>Ga0302247_1000245_pt1 | contig 60404 bp, 63 predicted proteins | sample AAG_UR_Ile_MG_FD_193529 | JGI IMG/M metagenome (GOLD analysis project Ga0302247, IMG submission 193529) | Enriched activated sludge microbial communities from anaerobic digester in WTTP, New Holstein, Wisconsin, United States - AAG_UR_Ile | ecosystem: Engineered > Bioreactor > Anaerobic >...
GATTCGAGGGTTTCCCCGGGCAGCCGATACCGTGGAACGATTCACTCCAGGATTGCTGAATTATCGTATTGCTCCTCAAGACCACTGGCGGAGAATAAGAACCACGAATATGTTGGAACGGCTCAACAAAGAGTTGAAACGAAGATCCAGAACCATTGGAGCGTTCCCCAATGACGCCTCTTTGCTCCGTCTTGCAGGAACAATCCTCATGGACATTAACGAGGAGTGGATCACGAGTCGTAGGTATTTATCTGGGTCTGATGTGATAGTGTGTCAGGATACTCGGTTCGAATTTACAGCAGTTTAGATACACTACCGTTGCCAAGTATTCCTTGGCAACTGAATCGGGCTGAAGCTCTCCCTCATTGAAGATATTCCGAATGTGAGAGCTGATGTTCTGGAATTCACAACCAATTGTTATGACTGTCTATTGAAACACGGGATATATTTATGCAATGCCTGGGTCTAATTACCAGATATCGCCTAAGTATCCCTTTGAAGATGGTTTTTTGAATGAATGAGTATCAGTGTGGCTGGTTTGGCACCATCACCGATTTTTTAGCGGTCTCAAAATCGATATGGCTGAGTTCACTATCCGATCATCATCAAAGGTGTATGAACTGTGCGGCCGATGAGAGTCAGAAGACTGCATGGGCTCGTTCCTTTGATATCCTTCAAAATGAGCTGAAAAACCTCCCTGCTGCCGGATGAACCGGTCCGATGAAAAGATCGGATAGTAATAGATGAGCCATTTCTCAATAAGACGGCCAAGGGGCAAAAATACCCGGTTCTCCTCTTCTCTTAACTGATGAGGAAGATCACGACAGATGTTGATTACTCCTTGCAGGAGAGCGTATTTACAGGTTGCAAATGTGCTATCCCGTTCAACGATGGAATTGACTGCTTTCTAAGAAGAGAGTTACGACCTAACCCTCCTTCCCCTTCAGCAGCAGCCACTCCTTCTCCCCCGCTTTTTTAAACCTGATGAGCACATATCGCCCGGAAAGCCGGTCGCCTTTCATCACCACTTCGATCCGGTCTTCATTCCATTCCAGCGGTTCATAAAGCCCCCTGTCCCAGATCTTCACCTCCCCGGCCCCGTACTCCCCTTCCGGGATGTTGCCCTCGAAATCGGCATATTCCAGCGGGTGGTCCTCGGTCCGGATGGCAAGCTTCTTCTCGCCCGGCTTTTCAGGGATGCTCTTTGGGACGGCAAAGGATACCAGCACCCCGCCACGCTCAAACCTCAGGTCAAAATGGTGATGGCTGGCCTGGTGCTCCTGCACGACAAAGACCTTCCCGACACGGCCCGCTTCCCTTTCACCTCCTTCCGGCTCCCCGGTCTTCGAAAAGTCCCGCTTCTCCCGGTACTCCTTAAGCGGCATGGGTCAGACCATCTCCCGGTACTCCTTGAGCGGCATGGTTCAGACCATCTCCCGGTACTCCTTGAGCGGCATGGTTCAGACCATCTCCCGGTACTCACTGAAAGGCATGGTTCAGGATCATCTCCCGGTGCTCCTTGAGCGGCAGGTCCAGACCATCTCCCGGTATTCCCTGAAAGGCATGGTTCAGACCATCTCCCGGAATCTCATTTTACCCATCCTTACCGCGACTCCTTGAGCTGGGCAAGGGTGTCTTCGAGAGCGGACATAAGCTCCCGGACCTCGGCAGCCTTCGGTCTCTCGATATGGACCGTCTCGCCCTTCATCTTCTTCCGGATCAGTTCCTCGATCCGTTCCCGGTAAGTATCGTGGTATTCGGCAAGGTCGAGCTCCCCGGTCAGGTCATCGATGATACGCTCCGCGAGGGCGAGCTCCTTTCTCCCCGGCGCCGGAATGGAAGAGAGCTCCCCGACAGCAGCGGGATCGGTCACCTCGTCCGGGTAATGTAGAGTGGTAAGGACGAGAGCGTCCCGGTACTCCCGGACCAGTGCCGGATACTCGCGGGTCCGGAGCGTGATCCGGCCGATCCCGGCCCGCCCCTTCTTCCGGAACGCCGCCATGAGCAGTGCATAGGGCTCGGGAGGGCCGTCCGGGACAAGCAGGTAGGTCCGGTCGAAGTAGACCGGTTCGACTTCAAGCACGTTGATGAACCGGTCGATCCGTATCCGGCGGTCCGACTCCGGCCTGACCGCTTCAAGCTCATCGCGCCCGATCACGATGTACTCTCCCTTACTGACCTCGTATCCCCTGACGATGTCCTCCCAGGGCACCTCCTTCTCCTCGCTGGCACAGGTCCTCCTGTAGACGATCGGCTGGCCGTCCTTCCGGTGGAGCAGCCGGAATGACACGGCATGGTCCCTGACCATCACCATCAACCGGACCGGGACGTTCACAAGACCGATACTGATGCTCCCGGTCCAGAACGCCCGTCGCGGGACCGGCCCGGCTCCCTGTTCATCATCACTCATGGTCAACCACCGGCAGCCGTTCCGCCATGTCGAAAAACCCCTTCCACGGATCTCCCGTTCTGGAAATCGCTGTCCGGATAGTAAAGTCTTCTGGCATAAGCCCCTCCCGGAGCTCCTCCCAGGCAAGGGGCATCGATACCGTTGCCTCCGGGGTAGCCCTCAGGCTGTAAGGACCGATCATGGTCTTCCAGGCTGCATTCTGGGGGTAGTCGACAAACACCGTCCCGGGCACATGGGTCCCGGAAGGCTCCGATACCACTCCGGGCAGGCGCCGGGAGAGGAGTATACCGATGGCGTGCACAAAGGACCTCGTGTCCTCGAACCGGTAGACCCGTTCCAGGGGGATGACCACGTGGAGACCTTTCCTGCCGGTGGTCTTCACAAAGGAAGAGAGCCCGAGTTCCCCGAGGACTTCGTTGAGTGCCCGTGCCGCCTCCACCGCCTGGGCAAACCCTGCCGGCGGCTCGGGGTCGAGGTCGAAGAACAGCATGTCGGGCCGCTCGGGATCATCGGTGCGGGCAAGCACGATGTGAAGCTCAAGGGCGGCCAGGTTTGCCAGCCAGATCAGCGTCTCGACACGGTCGCAGACCACGTAACGGATCTCCCGCTTTGCCGACGGGGTATAGTGCCGGTGGAGGGCCACGAAAGCCGGCGTCCCGGCCGGGGCGTCCTTTTCATAAAAACCCGCCTGCTCCACCCCTCCGGGGAACCGCTGCATGACAAGCGGCCTGTCGGCAAAAAACGGGAGGAGCCGGGGGGCGATCCTGATGTAATACTCGATGATCTCCTTCTTGGTCACCCCTGGAGATGGGTAGAGGACACGATCGGGATTGGTGACGGCAACTCCCCCAACCTCCAGGCCAGCACCCATCCGCCACTCCACGCTCCCGGTGAGGGTGGCACCTCATCAGGGAAATACCCTCCGGGCCGGTGAGCCGGGTGCGGCAGAGTTCATATAAATATCTGAGTCCGATGTATAGTGAAGTGACGACCGCAATCCTTGGGGGTGGCCTTTCCGGGATTACCCTTGCCCGTGCCCTCATCGGGCAGGGAGATGAGGTCTTCGTGCTCGAGGCCGAAGAGAGAATCGGCGGGCTGTGCCGCTCCCGAAGCGATGGGGGGTTCTCCTTTGATACCGGCGGATCCCACATCATCTTCTCCCGCGACCGCGAGGTGCTGGAGTTCATGCTCTCCATGCTCGGAGAGAACCGGGAGGAGCGGGTGCGAAACACCAGGATCTTCTACAAAGGCCGGTTCGTGAAGTACCCGTTTGAAAACGGCCTCTCCGATCTCCCGAAGGAGGACTGCTACTACTGCCTCTCGGAGTTCATAAAGACCCTGATTGCCGCCGAGAAAGGCGAACTCCCCCCAGTCAGGACCTTCGCCGACTGGATTGTGACCACGTTTGGAAAAGGGATCGCCGAGTGCTACCTCCTCCCCTACAACCGCAAGATCTGGAACTTCCCCCCTGACCAGATGTCTCCCCACTGGGTCGAGGGAAGAGTGCCCAGGCCACCGGTGGAGGACATAATCAAGTCCGCGGTAGGAATAGAAACTGAGGGATACGTCCACCAGGCGGTCTTCTCCTACCCGGTAGAAGGAGGGATCGAAGCCTTGGTCCAGGCCCTTGCCGGACCGGTGAGGGACTGTATCACCTGCGGGTTTGAGATAAAGAGCGTCCGGAAGGAGGGCAGGGCCTGGGAGATCGGGGACGGGGTGCGGACGGTGAAAGCGGACCGGGTGGTATGCACCATGCCGGTCCAGAACCTGTTTGCCGCGCTGCAGGGTGTCCCCCCTGCCGTCCGGGAGGCGGTGAATTCCCTCCGTTACAACTCGGTCTGCTCGGTGTACATCGGCATACGGGGGAGTGTCCCGGATATCTCCTGGCTTTATGTCCCGGATCCCGACCTCGGGCTCATGAACCGGGTATCATTTCCCTCCAATTACAGCAGGAAGGTCGCACCGGAAGGGTGTGCATCGGTCCTTTCCGAGATCACCTACAACGATGGAGACCCGGTATCCCGCATGAGCGATGAGGAGATCATCGCCCACGTCGTGGAATCGCTGGAGAGGATGGGTCTTGTACAGGCAGGAGATATCGTCTACACCGGCCTTGACCGCCACCGGTTCGCCTACGTGGTCTACGACCTGCATTACCTTCGCAACATTGCCGTAGTGCGGGACTACTGCCGGGAGATCGGGATAGACCTCGTGGGGAGGTTTGCCCGGTTCGAGTACCTGAACATGGACGGCTGTATCCGGAGCGTCATGGACTACACGGGGTGGTCGCGATGAAGGTCAGGTTTTACGTTGAGGACATGCTTTTTTTCAAGTATATCGGCTGCGCCACCGTGGCAAAGACCCTGTTCCGGCAGCTCTGCACCATGGACGGGATCGAGGCCTCCTGGAAGGGTCTTGCCGGCACTGCCGATATTGTCCACTACCACACCTTCGGCCCCCTGGCCCTGGTGAACCGGAAGATCGCCGGGGGAAAGAAGGTCCTGACCGCCCATTCGACTCCCCGGATCAACATCGGCAACATCGCCCTTGCCCGGTTTATCAACAGGCGTTACCCGAAAATTTACCGGAAATTCGACCATATCATCACCATCTCCGGGCCCTGCAATGACGAAGTGACGGCCATGGTGCCTGATGTCCCGGTGACCTGCATACCAAACGGTGTTGACCGGGCGTATTTCCATAGGGATGAGGAGAAGAGGGCTGCATTCCGCGAACGGTTCGGCATCCCGGAGGACCGGGAGGTTGTGCTCTCGGTCGCCCAGCTAACCCCGCGGAAAGGGTTCTATGATTTCCTTTCCCTGTCCCGCATGTTTCCTGAAAAGACTTTCATCTGGGTAGGAGGGTTTCCGTACGGGGCTCTTTCCAAGGACTGGACACGCATCCGGCGGCTGAGGCGGAAGTGCAGCAGTAATGTAATCTATCCCGGGTACGTTGACGAGATAATCTCGCCTTACAGTGCCGCCGATGTGTTTTTCATGCCCTCGTATGCCGAGACATTCGGACTGGTGATCCTTGAAGCGCTCTCGTGCAGTCTCCCGGTGATCGCCCGGGACATCCCCGAGTTCCATGACATATTCGCGGAAAACCTCCTCTATTTCCGGTCGCTGGAAGATGCTTCCGGCCTGGTCGGCGACCGCAGCAGGCTCGCATCATGTGCTTCAGGAGCGCGGGCATTCACGGAGCGGTTCGATATCAGGGACATCGCAGAGCGCCACCTCGCTTTATACAGGGAGCTCGTGGACGCATGATCTCCGTCATCGTCCCGGCCTACAACGAGGAACAGAACATCGCTGCCTGCCTCGAATCGCTGGAGCGCCAGACTCTGCCCCGCGACCGGTACGAGGTGATCGTGGTCGATGGGGGATCGAAGGATGCGACGCGGGAGATTGCGGCACGGTATGCGGACCTCGTCTTTATCCAGACCAGCAGGAAGGTCGGCGGCGCCCGGAACGATGGTGCAGTAAGGGCTTCCGGGGATATCATCGCCACAACCGATGCCGACTGCATCATCCCTCCCGGATGGCTCGAAGTGATAAAGTCCGGGTTTGACTCCGACCAGTCAGTTGTCCAGCTGTATGGCCCGGTCGACCCCATCGAGGGTGGCGTAAAGAACCGTCTCTTTCTCGCCTTTGCCAACACGTTCTCACGTATCGGCTATTACACCGGCCTGTTCTACTATACGCTGGGATGCAACAGTGCGTTCCGGAAGGCAGCCTTCATCGGGGCCGGGATGTATGCCTGCATCGATGCCGGAGACGACCTCGAGATAGCCCGGCGGATGAGGGAACTTGGCCGGGTGAAGTTTGAGAACCGGATGCGGGTGTTCTTCTCGATGCGCCGCTACGAGCAGTTCGGGACCATCAGGTCGCTCTACGAATGGGTATACATCGTCTCAAAGGGAGGAGAGTCGGAAAAGCATTCCTACTCGGGAAAAGAGTACAAAAAATGACAGTTACGTCAGACTGGACCGGGTGCGGGGATGGGTGTGGATGAGTGACGATAGTGTCGGACCGGAAGAACGGATCGAATTCTTCAACAGTACTCCCTTTGCCCGCCTGCTCGGCATGGAGATTTCCGCGGCGGGTCCCGGATGGGCACGGGTGGTGATGGACTCCCATGATAAAGGCAACATCAACCGGAAAGTCCACGGCGGGGCAATCTTTGCCCTTGCCGACCAGGCTTTCGGGATCGCCGCAAACATGGAAGATCCGCCCGAAGTGGCGGTTTCAGCCTCGATAATGTACCTTTCTCCTGCTGCCGGGAGGCTTGAAGCGGTTGCGAAACGGGTGGGAGAGGACTCCCGCCATTCCCTCTACCGGGTTGAGGTGTTCGAAGGCGACCGCCTGGTTGCCACGTTCGAGGGGACCGGGATAAAAACGGCACGGGAGCCACGGACTGAGTGAAGCGGGTTGTCTCTCTTTGGACAGGCTCAATCTTCCTGGCGCCAGTGGGACAGTTTATCAGGACGCATGGATGCACGATATTTACAATTCGGAGAATGGTGTTTCCCGTGTAATATTGTCCCGTGCCTCTGTCCAAAAAACACTGCCAGGTCCCTGACCGGCCCGTGAGAACGGGACCTGAAGGAATACCATATTCGATGTCATGAGCCAAGCAATGACCGGGATGAGGGGGATGAGCAGGGTGATGATGGCAACGGCTACAGCAAGGATCGTTTTTCCGATACTGAGTTTCTGAAGCTCGTGGACACCCAGTATGCCAGGAACCAGTGGCCAGAGTGCGAAGAGTTTTCAGATAAATGGCATCCACCCGATCAGCTCCGGGCCGTGCTGAGAGATGCTGGGGGAGATGATAGCTTATCCCAGCCCACCGACAGATCTTGCCAATGTTTTAATCTCACCGTGTCGTTTATTGGCCGCTTCGCAAGGTCTCTATTTCGGGATTCCCGCCTCTGTGGGATTACAGACTCGAAAATCACATGAACAACCATGTCAGTCGATGCGATGCAATATCATCACGATGATCAACATTCATCGAACTAATAGTTTAAAACGTTTAAATTTGAGATTCAAGTGAGAAAAGAAAAGCATTTCAATCATTAGGTCTGATTGAGAATTCAAGCGGAGGCTTACCGTGTCCTCAACAGAACGAAACTGGGAGGCGGGTTCCGGACAGGGGTATAACTTGAAGTCAGTAATCAGTAATAACTGGTACTATTATGCAATGTCCAATCCCGCGATTTCGACACGCTCGCTTGCCGGTTATGCGAAGAACTACGACGATACGTTGTTCTAACTGGTATACAACCACCGGTATACGTTCAGAACTGATCCGTCAGTCCGGTCAATCACCCGGAGCTGTCTCCTCGACACCGCCAAGCACTCGCTTGGTCTAGTCAAGTATGTGAGGGATTAAAATTACAATTTTTTTTATTTCAGTTGTTTGGTGATCTATATGTTAGATGTTCCCGTGATCCTACTCGGCGCTATCCTCCTCTTCTGTATCCCAGCAATCCTCATCAGTGCATTCGTTACCGCCATTTATTTCGCCCTCAGGAAACTGCCTCGGATTGCCAGTGATGTTGCACCGGTTATTGTTGCATTCTCTCTCTCGGCGATTACCCCTGCATACAGCGAGATGGTGACGCTCTTTCCATTTTCATTGTTGATCGAGCTTGGGGTGGTTGCAATGGCGGTGCTGACGCCGTTCATGTTCCTTGACCGAATCTTCCCTGCCGGAAGCCGAACGAAGATATTGGTCCTCGGCTCTTTCATTACCATCGCCGGGCACCTTGTATACGGGTTTGCCGGAGTATTCGGTAATGGTAGGGAATCCCCAGTCTTTCATCTGGTCACTTCTTTCGCCACATCCGACGCTAATTTTCTCATTTTAAATTCGATTTCCCTTTATGTGGAGGTGGTTATCGGAGCAGCAGTGGTATTCGGAATTATATATGCAGCCATGGTCATAATGAGACTTTTACGGAGGCGTCCAGCAGGCCACTAATACATCCGGTGTCATCGTATCTGATTGATTGGATCGTCCAATTGCATCATCTTTACAGCCGGGTTTCCTTGAGAACATGGCAGAGTATTTCTCAACGGAGGAAGTAGAACGCTGAAAAGGGAGTATATACAGATTCCGTTGAATTTCAGCACGTTACGGATCCAGGCACATACCGGCGCACGTCAACCTGGGCTCCGCTTTGTGACATTTTTTCGGCCAGTGCCATGATCTCACGGGCGACTGTCTCATCCACGTAATCTTCGCCGCAGCTTGCGCAGATCTCGGCGGGCACCTCTTTCATCACAAGAGTGAGACCTTCCCGCTCGAATGTGACCGTCGTGGTCCCGGGTCGGGTCTCCCCACTCCTGCATATTACGCACTTCATGGTTTTCTCCTTGTGTAGTGATCTTCCCAGAGATCAGGGTCTGGTTCGTGCGCTGTTACCACAATTATCACTCCCTCCTCTTTATCGTATGCTCCGACCACATGGATGGGCCGGCCGCGAACGGTCCTATACATGAGATAACCCGGATAGGGGGTGTCATCAGGATATTCCTCTATGATCGTCCCCTCCCGCCACGACCTTTCCAGCATCTGCTTCATCTATCTTCCGATTGAGCATCTGCCTGAGTGCATGGACCCGGAAGAGGAGTGAATAAGGTTTTTTGACGATATCCGAAACAGTTTTACTCTTCATTTCACCACCCCTTCCACAATCCTGATCTCCTCCTCAGTCAGCCCATACAGCTCATACACAAGGGCATCGATCTGCCTGTCGGTGGCGATTGCAGACATGACTTTTTTCATTATCCTGATTCTTTCGTCGGTGACCTCGATCTGTCGCTTGGTGAGGGTCTTTTCGTGGTCGGTCTTCACGTCGGCCTTCTGCTTGTGAAAGGCAAGCATCTGCTCGACCAGAGTTACCATCTTGTCATAGTTGTTTTAACCGTCCCTTCCCATCCGCCAGCGGACAGCGCTACCCCCGGGACCTGAAGGGTAGTTTTTCATCGTAGATGAGGTATGGTCCGGGGGGCGGGTCCTTTGTAACAAGGGTGACGAACACCTGCACCCTGTCAGTCCCGGTCGTGCCGACAATTTCAACCGATGCACCAACCTGTGGCCGGATCATGGAAGCCTTCTCGGTACTGTCGTCGGACCGGGTCACCACGACATCTACGGAATGCAGGACGGTCATGCCTTTTCCGCCGCGGAACATCACGGTGATCCGCGGATCGATTGCCACAACGTTCCGGTCCACATCGACCGTTACCTCGAAGTTTCTCGGCATCGGCCCGGGAAGGTAAGCCGGCGTCGTGGGCGGGATGGTCGTTGCTGCCGGCGGGGTGACCGCTGTCGCCGGTGGAACTGAGGTCGGGACAGGGGTCTTATCCGGGGTGGCCGGTGGCGCCGATGGCTGGCTGCAGCCTGCGGCAAAGATGGATGCTGCCACAATAAGGCTGACCACGAGTATTCGCGCGATCATGAACATGCGTTATCAGGGTTTCTTATAATAGCCTTTCCGGGACCCGGGGACAGGGCCGGAGATTCAAAAGACGCCGAGGGGGAGATTTGAACTCCCGAGGCGCAGGGCGCCAATGGTTTTCGAGACCATCGCCTTCCCGGGCTAGACTACCTCGGCTCAAGAGATCACATATTTTTCTTTGCCACCAGTATAATGGTATCGAATGACGATGAATTGCCGGTTTATCTTCATCCCTGATGGCGAGGTCGTGGAATACCACGGAGAGACCGGGGATACCTATGAAAAAGCCCTCCTGTCACTGGGGATCATTCCCGATACCGTCCTGATCATCCATGAAAAACGGAGCATCCCGCAGGACGCCGTGATAAAAGAAGAGTGTGTGGAGATCCTTTCGACCTGCTCACGGGGTTAGAGGGGCGGGATGCCTGCCGGCATCTTCTGCTGGGTGATCATCATATCGTCCACCCGTATGAGGAGGATTGCCGCTTCTGCGGAGCTCTGGATGGACTGGCGCTTGGAACGGTGCGGCTCGACTACCCCTTCCTTGAGCATATCGATGATCTTTCCGTTGTAGACATTGAGCCCGGCATACTTCTTCCCCTTTGCGTGGGCAGTCTTCAGCTCGACCAGCTTGTCGAGAGGGTTGAACCCCGAGTTCTCGGCAAGGGTCTGCGGAATGACCTCGAAGGCTGCAGCATAAGCCTCGATTGCCAGCTGCACCCTCCCGCCGACCGTTGCTGCATAGTCGCGGATCTTCATCAGGAGCTCGGTCTCGACCGACCCGCCGCCGGCAAGCATCTTTCCGTCTTCCATGGCGTCCATGACGACACGGGTGCCGTCAACGACCGCCCGCTCGAGCTCGTCGAGGAGGTACTCGGTTGAGCCCCGGAGCAGGATGGTGACCGCTTTTGGGTTCTCGCACCCGGAGATCTTGATGATCTCGATATCATCGGGCTGCTCCACGAGCTCTGCGACTCCCAGGCTTTCACTGGTCAGATCCTCGGCCTTGTTCACGATCTCGGCATTCAATGCCAGGGCCGCGAATTTCATGTCCTTTTCAGGGACATCGTCTACGGCGAGCACCCCGCCCTTTGCAAGGTAGTAGCCGACTGCATCGGCGATGCTCTTCTGGCATAGCAGCACGTTTGCACCGCTGTCGATGACCGCGTCGGCCAGTTTCTTCAGGGCTTCCCGCTCCTGGGCAGAGAATGCGCTCACCTGGTCGCGGCTGCTGATCCGGATCTTCGCCTTGACCTGGGTCTTCTTGATCTCCATCTGGGTCGCGACAAGCGCTACCCTGGCGTTTGTGACCTTCCTTGGCATATCATCGGAGAACCGGGTCTTGTCGAGCACGGCCCCGCGTACAAGCTCGGCATCGTCCATCGTGTCTCCGGTCTGCTTCTTGATCAGGATATTGTCCTCGTCGGCAAGGATGCTCCCGTCCTTCTGCTCGGCAATGGTCATGACCGCATCGACAACAATGCCGTTGAGCTTGCCCTTGACCGATTCGATCGACTTGCCGGTCATTGCCGTATCGGCAATCCTGATGAGGTTTGCCCGGTCATACGGGTCGATGGTGATGGCAAGATCGTCGAGGATGGCGAGCGCCTTCTCCATGCCCATGCGGTATCCCTGGGCGATGAGGGTGGGGTGGATCTTCTGGACGATGAGACGCTCGGACTGCTCCATGAGCGACCCTACCAGCACGACGGCAGTTGTAGTGCCGTCCCCGACTTCCTCGTCCTGGGCCCGGGCAACCTCGATGACCATCTTTGCACCGGGGTGCTGGACGGCGATCTCGGACAGGATCGTTGCACCATCATTGGTGATGGTGACATCCCCGGTCCCGGAGACGAGCATCTTGTCCATCCCGCGGGGGCCGAGAGTGGTCCTCACCGCACTGGCGATAGCTTTTGCGGCGGCAATGTTGGAGCGCTGGGCTTCAAGCCCGCGGTTCCGCTCCACGTTTTCCCGAAGAATGATAATTGGTTGTCCTCCAAGCATCGTTTATCCTCCAATGTGGTAAAAAATGGAATTGAACTTCTATATAAACTAATCCATATTTCAAAAGAGGACGGATACCCGTATCAGTCGATACGGGAGATCCTGAAGAGCGAGTATACCGGCACGCCGTCAATGTCCCTGATGCCGCGCTTGTCAAAGATGACCAGGACGGCGATCGGGTTCCCGCCGTGCTTGCGGACATAACGGACAACCTCGTGCATGGTCGTCCCTGAAGTGATCACGTCGTCGACGATGACGCACCGCTCCCCCGAGATCTGGGCGAAGTTCCCGGAGATCAACCCCACCGGCGGGTCTCTCGTGCTCTGTTTGGCGGGGTAATATACGGCGAGCGCCACGTCCTCGGCAACGGCGATGAGTGTGGCGATGGGAATGCCCGAAATGGCGATTCCAACGACGGTCGTGGGAAACATTTCAGGCTGGGCGTCTCCGCGGGGTTCGGTGCTTGCCGCCGAATAGTAGTGTTTCAGCATCATCATGGCCAGCTCGTCGAGCAGCGGGCCCTTGCTGCTCACGGCAGTCCAGTCGATGCCGACATCCTTCGGGGTTGCACCACCCTTCTGCTGGGTCAGGAGCCAGGTGACGGTCTCCACAGAGAGGCTCAGCTCATCGGCAATCTGCCCGGGGCTGTGGCCGTCTGCAAGGAGCGTACGTGCTCGCTGGATCAGCTCGTCAAGCGATGACATTGCATGAAAGTATGCACAACGCTATTTAATTCTTCTTTTAATCGCAGCCCCGCACACCGGGCACTCTCCAGGCCCCGTGTATGTCTTCCCGCACCCGGTGCACCGGTACTTCCAGGTGATGCGCCGTGCTCCTTTCTGCTGGATGGGGATGACCTGGATCTCCATCCGGTGTGCCGCGTTCTGGAGGGCGTAGTCATCGGTCACTATCTCTGCACCAAGCTCGAGGGCGAGGGCCAGGATGCCGAGATCTGTTTCCGATAGTGCTTCCCCTTCTCCGATCCGCATGGCCACGCCCCTGGCTTTTTCCTGCGCTTCCCGCCCCGGTTCCCGGACAGTCAGGCCCGACTCGCAGAGCAGGTCGAAGCGGACCTTTGACCGGAGGTCCTTTAACTCGGATACGACATGCGGGGTGGTATAGAGCTCTCCGGACAGGGTGAGTGCCGAGAAGAAGGCAGAAGCGTCGAGTACTGCTCTCATCGCCGGAACTCCACCAGTCCGTTTTCGGAGACCTCCACCGGCAGCCCGAAAAGGGAGAGGAGCCAGCACATGGTTCGGGCATGGAGGGTGAACCCCGGTGCGGTATACGATCCCCCGCCGCGGGCAAGGTAGAGCAGGAGCTGGTCGCTCAGGTGGAGATCGACATCCCCGCCGTCACGGAGCGCTGCCACCAGTCCCGCCGCCGCCGTTTCGCCAACCTTCTCTGCCGGAAGGCCCCTTTTGCCGAGCGCACAGGACCCTTTCGCACCGTCCCATGCCGTGCAGGAGCTCCCGGTCCCCGGCCCGGGGTAGCGGCTGATGCTCACCGGGTAATCCCTGCCGGTCTCTTCCAGGATGAACCGGCGGGCGCTTTCCGCCTGGCGGTCCGCGACATGCCCGGGCAGGCCCGATGAGCAGGACCTGATCCCGCATTTTCCCGTATCCCTGGCAGCTATCCGCGGACATCCTGCCGGCTCGACTGCTACCCGGACAACACCCCCGCCGGCCGGGTAATATCCCCTGCGGACAACATCGACCTCGACACCGGCCCCTGCCGGCCCGAGCGCCGGGAGGAATACCTCCGTGAAATAGTCGATGGTGGGACTGAACTGCACTTCCGTTCCGCCCTGTACCTGGAGAGAGCCCCCCTTAACGAGCGCCACGGGAAGCCAGGCCTGTAGGACCAGCGGGATGCTCCCGGCCGTGCCGACATCGACCGATATGTCCCTGCGCATGATGGAGCCCGGGGTAAAGGAGAGCCGATCGCTTCCCGGCGTATTGCCCATGACACGGGCATCACAGGCCAGGCTCACGGCCCGGACAGCGGCGCAGTGCTGGGGGGCAAGGCCCGGGCGGGCCCGTTTCTTACGGACAGAGGTCACTTCGACAGGAGTCCCGGTGACAGCGGAGAGGGCGACTGCCGACCGGACGATCTGCCCGCCTCCTTCCAGCAGCGATCCGTCGATGAGAAGCATCTCACCGGATCCCGTTTACCACGGTTTCTGCGGCAGAATAAGCGCTGCAGGCCTGCTCGATCGTATCGCTGGCAGCGACCCGGGCAACCCCCGAGGCGATCAGCCGGGCATATGCCCCGCCGGCAAAGACCCCGTGGACACAGGCCGCCGTAACGGTCAGTGCCCCCTGCGAAAGCAATATCCCGGCTGCCGTGGCAATGGTCCCGCCGGTAGAGATGATATCGTCAACGATCACCACGTCCCTTCCTTCAACAGGGAGGCTCTTAGGCTCGATCCTCACTTCATCGCCCGAAATGCGGGTCTTCTGGAGGTGGTCACAGTCCCAGCCCCCGGTTGCAGCGACGATTCTCGCGAACGGTGCGGCCCCGCCGTCCGGGGCGAGGATGAGAGGGTTGGCATGCCCGCAGCGGTCGAGATAAGCGCCGATCTCCGGGGCAAGGGACAGGTTCATGACAGGGGCGGTGAAGTGGCGAAGGACCCCGGGGTCGTGGATGTTTATGGTATATACCCGGGAGACCCCGGACGAGAGCCCGCGTGCCACGGCCCGTGCCGAAAGCGGCTCACCGGCATGGAACTGCTTGTCCTGCCGGGCATATCCCATGTAGGGGATGAGCAGGACAGGGGAGAAACCTTCGCAGGCATCGATGAGCAGGAGGAGCTGGACGAACGAATCGCTGTCCACCACGCTTCCGACGACCAGGATCTCATTGTCCACCGACCCGGTCCGGAGATAGTGTTCGCCATCGGGGAAACGGGAAAATTTCACGTCTACGAGATCGCAGCCGCTTTCACGGGCGATCCGGGCGGCAAGGACTTGGGAATACTCGGTGCTGATGATCTTCATCCGATCCTACCTCATGCTGAAAGTACTTAAACTACCATGGATAATTTATATTACCTATATCTTTTCGTGAGGTAAATCCAAGAATGGACGACGTGGAATCCGGTCATGAGAGCCAGGAGGAGACTTTTTCCCTGGACATCCATGAGAGCAGTTCATCCGAAATCGACGTCCCACAAAACCTCATCGACCAGGTGATCGGGCAGGAACACGCCGTCGAAGTCATCAGGAAGGCTGCCATCCAGAGAAGGCACGTGATGATGATCGGGAGCCCGGGGACCGGCAAGTCAATGCTCGCCAAGGCGATGGCCGAGCTGCTGCCAAAAGAGGAAATGCAGGACATCCTGGTCTACCCGAACTCGGACGACCCGAACAACCCCATCGTGAGGACGGTCCCGGCCGCCCGGGGCAAGCAGATCGTCGCCGCCCACAAGGCCGAGGCGCGAAAGAAGATCCAGCTCCGGAACACCCTGCTGATGCTCCTCGTTTTTGCCATAGTCGGCTATGCGTTCATAAACTACCAGTGTCTGATGGGCATCATCGCCGCTGCATTCGTATTCATGGCCATGCGGTACGCGACCCCGCGCGAAGAGACCATGGTCCCGAAGCTCCTGGTGACAAACGACGCAACGGCTACCGCTCCCTTCATCGATGCCACCGGTTCGCATGCAGGGGCACTCCTCGGGGACGTCCGCCACGACCCCTTCCAGAGCGGCGGGCTCGAGACACCAAGCCACGACCGGGTCGAGGGCGGGGCGATCCACCGGGCCCACCGGGGAGTGCTGTTCATCGACGAGATCAACACCCTCACCCCCCACTCCCAGCAGAACCTGCTGACCGCCCTCCAGGAAGGAGAATTCCCCATCACCGGCCAGAGCGAGCGGTCGAGCGGGGCCATGGTCCGGACCGAACCGGTCCCCTGCAAGTTCATCATGATCGCCGCCGGAAACATTGATGCCATCCAGGGGATGCACCCCGCTCTCCGGTCCCGTATCCGGGGCTACGGATACGAAGTCTACATGGGCGAGAGCATGCCGGACACACCTGAGAACCGTGAGAAGTTCATCAGGTTCATCGCCCAGGAGATCAAGAACGATGGAAAGATCCCCCACTTCGACAAATCCGCCATGGAAGAGGTCATCAGGGAAGCACGCCGGCGCTCCAACCGGAAAGGTCACCTGACCCTCAAGCTCCGGGACATGGGCGGCCTGATCCGGGTCGCAGGCGACCTTGCCCGCCAGGAGGGGGTGGACGTCACCACCGCCGATCACGTGATCGCTGCAAAGAAGACTGCCCGGTCGATCGAGGACCAGGTCTCCGACGAGTATATCGGGAGGAGCCGCGAGTACGAGCTTACGGTCGTCGACGGGACCCGCGTGGGGAGGGTCAACGGCCTTGCGGTCATGGGGAGCGATTCGGGATCGGTGCTCCCGATCATGGCCGAGGTGACCACGGCACAGGGAGCGAGCGGCACGGTGATTGCCACCGGCATGCTGAAGGAGATCGCCCAGGAATCGATAAAGAACGTCTCGGCCATCCTGAAAAAGTTCACCGGCAAGGATATCCGCGATATGGACGTTCACATCCAGTTCATCGGGACATACGGCGGAGTTGAAGGTGATTCGGCATCCATCTCGGTGGCGACCGCGGTGATCAGCGCCATCGAATCGATCCCGGTACGACAGGACCTTGCCATGACCGGGTCGCTCTCGGTCAGGGGCGATGTGCTCCCGGTCGGCGGGGTTACCTACAAGATCGAGGCCGCGGCAAAGGCGGGGATCACGACGGTGCTCATCCCGGCAGCCAACCTCGATGATGTCCTCCTCGAAGAGCGGTACCGGGAGCAGGTGAAGGTCATCCCGGTCGACAATATCGAGGACGTGTTGAAGATCGCCCTCGTGCCAAAGGACCGCGAAGGGTTCCTCGACAAGCTCCGCAGGGTGGCGATCTCGACCTCCGGAAAACTGATCGATGGCTCCGGTTTCTCCCCCCAAGCGGTCTGAAAAACCATGTCCGGTGCCCGGTACTACGATATCCGCCACGTGCAGGGACAGGCAACCGTCATCGATATAGACAACGGCGTAGTCGAATCGGCGGCAAGCTCTTTTTCCGACCATGCGGTGATCAGGGCACTCACCCGGCAGGGCTGGGGTGTCCTCACCGTCGACAATTTCCAGGAGCCTGGCAGGCACGATATCGCCTCCCTTGTTCGCCGGGCAGCATCCATCGCCTCCATCTGCAACGAGGAGATATCCCTCTCCCCGCCGGTACGGGGGAGACATGAGGTGCCGGCGTTACACGAAGACCCCCGCGATGTCAGCCTCGATGAGAAGGCCCAAATCCTCCTCGAGCTCGAGCGGTCGGCACGGATCCCGGGGATTTCGAATACCCGGATCAATTACATCGAACGGTTCGAGAAAGTCCGGTTCTCCGACAGCACCGGGTACGAGGACGAGTTCGGGATCTGCCGGAGCGGGTTTGGCGTCCTGGCCGTTGCAGCGCGAAACGGCACCCTCCAGATGGGGTACGAGCGACGGCACACAATCAGGGGGCTCAATATCCGGCACAGGCAGGATCTGGCCCGCCAGGCGGCAGAACGGGCCGTCCTGCTGCTCGATGCCCGCCCCGCCCGGGGCGGGACAATGCGGGTGGTGCTCGACCCCGAGCTTGCCGGGGTTTTTGCCCACGAGGCGGTCGGCCATGCCAGCGAGGCAGACCTCGTCCAGGAAGGAAACTCTGTTCTTGCCGGAAAGATCGGCGACCGGATCGGAAACGACGTAGTGACCATCGTGGACGACCCGTCCCTTCATGAATTCGGATTCGAGCCGTTCGATGCCGAGGGATCGGCTACCAGCCGGACAGAGATCATCCGGCAGGGAGTCCTTGCAAACTACCTCCACTCCAGGGAGACCCTCGCCGCGGTTGGAAATGGCCAGGCCGGACATGCCCGGGCAGCGGCCGGGGAGATCCCGCTCGTCCGGATGAGCAATACCTTCATCGAGGCCGGGGAGAGCACCAGGGAAGAGATCCTCGAGGAATGCGGGCAGGGGATCCTCCTGAAGGGGTCGCGGGGAGGCCAGGTCGATCCGGGAAGGGGCGTGTTCCAGTTCAACGCGGAATACGGGTACCTCATCGAGAACGGGGAATGCACGACCATGGTGAGGGACGTCTCGCTCTCCGGCGAGATCTTAAAGACGCTCTTCTCCATACGGCTCTGTGGGAACGAAGTGAGAATGCACCAGGGGTATTGCGGCAAGGGAGGACAAAGCGTCCCGGTAAGCGATGGTGCACCGCATATCCTCCTCGAAGATGCGGTGGTGGGTGGCAGTGGAGATCATTGACGACATCCTGAAAGCCGGCAGCAGGTCTGCCGACGAGGTCGAAGTCTACTTCGCGGAAGGGCAGTCGGCCTCTGCCGAACTGAAGCGGGATACGGTGAGCAGGTCCATCGAGTCCCGGTACTTCAGCCTATCCATCCGGACCATTGCCGGGGGAAAGATCGGCTCCTCTTCGACCAGCAACCCGGCCGAATGGCAAAAGTGCCTTGATGCGGCACTGGCCAGCGGGAGGCTCGCCACAGGACAGGCATGGGGCGGCCTGCCAGGTCCGCAGGTGCTGAAAGGCCCCGATCTCTCGTACGACCCTGCCGTCAGGCCCGGCGCTGCCGCAGTTAAGGGGATGCTTGAGGCGATGGTGGAAGGGGCCATGCGTCACCCGGTCCAGGTCACGTCCGGCGGAGCAACGATCTCCACGGGAACGGTGACCATCGCCAACAGCCACGGGACACGGTACTCCCGGGACCAGAGCCTTGTTTCTGCATCGGTCGAGGCCATCCGGGAGAATTCGACCGGGTACGAGTTTGAGATCTCCTGCTCGGCCGACTTCGACCCGGCATCGATCGGGGACCGTGCCGGGTTTCTTGCCGCATCTTCGGCAAACGGCACCGGGATCTCTTCCGGGGCATACGATATTGTCCTCTCGCCTCTCGCCGCAGCCCAGCTCATCTCTGCAGTCATTGTCCCGGCACTTTCGGGCCGAAACGTCCATGCCGGACGGTCACGGCTTGCAGGGTTGGCAGGGACAGCGGTCGCCGCCCCGGCCATATCGGTCTACGACGACCCGTTCCTTCCGGGAAAGCCGGGGAGCACCCGGTGGGATGCCGAAGGCACCCCGACGCGGAAGATACCGTTCATCACCGACGGCATCCTCGGAGAGTTCGCATACGACCTGAAGACCGCGTATCGTTACGGCACGGCGGGCACCGGGAGTGCGGTCCGTTCCGGCTCAGGCGGCATGCCCTCCATCGGCCACCACAACCTGGTGATAGCAGGACCGGAATGCGCCCTGATGGACGAGCCGGCCATATTCATCCAGGACGTTGTCGGAGCACACACCGCAAACGCACTTTCCGGTGACTTTTCAGTCGAGCTCACCAACCCTTTCCGGGTGAAGGACGGGACGTTCGAGGCGCCGGTCAGGAAAGCGATGCTATCAGGAAACGTCTTTTTGCTCCTCGAAAGCATCACCGGACTTGGACGGGACCGGCGGACCATCGGGTCACTGGTCCTGCCTTCCATAAGGTTAAAAGACCAGCATATCATTGGTGGTTAAGATGTCTGTCGCCCTGATCGTTGCCGGAATCCTGATCGCCATCGTCCTCATCTTTGTCATCAGGGACATCGTGAAGATCATCATCAACTCGGTGATCGGCCTGGTCATCCTCTTCTCGGTCAACTACTTTGGCCTGATGGGATATGTCGGGAGACCCGACATCGGGTATACACCGGTAAACCTCCTCCTGAGCGCCCTTGGGGGAATACCGGGCACGCTGATCGTCGTAATCATGCAGCTCATCGGGCACCCTGTCTCCTGACCGGGGGGCCTTGACGAAAAAAAAAGGAGCATAACACTTTCCAGGAAAAGGAGTGCCGGATGGATACCCGCTACAATCTGCCCGATGAAAAAACCCTGCTCCTGGTCGAGGGGGGCCGGTCCTTTGTCCTCGCCGGACTTATTGGAGACCGGTTCTCCCTGTGCCTCGAGACCGCCACCGGTGAAATATGCACCACCCTCGAAAGGAGCGATGTCGTGGCCGTGTCTGCCCCGGAGGGAGGGCCGGTTGAACCGGCCTTCATGCTGCTCGAGCTGGTGAGGACATACCGGCACCCGGTGGTCGTCATGCCCCGGGGACATCCCGGTTCACGCAGGCTTCGATACCTCGTATCGTGTGCCCCGGAGATCCTCCTCTCCTGCGCCATCCAGCGGGGAAGCCATCCGGAACAGCACCTCCTCTGTTCTTCCGATGAGCTGGCCGGGACGGTCCTCTCGGGCGGGGAGGGGTCAATCTCGGTCCGGGACGCTCCGGCATCCGCTGCAGCAAGCCTCGTGCACCCGTCCCTGCACTTTGACCGTACCACCAGTAACGGACAATAAAAAAGCGGGTAACCGCGTAATAACCCTGCAAACCCGGGCACCCGTCTACCGGGATGGTGCTGGAATATGGGTTGCCGGCAACCCGCCACTCCTTTTCGCGCATGGGAGGTGGCCGGAACCCCCCCGGATCTCCGGCAAATCTCCTTTATTTTCCAGCAGATCCGGTTATTTTTCATGAAATACTGCATTTACGGAGAGATAAATATCAACAGATATAAGAACAGTTCATGGCAAACATTTCATCTGCCGTGAGAGGAGGTTGGATGAAGACTGAGGTATTAAAAAGCATCAGAGCAACCGAAGAAGAGTACCAGTCACGAATCAGCACGGTCATGGCCGAGAGAAAGCGGAACCTTTCTGACTCCGAACTCGAAGCCGGAAACATTGTGATGAAAGCGACAGCCAATGCCGACGAGTACAAGAAGATGAGGCTTGCAGAGGCACGGCAGCAGGCGGAAAGGAAGCACGCCGAGATCGTCAGGGAAGGCGAGCGGAAGGCAGCTGATCTGAAGGCAAAAGGCAGTAATAACCTTAATCCAGCCGTGGAACTGCTGGTTTCACGATTTAAGGAGAAGCTGCATGTTTTCGCCTGAACAGATGAGCAGGATCCTTATCGCTGCACCCCGCAACGTGATGGCCCCGGTCATAGGCGAGCTTCACCACCAGCGGATTTTCCACATCGAGGACTTTATCGAGGATGACTCGGAGGAATACCAGGGCTACCGCCTTGGTGTGCCGCTCGAGGGTGCCGGAGAGACCTCAACGGAGCTGCTACGGCTCCGTTCGGTCACCAGCGCTTTTGCGATCAGGCCTGAGGACATGGACCCGTCGCAGATGCTATCGGCATCGCGCCTTAAAGACCAGATCGAGACCGAGCTCCCGGAGATCGAAAAAGAGGTCGAAGACCTGCTCGCGACCCGGTCCGCCCTTGAAAACCAGGCAAAGGAGCTCGAGAATACGATCGAGTCCCTCAAGCCGTTTGCCGGAGTCCCTGTTGACCTTTCACTACTGCACGGGTACCGGACAATCTCTGTTATAGCCGGTTATGTGCCAAAGAAGGTCGATGTCGGGGTCGCCCGCGAGGAATACTATGCCGAGTCAAAGAAGGGCAACCTTCTGATCGTCGCGGTGCCGGCTGAGTTGCGCCCCGACGTGGAACGGACCCTGCTAGATGCCCAGTTCCAGGCGGTCGCAATCCCTCATGAGTCAGGACCGGCTGCCGAACGGATCGCGGTATACTCGGTCCGCCTCGAGGCGGTGAAGAAGGAGATGGCCGAAGTATCGGCAAAGATCGATGACCTCAGGGAGCGCCATGCCGGGTTCCTTGTTGCCTGCGACGAGCTGCTCTCCATGGACGTGGAGAAAGCCGAGGCACCCCTGCGGTTCGCAACAACCGATCACGCCTTTATCGCCGAGGGGTGGGTCCCCACGCAGGACGTTTCCGCCATCACAGACGGCATCACAAGGGCATCAGGGGGGCGGGCTTTTGTCACGGAACTACCAATCGAGCCCGGGAAAGATATCCCCCCGGTCGAGTATGACAACATCAGTTATGCAAGACCAAGCCAGCTCCTTCTTGATGTCTATTCGAGGCCAAAGTATACCGAGATCGATCCCACGCTGTTCATCTCCATAGTGTTCCCGATTTTCTTCGGGCTGATCCTTGGGGACGTGGGTTATGGGCTGATCCTGCTGGCCATGAGCCTCGGCCTTGGGAAAGTCCTGAAGGGAGACGACATCAGGATGCTCCTTAAAGTGCTCCGGAACGCCAGCGTATCGAGCATCATTTTTGGTCTCCTGTTCAGCGAATTTCTCGGGTTTTCTATTCCCGGCCTCGAATCGGTCCTGCCTTCAAGGCACCTGAACATCGGTCATGCCGGTGGACACGGACCGGCGGTCCCGGAACTGATGATCATGTCGGTCTGGATCGGGATTGCTTATATCACCGTTGGAAGGATACTCGGCATGGTGAACCATGCCCGGCAGGACCATGGGTCTCACCGGACACGCGCTGTTCTTGCAAACCTGGGCTGGATCCTGGCCATGTGGGGTATCCTGCTGATGGTGTGGTCGGCATTTGCATTGCCGCTGATGCCAGACTTTACCGGAGTTCCACCGGTTGTCATGGGACTGTCTTTGCCGGCAATATCCGGTGCAGTCATGATCCTGCTTGGCATCGTGTTCATCGCAATGGATTCAGGGCTTGAGCTTGTCGAACTCCCCACCATCCTTTCCCATGTGCTCTCCTTTGCACGTCTGGTAGGGGTGGGGCTCTCTTCAGTTGCTATCGCCATGGTGGTGAATTTTATCGCCATCGGCATGATCATTGAACCACAATTGGTAAACTTGTCCATTTTCGGAGTGGGACTCACCATTGTCGGGGTCCTGGTCTTCCTGATCGGGCATCTCATGAACACCGTTCTTGGAATGCTCGGCGGCGGATTGCAGTCCCTCAGGTTGCATTACGTTGAATTCTTCACCAAGTTCTACAAAGGTGGAGGAAAGAAGTACAGCCCATTTGGAATGAAACGGAGATTTACGGAGGATTAATAAAATGGCAGAACTTGATATAGCAGTACAGGTTGCAGAAGCATCGCAGATTGGATTGAAGGCCCTTGGTGCAGCGCTTTCCGTCGGTTTGACCGGGATTGCCACGGCAATTGCAGAAATGTCGATTGGTTCTGCAGCGGTCGGGGCGACTGCCGAGAACAAGGACGTCTTTGGTCTTGTCCTGTTGCTGACCGTCATCCCTGAAACCATCGTCATCTTCGGTCTTGTAGTCAGTCTCCTGATGCTGTTCTGATCCAGGAGTAGACCATGGGACTGGAAGCGGTCATCGAAAAGATCAGGGAGGAGGCAACCAAGGAGACCGACCGTATCAGGCAGGAGACCCAGGCTGAGCGGGCAACAATCCTTGGCGCTGCCCAGGAGAAAGCCGAACGGATAAAGCTGGCGGCTGACCAGGACGTCGACCGCCAGATGGCACACATCATGAACCAGGAGGTCTCTTCCGCAAACCTGGTAGTGAAACGGCAGCTCCTCAACACGCAGAAAGAGCTCCTGGAAAACGTCTATACAACGGCCCTTTCCAGGATAGAATCGCTGCCGGGAGATTTCCACCGCGATGCCATAAAGAGCCTGCTTACCAGGGCCAGGACGGAGATCCCTGATGGCATTGTCCATTGCAACAGGCGCGATCGCGATGCCCTCGTGCAGATCCTTGCCGGGAACCCCGCTTTTTCGGGCTTTTCGGCAGGCGAACCGGTAGATATCGAGGGAGGCATAATTGTCGAGAGCAGGGATGGCAAACTCCAGATCGATTCCAGCTACCGGATGTTCCTTGACGATGTATGGGAGAACGTGCTGAAGGATGCATCTGATATCCTGTTCAGGTGAGGTGAGCGTGGATGGCTGAAGTCAGTTCCGGACCGGTGCCCTACGTGTATGTCTGCACGAGGATGCGGGTCAGGAAATCCAAGCTCATTCCCCGCGAGGACTACCTGCGGCTCCTGAACATGGGCCTTCCTGAGATCACCCGGTTCATCGAAGAGACAGAGTACAAGAAAGAGATCGACGAGCTTGCCCCGTCGTTCCAGGGGATCGACCTCGTGGAACTGGCACTCTCCTGGAACCTTGCCAAGGAATACCAGCAGATCCAGAAGATCACTCCCGGTACCCTCAAGGAGTTCACCCGGTCGTATCTCCGACGGTGGGATATCCAGAACGTGCTCACTATCCTCCGGGGGAAGACCCAGGGGATGAGCGCCGGGAAGATCCGCGAGGTGCTCGTACCGGCAGGGGAGCTGGACCGTGTATTTCTCGACAGGCTGATCAAGGAAGAGACTCCGGCACGGATCGTGGAGGCACTGAAAGGGCATTTCGTATACCCGGTCATTTCCCAGGGCCTCGATGAAGCACTGGAGAAGGAGTCCTTTGCCCGGATCGAGAACGAACTCTACAAGCAGTTCTATGAAGAACTCCTGGCAGAGGCACGAAGCGGTTTTCGCGGCGGGAAACAGTTCCTCGAGTACATCCTGCTTGACATCGATTTCACGAACATCAGGAACATGTTCAGGCTCCGGAAGGATTACAGGGACGAGGATTACCGCTCCATGGTGGTCCCGGGCGGCACGTTTTCGGCCGAGGAATTCCAGCACCTCATCAGCACTGGCGACCAGAAGGAGTTCATTGGTGTGCTCAAGGAAAAGGTCCGTTTAAAACCGCTCATCGCCATGCTCGATATGCTGGAAGGCGAGAAGTCGCTTCGCGAGATCGAGATAGAGCTCATCAAGGTGCAGCTCTCCCACATGGAATCGCTCTCCAAGCTGAACCCGTTCTCCATCCACCCCATCCTCACCTACCTTGAGAAGAAGAAGTACGAGATCTTCAACCTCCGGGCGATTGCACGGGGAAAGGATGTGTCCTTGCCGGTGGAGCGGATACGGAGTTACCTGGTGATGTGAGATGGAGATAGCAGTAATCGGCGACCACGAGTTTGTCCTCGGGTTCAGGCTGGCAGGAGTCCGGAAGACTTACACTGCCGAGACCGAAGAAAAGCTCACCGCGACCATCACCCGGGCACTCGACGATGGAACCATCGGCATCCTCGTCCTGCAGAGCAGGGACATGAACAGGATCCCGCGGCGTCTCCAGGCCACGCTCGAAAATTCAGTAAAACCGACCGTGATTGCAGTCGGGGGCGAGGCAGGAGGTATGACCATGAGGGAGAGAATAAAGCGATCAGTGGGTGTTGATCTGTGGAAGTAAAAGAGATAACAGAGAAAGGCAGGGCCGGAGTTCTACGACGGATTGCCGGGCCGGTCGTCACCGCGGTCAATGTTGACGCGCATATGTACGACGTGGTGAAGGTCGGCTCCGAAGAGCTCATGGGAGAGGTCATCAAGATCGAGGGTGAAGACATCATCATCCAGGTCTACGAGGACACCTCGGGGATCAGACCCGGAGAGCCCGTGATCAACACGGGGCTTTCTCTCGCCGTGGAGCTTGGTCCGGGACTCCTGACCGGTATTTATGACGGGATTCAGAGACCCCTCTCCGTCCTCGTGGACAAGATGGGAGATTTCATCCAGCGGGGTGTCTCTGCACCAGGACTCGATCACCAGAAAAAGTGGGATTTCAGACCGCTGGTGAAGGAAGGGGACCGGGTGTCACCGGGATCGATCATCGGTGAAGTCCAGGAGACAAACATCGTCCATAAGATTCTCGTGCCGCCAAACGTCCAGGGCGGCCTGGTAAAGAGCATCAGGGCAGGTTCATTCACCGTCGGGGAGACTGTCTGTACCCTCGATTCGGGTACAACGCTTTCCATGATGCACAAGTGGCCGGTGCGGGTTCCCCGTCCGGTCCGGGAAAAGATGAACCCGACCATCCCGCTCATCACCGGGCAGCGGATCCTCGACGGCCTGTTTCCCATCGCCAAGGGGGGCACCGCGGCGATCCCCGGCCCGTTCGGGAGCGGAAAAACGGTCACCCAGCAGCAGCTTGCCAAGTGGAGTGACGCGGAGATCGTCGTCTATATCGGCTGCGGGGAGCGCGGAAACGAGATGACCGAGGTCCTGACCGAGTTCCCCGGGCTCGAGGACCCAAAGACCGGAAAGCCGCTCATGGAGAGGACGGTGCTTATCGCCAACACGAGCAACATGCCGGTCGCCGCCCGTGAAGCATCGGTGTACACCGGGATCACCATCGCCGAGTATTTCCGCGATATGGGCTACGACGTCTCGCTCATGGCAGACTCCACCTCCCGGTGGGCCGAGGCGATGAGGGAGATCTCTTCCCGGCTTGAAGAGATGCCCGGTGAAGAAGGATACCCTGCATACCTCGCCGCCCGGCTCTCGGAGTTCTACGAGCGGGCCGGACTGGTAGAGACCCTTTCGGGGAAGAACGGGTCGGTATCTGTCATCGGTGCGGTCTCTCCCCCGGGAGGCGATTTCTCCGAGCCGGTCACCCAGAACACGCTTCGTATCGTGAAAGTCTTCTGGGCACTGGATGCCAAGCTCTCCCAGCGAAGGCACTTTCCGGCCATCAACTGGCTCAACTCGTACTCGCTCTACCTTGATACGCTCAATGACTGGTACGACCGGGAAGTATCTCCGGAATGGAACACGCTCCGGTCATGGGCGATGGAGATCCTCCAGAAGGAAGCCGAACTCCAGGAGATCGTACAGCTGGTGGGCTCCGATGCCCTGCCCGAGGCAGAACAGGTCACAATCGAAGTGGCACGGATGATCCGTGAGATCTTCCTGCAGCAGAATGCCTACGATGCCGTGGACACGTTCTGCGACATGTCCAAGCAGTACGAGATGGTGAAGGCGATCAAGGCTTTTGCCGACCAGGCCTATGCTGTACAGTCCGCAGGGGTTACCCCGCAGCAGATCATCGGGACCAGGTCCAAGAACGATCTTCCCCAGATCAAGTTCATCAAGGACTACAAGCCGGAGCTCGAACGTATCCTGAAAGCCATGGAAAGCGAGTTCAACGAACTGAGGTCGTCGGCATGAAAGAGTATCGAACCATTACAAAGATCGCCGGGCCACTGCTCTTTGTGGAAAAGACCGAGCCTGTCGGGTACGGTGAACTGGTCAATATCGCGCTGTTTGACGGGAGCGTCAAGCGGGGCCAGGTACTTGATACGAGCGACGACCTGGTGGTCATCCAGGTCTTCGAGACCACGGCGGGTATCGGGAAGGACAGCGGCATCCGGTTCCTTGGCGAAACGATCAAGATGCCGGTCGGAAAGGAGATGCTCGGCCGTATCCTGTCCGGAGGCGGGAAGCCGATTGACGGGGGGCCGGAGATCGTGCCCGAGAAGCGGATCGATATCACCGGGGCGGCGATCAATCCCTATGCCCGGGCATCGCCCGAGGAGTTCATCCAGACCGGTATCTCGACCATCGATGGGACAAACACTCTCGTGAGGGGACAGAAACTCCCCATCTTCAGCGGGGCAGGACTTCCCCACAACAATATCGCCCTCCAGATCGCCCGGCAGTCAAAGGTGCTCGGTTCCAAGGAAGAATTCGCGGTGGTCTTTGCCGCCATGGGTATCACCAAGGAAGAAGCCAACCACTTCATGCAGGACTTCGAGAGGACCGGGGCCCTTGAGCGGGCCGTTGTGTTCCTGAACCTTGCCGACGACCCGGCTGTCGAGCGGATAATCACCCCGCGACTCGCGCTCACCACCGCCGAGTACCTTGCCTTCGACCTCGGGATGCACGTGCTGGTCATCCTGACCGACATGACCAACTACTGCGAGGCGCTCAGGCAGATCGGAGCGGCCCGCGAGGAGGTGCCGGGACGGCGTGGTTACCCCGGGTACATGTACACCGACCTTGCCGGGATCTACGAGCGGGCGGGAATCATCAAGGGCAAGAAGGGGTCGATCACCCAGTTCCCGATCCTGACCATGCCCGGAGACGATATCACGCACCCGATCCCGGACCTCACGGGATACATCACCGAAGGGCAGATCGTGGTCAGCAGGGAGCTTCACCGGAAAGGCATTTACCCGCCGATCAATGTCCTCCCGTCGCTCTCCAGGCTGATGAACCTCGGGATCGGCAAGGAGCACACCCGGGAAGACCACAAGAAGGTCTCCGACCAGCTCTACGCCGCCTATGCCGAAGGAAACGATCTCCGTGGGCTTGTGGCCATCGTCGGAAAAGAGGCGCTTTCCGAGCGCGACCGGATGTTCCTCGAGTTTGCCGACCTCTTTGAGAGCCGGTTCGTCCGCCAGGGATACAGCGAAGACCGCTCGATCTTTGAGACCCTCGACCTGGGCTGGGACCTCCTCTCAACACTGCCTGTCGAGCAGCTGGTCAGGATCGACCGCGACCTGATCAACAGGTACCACCCGCAGTTCAGGCAGGCGGCCAAGGCGCAGGAGTAGGTTTACGTGGCGCTGCGAGACATCAAACCCACGAGGTCGGAACTGATCAACCTGAAGCGGCGGATAGCCCTCTCGGAGCGTGGGTACAAGATCCTCAAGATGAAGCGCGATGGACTGATCATTGAATTTTTCAAGGTGCTTGAAGAGGCAAAGGACAGCAAGAGCGAACTTGCCGAAAAATACGAGCGGGCCATCCAGATGATAGCCTTTGCCGACACGGTGGAGGGGTCCATCGGTGTCAAGTCGGCGGCACTGTCGGTGCATGAAGTGCCAAACATCGCACTTGCCAGCAAGAACATCATGGGTGTTGTCGTGCCCGAGATCGAATCATCGAAGGTCAAAAAGAACCTTGTTGACCGCGGGTACGGGCTCCTCGGGACAACTTCTGCAATCGACGAGGCGGCTTCTGCCTACGAAGACCTTGTCGAGTCGATCATCGAGAGTGCGGAGATAGAGACCACCATGAAGAAACTTCTCGACGAGATCGAGTCTACCAAGCGGCGGGTAAATGCACTCGAGTTCAAGGTTATTCCCGAGCTCACGGAGGCCCGCGACTTCATCAAGATGCGGCTCGACGAGATGGAGCGGGAAGAACTCTTCAGGCTGAAGAAGATCAAGGCCAGGAACGCGTGATCGGGAGGGAATGGGTATGGCGAAGATAGGGCGGCTGGGCGAGGTGCCGGTTGCCGGAAAGACCGTGCTGCTGCGGCTTGATCTGAACTCCCCTATCGACCCTTCCTCCCTTTCCATCCTCGATGACAAACGGTTCCGCGAGCATGCACCCACCATCCAGGCCTTGCGTGAATCACGGCTGGTGATCGTGGCCCACCAGAGCCGGCCGGGAAAAAAGGACTTCACAACCCTCGAAGGCCATGCCGAGAAGCTCGAGCACCTGATCGGGCGCCCGGTCAGGTATATCGATGACATTTTCGGTCGCTGTGCCCGGGAAGCCATCCGGTCGATGCGTCCCGGCGATGTGACAATGCTTGAGAATGTCCGGTTCAATGCCGAGGAGAACCTTACCGCAAAACCGGAAGAGGCGGCGAAGTTTCACCTGGTCCGGAACCTGGCCTCTTTTGCCGATATCTTCGTGAACGATGCGTTTGGCACGGCGCATCGTTCGCAACCGACCATGGTCGGACTGCCGATGGTGGTCCGGTCGGTGGCAGGACTCCTGATGGAAAAAGAGGTGCTGACCCTCTCCCGGGTATTTGAAAATGCCCCCCGGCCGGTCTGCATCGTGCTTGGCGGGACCAAGGCTGATGACTCGATTGCCGTCGCATCGCACATGCTGGAACACCATATCGCAGACGAAGTTATGGTGACCGGGGTCATCGCCAACATCTTCCTCGCCGCACAGGGCCATGATATCGGGCAGCCGTCCATCCAGCTCATCAGCCAGCTGAAGTACGACAAGGAGATCGGCATGGCACAGGAACTGCTGAAGGGATATCCTGACAGGATCACTGTTCCCGGGTGGGTAGCCGTCCGGGAAGGGGGCGTGCGGGCCGAATACCCGGTCACAGCCATCCCCGGAGACGCACCGATCCTCGATCTCGGCATGGAATCTGTGCTGGCCATGTCCGGGCGTATCAGGAAAGCGGGCACTGTCGTGTTCAACGGCCCTGCTGGTGTATTCGAAGATGCTGATTTTGCCACAGGCACCTACGAGCTCCTGAAGGCGGCATCAGAGGCCGAGTTCTCCATCATCGGCGGGGGTCATACCACGGCGATCGTGGAAAAACTGGGAATCGAGGATGACTTCAGCCACATCTCCACCGGGGGAGGGGCCTGCATCGAGTTTCTCACCGGAAAGACGCTCCCTGCCGTTGCTGCCCTCGAGCGGTCAAAAGAGATCTTCGGGTAAGGTCTTTCATTCAGAGTTTTCCACTTGCCCGGACCGACGGACGCAGCCTGCCTGTGCATGCATTCCTGATCCACTCAACAAGGCTTTCCATGATGGACGGCATTCCGGCATCCCTGTTCTTTGACAGCATGAGGTTGTATACCCCGATGGAAAACATCATGGCCGTGAGCAGGAAGAAGAAGACTGCGAAGAGCAGTACCAGGCCTCCGATCAGCATGAACCTGCCCGGCTGGAACGCCATCCATCCGCCGAAAATGTAGAGTGGCCAGTAAACGATTACCGAGATGCGTGTGAATGCGGCAGGACTCCACATGGACATATCCCGTTTCCCTTCGTTTTCCAGCGGGAACCGGTCGATCATTACACCCAGGCGGAGCACCACGGCAGAAAAAACCAGGCTGAACGCCGCTCCGGTAAAAAACCCGATGGTGAGAAGTCCTGGCATGGCTATCCCTGAACTGTCTGTCTGCGATCGATATAAAGCATTCTTCATGTAATACAGGAAGGATTCCGGTTATTTCTGGATTTTATACACGTTACGCCGGTTTTATCCCGGAAGATGGCCCGGCTTTTTCCACTCCGGGCGTTTAGCCGGGTATGACGGAAGGTGCTGGAGTTCGCCCCTGGCACCTTCCACCAGTTTCTTCCCGTCCGGGGATGAGATCTGGTGCAGGACAGATGTTATGGAAAAAATACCCCCTCCCTCTGCAAGGGAAGCCCTGATCCGGGCGGCACAGGGCCAGGTGCCGGCTGATGTCCTCTTTTGCAATGCCGAGCGATTCAACCCGTTTACCGGTGAATGGGAACCTGGGGATTTTGCCGTGTCCGGCGGGGTGGTGATTGGTCCGGGGAAGTTCCGGGCAAGGGCCGAGGTCGACCTGAAGGGCCGGAGAATCGTCCCAGGCCTCATCGATGCCCACGTGCATATCGAGAGCTCCCTGCTCTGCCCTCCCGAATTTGCCCGGCTGGTGACCGCCCACGGGACCACAACGGTGATCGCCGACCCCCACGAGATCGCCAACGTCTGCGGCGCGGCCGGGATATCCTTCATGCTCTCGTTCCGGGAGAATATCCCCCTCGATCTATTCATCATGCTCCCGTCCTGCGTCCCGGCAACACCATCCGATACCGGCGGGGCGGTCCTCAATGCCGCGGATCTTGCACCGTTCCGGGGCCGGGAAGGTGTGCTTGGTCTTGGCGAAGTCATGAACGTCCCCGGCGTTCTTGCCACCGATCCCGGGGTCATGGAAAAGCTTGACCTCTTCTCCATTGTCGACGGCCACGCCCCGCTCCTCTCGGGAGACAACCTTTCCTCCTACATCCTTGCCGGGATCCAGAGCGACCACGAAAGCACCGGGAGGGACGAGGCGCTTGAGAAGCTCTCGAAAGGCATGTTCCTGTATATCAGGGAGGGGTCAACCGAGAAGAATATCGGAGAGATCGCGCCGGCCATATCGTGCTGGAACGCACCCCGCATCTCCTTTGCCACCGATGACCGGCATGTCGACCTGCTGGCCTCGGACGGGCATATCGATGACTGCATCAGGAAAGCGCTTGCAGGCGGAGTCGATCTCGAGGCTGCCCTGCGAGTGGCCACGCTCTCCCCGGCTGAACGGTTCAGGCTGGATGACCGTGGGGCACTCGTCCCCGGCCGGGTGGCCGATTTCTGTGTCCTCTCCCCGGGTGTCCCGTTTGCTGTCGAAAAGACGTTCAGGAGGGGACGGCAGGTCGAATCACAACGGGCAACGATCTGCACCCCGCTGCCAGGAAATTTCCGGTGCATCCCACCGCGACCCGTGGATATCTCCCTGCAGGGGTCGGGCCGGGCCAGCGTCATCGGGCTGATGGCGCACCAGATCCTGACCCGCCACCTCACGTTCCCGGTCAGGGCCGGTGATATTCCAGACCGGGAACGCGACATTCTCAAGGCCGTGGTCTGCAACCGGTACCTGCCCGGGCGGTTCGGGACCGGGCTAGTGCACGGGTTTGGTCTTTTATCCGGGGCCATTGCCGGTAGCGTGTCCCATGACGCCCATAACATCGTAGCGGTGGGAGCAGGCGACGAGGACATCTGCCGTGCGATCTCCATGGTCATAAAGGCCGGGGGAGGACTGGCAGTGGTCGATGGGAACGATGAATTCCTCCTGCCACTCGAATGCGCCGGGCTGATGTCGGTTTGGCCCTGGGAAGAAGTCGATGCAGGATTGAAGGATCTTTCCGGCCACGTGGAACACCTCGGGGGGACCGCTGAGGCATTCATGCACCTCTCGTTCCTTGCCCTGACGGTCATCCCCCACCTGCGGATCACCGACCGTGGACTTTTTGATGCCGATCTCTTCTGCGACATACCGGTCTTTGCAGGCGATGACCACCCCCCCTCTTAGCCGGCCGGAAAGGCAAAGGCCATCCCGGATACCACGGAGATGAAGAGAAGCACGGCAATGATTATCGGCTGGTGGGCAAGGTAGATGGCAAGCGAGTGGCTCCCGAGGGTTTCAAGCTGGGGGAATGTGAAAGGCGAGGAGCCGGCCCTCCTCTTTCCTCCGGGGTATATTGCTGAGCCTGCATAGACCCCGACCATGACGACCCCCATCCAGGGAAATATGGGGACATAATCGACGCTTGAGAACGCCGGGGGATGGATACCTGACCAGAGCAGCCATGAACCTCCGCTGAGCCCGGCCATGACCGGGCCAAGAGCGATGAAGACTGCTCCGGTGAGGAGGCTCTTCCAGCCGGACCTGGAGTACAGGGGGCTTGCCATCACCGCGATGCCTATCAGGTGGAGGATGCCGAACCTGACATATGACAATGGAATGACAAGCCAGGTGACGGCGGTGATCCCCAGGCCGAGGGCAAAAATGAATGCTCCCCGGAAGACGTATTTCAAAACAAACTCCCTCCCTGTCAGCCGGGTTTTTGCATAAGCCGCGCTGATGGAGAGGGATACGCCGACAATGAAGAGAAAGAGGCTTGCCGTAGAGAGGGCCAGTAGCCGGAAAAAACCCGTGGAGACCTCGAGATGGTAAAGCCCGAGGAACCGGAGGTCAAAGGCGGTATGAAAAACGATCATCATGACCACCGCAACTCCCCTTGCAACATCGATTTCGGGGAAACGGGCCGGTACGTGGGTTGCCTTCATCTCAGCCAGCATCAGGGATCAGCACGTGTGTGTGATAAGGTACTATTCGGGCCGGGAAGCAAAAAACATCAACCTTTAAACCGGGCCGGGAAGATATATGCCTTTATGGCATCCGGCACAGGCCGGTGCCGGATTTACGAAAGAACGGGAACGTCAACCATGATCGAACAACTTCTCCTCGGAAATAAGAGGTTTCGCGAGACCGACTTTGATAAGAATGCTGAACTTTACAGGAACCTGGTGCTTGGGCAGAAGCCGAAAGTGCTCTGGATCGGCTGCTCCGATTCAAGGGTCCCACCGGAGCGGATCACCAGCCAGCCGCCGGGCGAGATCTTTGTCCAGAGAAACATCGGAAACATCGTCCCGGTCCACGACTGGAACTTTGCCACCGTTCTCGAATACGCGGTAGCGCACCTGAAGGTCACGGACATCGTGATCTGCGGCCATTCCGATTGCGGGGCAATTAAAGCGCTGGATGCGGAGAGCTCTGATGCCTATATCCCGCTCTGGTTAAACGAAGCCCGCGAAGTGAAAGAGATGGTCGATTCCCGGATAAAACCGCCCACGACACCGGAAGAGCGGATGGAGCGGTCACGCCAGATCGAGACCGGGAACATCCGGCTCCAGATCGGACACCTGAAGACTTACCCGATCGTGAAGAAAGCCCTCGAGGCCGGGAAAGTCCGGATCACGGGGCTGTACTACGACCTTGAAACCGGTGTCCTGTCAAAAGTGGATTAACCTTCCTGGAACACGCGCTCGAGTTCCTTCTCGAGCATCGGCAGGGAGATACGGCCCATCGGGACATACCTGCCGTTCACGATGATGATCGGGAGCGGCGGGTAGTGCTCCTCGATAATTATCTCGATATGCGGCGGGACCCCGTCATCGATCAGGGTAAGCTTCATCTCAACGCGGCCATCGTACTCGGCACGTATCTCGTCTTTGATGGCATCAAAGGCAACTACCAGTTTTCCTGACGGATAACAGTCATAGAGGCCGCAACTCCGGGTATGGTCGCAGGGAAACGGAGAACATGAGCTGTCTTTCAGGCCGACGACCTCGACTTGCACCGGGCTGTCCATGGTACACTATTGGAGAGCGGCCTATTTTATCGTTCAGATTCGAGCAGGGACCGGATGCGTTGAAAAAGATTCCGCTGTATCAGAGAAACCGTTCGAACCGGTCCTGCTTTGCCTTGCAGATCGGGCAGACCAGTGGAGGGTTGTTCATGGCGCACAGGTACCCGCAGACCCTGCACCTCCACACCGGGTAAGCGAGCGTCCCCAGCGCTTCCCGGGCCCCTTTCAGCCGGGCCTCTTTTCGCTCTGCTCGCGACGGCCGCCGTTCCGGGATGGGGCCGGCCGTGCTTTTTCCGGCGACCACGTCACCGCTGACATAGAGGGCGCAGTAGCAGGCCCCGTAATCGTTGAGGTCCGGGTCCCGGTAATCGCAGGGGCAGATGATATCGAGATCCTCTTCCTTCTTTCCGGACGCAATGCGACAGGGACAGGCCATGTAGCCGTAGCGCTGCTCGTTTACCAAAAGCCCCCTGACAAGGTTCCGGGTGAATGCAATATCGGGATTGAGGTTGTATCCGCCCTGCCTGGCCTCGCGGTCAAGCCGCTGGTAGCGGGAATCGATCTCTGCTTCTGTTATCATCCCAGCGTCTCCCTGATCTCCTTTTCCCGGAAGCCGACGATGACCTTCCGGTTGTCGATGACCAGGGTCGGAAACGAACCCTGGGGGTTGAACCGTTCGACCTCCCGAAGCGCTTCTTCAAGTTCTTTTTCCGGGAGGAGGTCTACGTAGACATACGAGTGCTCCACCCCCATCTCCTTCAGGAGGTCTTTTGTCTTCCCACACCACCCGCAGGTGGAAAGTGCGTATAAAACAACGGTTCCCCTGTTGGTTCCCGGGACATGCTCGAGTTTCACAATTGCTCCCTGTACCAGAATGGCCGGGGGAGATATTTAAGGATATCAGGCAACGGGCCATGGACTCCGGACGGTTTTTTCCGGACAATCCAAACCCATATACCGGGCGGGTGCAGATATAAATGAACAGGGTGTACTTCGGATGATCCGTATCGAAAATGCAATTGTTCTGGGAAATAAGTCATTAAAAGAAAGAATGGAACATCTCTCCGGGACATTCTCATACGAAGAGACCGCCTATCACCTGCCGGTCAGCTATGCCCTCACCGGAAATGCCGTCCACTCGGCCGACGAGGCACGGGCGGCATTCAGGAGCACCGGTGAGAACGCACTGGTCGCCGTGGAGTGCATGGCCGCCGCAGAGGCTGCTAAGGGCAAAGCCCCTCCCCCCTATACCGGGTTTCTCCCCGATGCGGTCCTCCGGACACTCGGATATTCGCTGGTGGACGGGAGTATCCTTGGCCTGGCAATCGTTGCCGGCACACCACCGTCTCCCGATGCCGCTGCCGCGTTGTGCCGCGAACTCCAGGAGAAGTACATGCTCACCTTTCTTTCCGGGGGAGTTGTCGGAAGCCTCACCGGTGCCGGGGTCAGGGTCGGTGCGGAACTGAGGCTCGTCCCCCTGGGGAGTTCTCCCTCATCTGCAATCCACTTCATCGATATCCTGGCCAGGGTGGCGATGATGTTTGGCGGAGTGACCCCGGGGGACGCGGGACGGCTGCTCGCCTATGCCCGGGAACGGGCGAAGGCGATCGCTATCGTGTTTCCGGGCCTTAGCGATGAAGAGACGGCCATGTTCGATGCCTTTCGTCTCCTCGGTATACCGATCATCTCCCTGGGCGAATACGAAGGAAACGAGTGGATCCGGGCAAGCCCGTCCGAAGCAGTCAGGACCGGGATGGACCTCAAGGGGATCAAGGTGAGTGTCACTGCGATCCCCATTCCCATGGCCTGCTCCCCGGCCTTCGAGGGAAAGAGTATCAGGAAAGAGGAGATGTACGTCGAATTCGGCGGGGGGCGTTCCCCGGCCTTCGAGCTTCTCCGCTGCCTTCCCGCCTCAGAGGTGGAAGACGGCAGGATACGGGTTATCGGCCCCGAGATCGGGGAGATCAAAATAGGATCGGCAGTGCCGCTTGGGATCATCGTCGAAGTTGCGGGAAAGACGATGAAAAAGGAGTACGAACCTGTGCTGGAACGGCGGATCCACAACTTCGTGAATTACGGCGAGGGGACCTGGCACGTTGCCCAGCGGGACATCATATGGGTGCGGATCTCGAAGGAAGCGGTCTCCCACGGGGTAAAGATCGAGCACCTGGGCAAGCTGATTGCGGCGAAGTTCCGGATGGACTTTCCCGACCTTCTCGATGCCGTGCAGGTGACCCTGATTACCGATGAAAAGGAGGTTTTATCGGCAAAGAAGGAGGCAGAATCGGTCTATGCGGAACGCGACGACCGGATCAGGGGTATGAAAGACACCGATGTCGATACCTTTTATTCCTGCACACTCTGCCAGACATTTGCCCCAAACCATGTCTGTATCATCACCCCCGAGCGGACCGCTCTTTGCGGGGCGATCACCTGGCTCGACGGGAAAATTGCCTACGAGATAGCCCCTTCCGGGGCAAACCAGCCTGTCCTGAAAGGGAAGGTTATCGATGCCCTGCGGGGTGAGTTTGAAGGGGTGAACCGGTTCGTCAAGAAAGCTTCACATGGCGAAGTGGACCGGTGCTCGCTCTACAGCATCATGGAGTATCCCATGACCTGCTGCGGGTGCTTCGAATGTATCGCGGTCATGTTGCCGGAGGCAAACGGGTTCATGGTGGTAAACCGGGAGTACAGGGGGGATACCCCTTCGGGGATGTCGTTTTCGACCCTGGCCGGGACCATCGGTGGCGGAGCCCAGACCCCGGGGTTTGCCGGCATATCCAAGACTTTTATCTTAAGCGACCGGTTCCTCCAGGCAGAAGGGGGGATTGGGAGGCTGGTCTGGATGCCGTCGATGCTCAAGGAAGAGCTCAAGGGCCGCCTCGTGCAGAAACTTGCGGAACGGGGGCTTGACGGATTGTTCGAAAAGATCGCCGACGAGGAGACCGCGGAGACCATCGAGGATCTCATCGGGTTCCTCTCCGGGGTAAACCACCCTGCGCTCGGGATGAAGCCGCTCCTGTGAGGACTGCCATGACCATGCAGACCCTCGCGGACTGGATCGGAGAAGTGCGGAGCGTCACCATCGGTGCGACCAGGGCAGATGGCGGTACAAGGACCGGGACCGTGACCGTTGGCGGCGAGCGGGACCTCTCGTTTGTCGGGACTCCCCCGACCGGCCACCGGCCCCTCATCGCCTACGAGATATGCGACGACCGTTCCCTCTGGCCGGCCCCGGTGAACCGGTTCCTCGGGGACCGGTCGTCAGATCCCGGGGAATGGGCCCGTTGGGCCGGGCAGGAATACGCTCCCGACCTGATCCGCCTGTTCCTGACCAGTACCCGGAAACGGGGGTTTTCCGATCCTGCATCGGTAACCTCCACAGTGGAGTCCGTTCTCCAGGCAACCGGGCTTCCCCTCATCATCGAGGGGAGCAACGATCCTGCGCTTGACAGCGAGGTGTTCCGGAGGATCGGTGAGGCTGGCGAAGGTGAACGCCTCCTCATCGGGACCGCCGAGGCCGGGCACTACCGGAGCATTGCCGCCACGGCCATGGCTTTCGGCCACCTGATGATCGCCCAGTCGCCTATCGATATCAACCTTGCCAAGCAACTGAACATCCTCCTCCGCGAGATCGGGCTTTCCTACGACCGGATCGTCATCGACCCTTACACCGGTGCCCTGGGGTACGGGTTCGAATACTCGTACTCCGTCATGGAGCGTATCCGCACGTCAGCCCTGAAAGGGGATGACGATCTCACCATGCCGATGATCTGCTCGGCTGCCGATTCGCTAACGGTAAAAGAGGTCAGGGAAGCGGATCCATCTGAGAGCGATCGCATCTCTGTCTCCTGGGAACTCTATGCCATGCTCCCGGCAGCCATCGCCGGGGCCTCCATTGTCTGCGTCCGTCACCCGTCAACTATCGCCCAGTTAAGAGCGGGGATCGGCGCGCTCTGGTCATCACCGGGAGGTGGTGCGTAGGATGGCGCTCAAAGCACTCGACATATACAAGCTCCTCCCAAAGAAGAACTGCAAGGAATGCGGTGAGCCGACCTGTCTCACTTTTGCCATGAAGCTTGCCAGCGGCAAGGTGAAAGCAGAAGACTGCCCGCACCTGGACGAGAAGGTCAGGGAGCTTCTCGGGGCATCGACCCGGCCTCCGGTACAGAAGGTGAAGATCGGTGTCGGGGAGCGTTCGTTTACCGTTGGCGGGGAGATCGTCTTGTTCCGGCATGAAAAGGCGTTCTTTCACGAACCGGGCATCATGACCGTCGTCTCGGACAAAATGGATGCAGACACGATCCAGGAGATCGTGGCCGATGTCAGGGACCACCTCATGGTGCGGATCGGCCTTGACCTGCGGATGAACGGCATCGCCGTATGTTCCGAAGGCGGTTCTCCTTCTGCCTTTGGAAAAGCGGTCGAGGCGGTTGAAGCCGTAGCCGACCTCCCGGAAGTCCTGATGGCAGAGGACCCCGCCGTACAGGAAGCGGGCCTTGCGGTCTGTGGGAACTTCCGGCCGCTCATCCATGCCGCAAGCCATGACCAGTACCGGGAGATGTGCGCCCTTGCCGTAAAGTACGGATGCCCGCTCGCCATCCGGGCACCCGATCTGGGTTCACTTGCCCGGCTCTCCGGGCTCTGTGCCGCCGGGGGAGCTTCCCACCTCGTCCTCGACCTGACATCGGCCTCTCTCCACGAGGTGCTGAACTCTGCTACGGCGGTGCGGCAGCATGCAATTTCCAGGACCACTCCTGCACTCGGGTATCCCATCTTCATCGACACCCGGGCGACAGGGCTTCCGGATGCAGCCCTCATCTGCGGAGTGCTCAAGTACGGGTCGGTCCTCGTGGCCGATGCAGTCCCGAAGGAATCCCGGAAAGCGTTCCTCGTCCTCCGGCAAAACATCTACACCGATCCCCAGAAACCCATCCAGATCACCCCGGGGATATACAGGGTCGGAAACCCGGGACCCGGTGCACCGATCTTCCTGACCGTCAACTTCTCCCTGACCTACTTCACGTTGCAGGGATACCTCGAGGCCTCCGGATTCGACTCGCTGATGCTGATCGTCGATACTGAAGGGCTCTCGGTCCTTACCGCTGTTGCCGCCGGAAAACTCTCGGAGACCCTGGTCAGGGACTCCCTGAAGCAGTTCGGGGTGCCCGACCTTGTCAGCCACAAGACCCTGATCATTCCCGGCTACGCCGCCCCGCTCTCGGGGCGAATCGAGGACGAGACCGGGTGGAAGGTGCTTGTCGGACCACGGGATGCAGCAGATGTTGCTGAATTTCTCGAAAAAGAGTGGACCTGAAATCCCATGCCGACCGTTACCTTCATCCCGGGGTTCAGGAAGACGGAAGTCCGAAGCGGGAGCAGCATCCTGCAGGCCGCCCAGCAGGTGGGAATCCACATGAACGTTGTCTGTGGCGGCCTTGGGAAATGCGGGAAATGCAAGGTTTACGTCAAGAGCGGCAGCTATGACTTTGACCGTGATAAATACGGGAAGTTCTTCACAGCAGAAGAACTTGAAGCCGGGGCATGCCTTGCCTGCCAGACTTCTGTATCCGAGGACGTCCTGGTACTAATACCGGAAGAGTCCATCGTGCAGGAACAGAAGATCCTCATCGATGTCATGGGGACTTCCACCGAGCTCAACCCGGCGGTCTGGAAGTATGCACTGAGCCTTTCTCCACCAAGCCTCGATGATCCCTCGCCGGATCTCACCCGGCTGCTGTGGGGGATCGAGAAGGCAGGCGGGCCAAAAGAAGGGGTTATCTATGCCCCGCTCGAAGTCATCCGCCGGATACCGAGAGTACTTAGGGAGAGCGGGTGGAAGGTGACGGCAACGGTGGTACTGGTCCCGGGGGGTTACCGCCTCATCGATATCGAAAAGGGAGATACCACGCCTGCCTGCTACGGGGCAGCTGTCGATCTCGGGACCACCACAATCGTTGTCTATATCAGGAACCTCATTGACGGAAGCGTCATGGGTATCGCCTCAGGCTACAACCGGCAGATAAGCTGTGGCGAGGACATCCTATCCCGGGTCACCTATGCCCGAAAAGATGGGGGCCTGAAGAAGCTCCAGTCCCTTGCCGCGGAGAGCATCAATGCCGCGATTACCGAGGCGGCCAACAATGCCGGAATCGACCGGGACCATATCTACGAAGTGGTTGTTGCCGGAAACACCATCATGACCCATATCCTGATGGGAATCGATCCTGCCTACATGATCGAGGAGCCCTACGTCCCGGTGGTGCGGCGCTACCTCACTGCAGCTGCCGGCCGGGCCGGACTTGATGTTGGGGAAAATTCGGGACTCTTCATCTTCCCGGCGGTGAGCGACTTTGTCGGGGGAGATATCATCGCCGACATCCTTGCCTCGGGCATGGCCGAGCGTGACGAGGTATCGCTCCTCATCGATATCGGGACAAACTTCGAGGTGGTGCTCGGGAACAGGGACTGGATGTTTGCCTGTGCCGGAGCTGCCGGCCCTGCCCTCGAAGGCGGTGAAGTGCTCTTCGGCATGCGGGCCAATGCCGGGGCAATCGAGCAGATCTCGCTCGACCTCGTCACCCTCACCCCGGCCTACCGCACCATCAGGCATGTCAGGCCAAAAGGGCTCTGTGGTTCGGGCTTGATCGACCTCCTCGCCGAACTCCTCCGGGCATGCATCATCGACCGGACGGGCAGGATCAACACGGCCATCGCCCACGAACGTGTCAGGATTGGCAGGCAGGTTCCCGAGTTCGTGGTTGCATGGAAAGAAGAGACCGGTATCGGAAAGGACATCGTCATCACCGAAAACGACATTAAAGCGCTGATCATGAGCAAAGCCTCCGTCCTTGCCGCGTGCCTGACCCTGATGAACCAGGCCGGGATTACCAGGAACGATATTGCACATATCCACTTTTCTGGAGCGTTTGGAAACTACATCAGCAAGGAAAACGCCATCACCATCGGCCTCATTCCCGAAGTGCCGGTCGAGCGCATCTCCCCCATAGGTAACGGTGCAATCGAGGGGGCAAACCTCGCCTTGCTCAACCGGCGGAAGAAGAAGCTGATCGACGAGATCGCACGAAAGATCGCCTACATCGAGCTCAATGCCGAACCGTCGTTCATGGACGAGTATACCGGGAGCTGTTTCCTGCCACACACGGACCTTTCCATGTTCCCGATGGTCGAGGAGATGCTCGAGAAGTGCCGGTTGCGCCGGGGTGACCCATGAGTTCCCCTCTTCCCTCCCCGGGATGCCAGGCTACCGGGATCGGTGCCCTTCCCCATACCGATCCCCGCCAGGCCTGCGACGATGTCCTCTCGCTCTTCCCGGAGATCCCCTACATCCCGACCCTGCCCAACCGCGGGATCCTCGAGACCATTGTTGTGAACGATTCGGCCCGCCTGCCTGGCGGGGTCGTGCAGGATGGAAAACTCAGGATCGATCCCTCGCGGGACATTGCCGCGGAAATGGAGCAGATCTACCTCGATTTCATGGAGGAAAACACCGCCCCTTACGCCCTCTCCCCGGAATACTACTCGGCCTTTCCCGAGATGGCCGGCCGGGACTTCTCCGGGTCAGTCTTCCTGAAGGCCCAGGTGACCGGTCCTGTGACCTTCGGGATGCAGGTTGTGGACGAGAACCGCCGGCCGATTTACTATGACGACCAGTTTGCCGATGTGCTTGGCAAGATGATCGCCCTCCGGGCACGGTGGTGCGAGGAGTCGATGCAGCGGTTTTCCGGGGTCACTTCCACGCTGGTGGTGTTGAACGAGCCCTACTTCGCATCCCTCGGGTCATCGGTGGTGCCCGTGAGCCGTGACGCGGTCGCCGCAGGCTGGCACGATATTGCCGGGATGGTCAGGGGCGGGCTTGGTGTCCACTGTTGTTCCAACACCGACTGGGAGTTCGTGATGGAACTTTCTCCTTCCCTGATCTCATTCGACGCCTATACCGTTGGCCGGGAATTCCTGCTCTACCCTGACGCCCTTGCAGGATACCTCGAAGGCGGGGGGATCATCGCCTGGGGGATCGTCCCGTCACAGCCCGACCTGTTTTCGGGATGTACCCGGGAACAGCTCCTTGGGGTCCTTGACGGTATCCGCGACCAGGTTGCAGGATTCTGTTCCCCTGAAACATTCTTCCGGCAATCGGTCATCACCCCCACCTGTGGCATCCAGTCCGGCGACCGGGAAACGGCATGCCGGATCATGGAGGCAACAAGGATGCTCTCGATGCATGCCAGGGAGGAATACGAGGCGTGAGGCCGTTCTCGGTAGCCATTTCCGGTAAAGGAGGGACTGGCAAGACCACGGTTGCCGCCCTGCTCGTCCGGTCGCTGATCTCCGCCGGGCAGGTTCCCGTGCTTGCCGTTGATGCCGATCCCAATGCAAACCTCCACGAAGCGCTCGGTGTCGAGATCCAGGAAACCCTCGGGTCGCTCCGGGAGGAGGCATTTACCCAGCAGATACCCCCCGGTATGAACCGCCGTGACTATATCAGCCTCTGTTTCAGGAAGTCCCTGGTCGAGGCGAAAGGATTCGATCTCATCGCCATGGGAAGGCCGGAGGGGACCGGGTGTTACTGCTTTGCAAACAACCTGCTCACCACCAGCATGCAGCTCCTCGAGCGCGATTACCGGTTCGTGGTGATCGATAACGAGGCGGGCATGGAACACCTTGCCCGGGGGACTATTGGCATCCCCGATCTATTCCTGGTCGTGAGCGACCCGGGGGTACGGGGCATCCGGACCGCTGCCCGGATCAGGAACCTCGCCAGGTCGCTTGGACTGGGCACGGTGCCGGTCATCCTCGTGCTGAACCGCTGGAAGGGGACGCCCCTCGACAACCTGCCGGCCGTGTTTGGAAAACCGGTGCTGGTCCCGGAGGACCCGGCAGTCGAAAGTGCGGATATAGAGGGTAGTCCTGTCGCATCCCTTCCCCCCGGTTCGACGGCCCTGGCGGCAATTGAGCAGCTTGCGGAGACGATAATCCGGATGGCCGTGGAAAAGGACCGGGTTTCGCCACCCTGAAGCCTGGAGTTGTTATGCAACCTCCAGGGACGATGGGATGGAGAAGAAGGATCTGCTCTCGCCTCGTGGAGCCTGGAGTTGCTATGCAACGATCTTTATGGAAAAAGACCCTCTCTCGCCACCATGGAGCCTAGAGTGCTCCGGATATCCTGCCGATCTGGCCTGCAATATAGTCGATCCATTCGGCAATCCCGGTGATCACCCCGGTAAGCGCGGATTCGAGGGAATAGACAACCCCGTACACACCTGATATCTCCCCTTCCGGGGGGTTGCCGGTAGAGAGGAGAAGTGCTGCGGCAACCAGCAGAATGATGACAAGGAGGATGATTATCACGACCACGATCCCGATAAGCATCCTCCACGAGACCGCTTTCATCTGGACAGCTCAATTCCTATGATCCCGTTTCGGTAATAATAATTCCTGTACCAGGGGGATCGGGTAAGCTTCAGATTGTTTTCGGGGGGACAAAACGCGGGAAGGGGAGGGATAAGCTGGGAAAATCGAAAGATATATGGGACTTCTCACCCTGACATTCGTTTATATGTGTGCACGCTTTTTTGATCGTTTTTTTAAACCACGGCCACACATCGTGGAAAGCCCTCCGCCTCCATCCATCGCCCACGGGGCCGGGGTCTACATTCCCGAATACAAGGTAAAACCCTACTTCATCGTGGCTTCAGTCGAGATGGGCAATACCACCACGAAGTGCATCCTCACCGGGGTGAACCTCGAGACCGGGATGTCCTATGTCATCAACAAGACGGTAAAGATGAGCAGGGACGTCAGGAAACCAAAACCCGGCGAGGAGATCTTTGGCGAAACTCTCGACGGGACACAGCTCACCAAGGAATCGGTGACCGATCTCGTCCGCGACACGCTCCTCCAGTGCCACGAAGAGGCGCACCTTGACATCAAAAAGGACCTCGATTTCGTGGTCAGGAGTACCGGGGTCGTTGCCGCAATGGACTCACCGGACCAGGTGGGGATCTTTGTCCTCGCCCTTGCCAACGGATGCCTCAATGCCGGGGTGCCGCCCAAGAAGATGACTCCCCCCATGTCGAAGGCCAACCAGTCGCTGAAACTCCAGCCGTTCAGCTACGCCGACAAGGTCGTGTTTGTCGGCGCAGTGGCCGGGGTCATCCCCCCGGTGGGGAGCACCGGGGTGGAGATGGTGGCAAACGAGATGGAAGGTGAGCTTGCCATGGCCGGGATCAAGGAAGGTGCAAAATGGACCGAGGTCGATTTCCGGAACCCGTGCATCTCAATCGATTTCGGCACGACCCTTGACGGCCGGATCACGAGCGACGTTGACCCTGCCGATCCAAACCCGTTTGCCAAGACTATCGGGAACTTCTGCGGGCTGGCAGGGGCGATCCCCGATGCCATCATCAAGGGGACCGGGCTTGTCGATTCCCGGACCGGAACGGCGCTTGATATCTTCGGGGACCGGAGCGTGGTCACCGAGTTTTCCCTGAAAGGTCAGAGCGAAAAGGTCAGGGATTACGTGAAGCGTTGTCACGAACTCGTCGATATCCGGGTCGTGCCGCCCGAACGACGCCGGTTCGGCAGGGTCCCCGTGTATGCCGATGTCGCGAAAGAGTCCGGAGTGGCGCTCATCGGTTCTGATGCCGGTGTAAACGGGAGCGCGCTCGACGAACTGGCCGGGATCGGGACAGAGATCTACGAGGGCCACAGCCTGGGCCTTCTAAACGAGGTGGTCGACCGGGTATGTGCCGGGATGGCTCTCCGGCTTATCGATGTCGCACGCGAAGAGGGGCTGGTATTTCCCAACTCCACCATCGGGTTTACCGGGCGGGCGGCAATCTCGGGGAGAAAACCGGAATACATCGTGGAAGGGGTCGCCGAACGCGGGATGTTTGATAATCCCAATGACCGGATCGTGTTTGTCGATGACGGGCTTGCCCGTGGCGCAGCACTGATGGGCAGGTGCATGAACTCTCTTGGGAAGCCCAAGAACCCGATCGGCGGGGTCCGAGGCGGGCCGTGCATCATGGCCCGGAGGATAAAGATAGGAAAATAAGAGAGGTGAACCGATTAATGGCAGATACCATGCAAAACGATAAGACCGGAAATCCCCCGGGGCCGGAAGAGGTCGGGGAAGAGGAAGAGCAGCTGTTCGACCTGATGATCCCCCCCGGCGTCCCCCGGAAAATGATTGCCGATATCATCAGTAAGTTCAAAGTCGACCTGGTGGCCAGGAAAGAGCGCCTTTATTTCGCCAACATGGATGGCGATGAACGCGAGCTCCTTGCCTTCCGGGGAAAGAAGGAGGTCGTGGAAGAGGTGCAGACCTATCTCTATGACGAGCTGAAAAAGTTTATCGGGGAATAGGTATCCTGTCGGGTGAAAAGGCCCCTTTTAATTTTATAATTGCGTCACTGCCCGGGTTCAGCCGCAGGACCCCGGTTTAACTATCTGTTACAGGAAATCACAGGAATAACGGTACCGGTGAAATTATCCTCTGCGCCTTATATTCAGTCGCTTCTAATCATCATCAAAGAACGAGATCGAACATCTCATAGTTGCGGGAGGAAAACGCCCACCCGGAAAACCGTATTGCAGAACTTAAAAGCATGGCCGAATCATCACACCCGGAACAGCAACCGGGATTCAGACGTTCCAGAACCCAGCGGAAGAAAGGGGAAAGCCCATCCGGCGTGCAGAATGGGCATTGAGGTTCTCCCCCGGACCGGGCAGAGGACTCCACCTTGGTTCATACTGTCTCATCGTGCAAGGAATGTGGTGTCCCGGGCAGATGAAGTTGATCAGGCCCGGGCACGACCACCGGCATTCCATTGACCTCGGCGATGGTGACCGGAAGGCCATATACTTCCCGGATCAGCTCCGGGGTGATGATCTCCCGGGTCCCGGCAGCGTAGACCATACCCTCCTTGAGAAAGAGGAACTGGTCGGCGAAGCGGATGGCCAGGTTGATGTCATGCATGGTCAGGATTGCCGTCAACGAATGGGCCCGGACGACCATGCGGAGGAAGGCAAGGATCTCGACCTGGTTCTTCAGGTCGAGGCTGCTCGTTGGTTCGTCGAGAAGGAGGAGCCCCGGCTCCTGCACGAGAGCCCGTGCGATCAGGACCTTCTGGAGCTCGCCACCGCTCATGGAGTTGATCGGCCGCAATGACAGGTGCCCGATGTGCAGCTGTTCGATGATGGCCTGGACTTTCCGGATATCCTCCCTCCGCACATCCCAGCCGATATGCGGGCGTCGCCCGAGCAGGATCGCATCAAATGCCAGGATCGGCCCTGTCTCACCCCGTTGCGGTACGTAGGCGAGCAGCCGTGCCACCTCGTCCCTCCCAAGCGAGAGAAGATCCTGCTCATCGAGGAGGATACTGCCGGCGTGGGGGCGAAGCAGCGTGTTGATGCACCGGAGCAGGGTGGTCTTCCCGACGCCGTTTGGACCGAGGATGGCGAGGATCTCCTGGCGGTTGACCCGGAACTCCACATCCTCGAGTACCTTCAGGCCATTGTACCGGAAGCTGAGCCCGGCTACATCAAGGATCATATCACATTCCTCCCGATCAGCAGGTAGATGAAGAGCGGAGCCCCGAGGAACGCCGTCAGGACGCCGACCGGCAGGACCGCCGGGGCGATGATCAGGCGGGCCACCATGTCGGCGCCAAGCAGGAGGATCCCTCCCGCGATGCAGGATGCAGGGAGAAGATAGCGCTGGTCACACCCCACCAGCCGGCGCATCATGTGGGGGCTCACGAGCCCGATGAACCCGATGATGCCGAGGAACGATACCACGACAGCTGTGATAAGCGAGGAGAGGAGCATCGCAAGCGTCCGGACCTGCTCCACGTTGACCCCGAGGGAATGGGCAGTCTCGTCCCCTGCATCGATGGCATTGTAATCCCACCTTGTGAAAAAGAAATACCCGAGGGATGGCAGGACGACCACCAGCATGAGGAGGAGATCGCTCCAGGTCGCCCGGCCGACGTCCCCGAACGTCCAGAAGACGATCGCCGCGATCTGGTCGGCCGATGAGAAATACTGCAGGAACGTTGTTCCCGCCGTGAAGAGGGCTGCGAGCGCCACCCCGACCAGGATCATCACCTCCGGCCGGGAGCTCCGGTATTTTGCAACGAGGAGCAGGCCCGCGGTGGCAAGCATCGCCCCGAAGAAGGCACAGATGGTGACGAGATAGGGGTTCCGCACGACCATGGAATCCGAGATGAGGTGGGAGATCGAACCGGCCCCAAGAGCGGTGATGGCAAACGCCGCTCCGAACGCTGCTGCATGGGAGACCCCGAGCGTGTAGGGGGAGCTCAGCGGGTTCCTGAGAACGGACTGCATGACCACCCCGGCTGCAGCAAGTCCGGCCCCGGCAATCACCGCAGAGAGTACCCGGGGAAGGCGGATGTTCAGGACGATGGTCGAAGCTTGCTCCCCTGAAGGTGACAGGAAGGCTGCGACCACCTCAGGGAGTGGGATGAAGGAGCTTCCGACCGCCAGTGCGACCAGGAAAAGCAGCACAAGGCAAAACCCTGCCCCGATGAGGAACAGTCCCTTGCGTCGGACATACCGCAGGTATCCTTCAGGCTCGTGCAGGGTGCTCACATCAAGATGCATCGTGCCCCGCTCCCTGGGCGCCTGCTTTCTCTGCGATGGTCATGACCGATCGGCCGTCAACCGGAACGGTGTTTCTGACCACGAACCCCGATTCCCCGAGAAGGCGGTTGTAATCCTCCATGGGGACGCTTCCTTCGAACCGGAACCGCTTTTCCGTCTTTTTCATCCCTTCAAGCGCCCAGAGGTTCCATTCAAGGTCGGCAAAGGGATCCTCTTCGGTGCTGTCGACCACCTGCTTGTTCAGGTAGAGCCCGCCTGGATTCAGGGCATCGGAGATCTTGGGGATCAGGGCCGGCATCTTCCCCGAGGGGTTTGACGAGGAAAAAAGGATATCATACCCGGTGCCAAGGGGATCGCGAAAGAAGTCACCTTCGTGCGTGGTGATCCGCCCCTGTGCCCCGTAATACCTGATCATCTCGCGGGTTGCCGGGGTTACCTCGGGCAGATCAAAGACCACGGCCGATAGATCAGGGTTTTTCCGGGTGAGTGCGATTGCGTATAGTCCATGACCGCCTCCAAGGTCGAGCAACCGCCGTGCAGAACGGAACTCGGGGAGAGAGGAGATGACCTGGGCCACCCGCTGCACCAGTCCGCACCGGCTCTGTTCGGCCATGGCCGGGATAATCCGCTCCCTGAACTGTTCTCCCCGGGGGTACACAATGGGGCCATTCTGCAGGATATCCGGCAGGCGGTAAAAGAGGCAGGCAAATTCCTTCATCTGGGCGATCGCCGCCTTCTGGCTGAAACGGGAGTCGGCGAGGAAGAAATCGCGGGTGACCGCCGTGACCTGGTAATTTCCTGACTGGTCACGGGAGAGAAACCCGGTACGCACCAGCCCCTCGCAGAGCGGTCCGGTTATCGCCGGATGAGTCCCTGCTTTTCCGCATATGGCCGCCAGTGGGGCGGGTTTTTTGCAGGCCTCAAAGATCCCACTCTCGTATGCCGTGACAAAGGCCTGGAAGTTCCGCAGTCCTCCAAGCGCCTTTTCCAGGAAGTGGAGGGGGGTCTCGGTTCCTGAAGCAGGAGTCTCTTCAAGCGGGAAGGGGTTGATGGAAGAGGTGGGATCCATTGACCATCACTCACCTGATCCGGCTGAAGGGAACAAAGCCACCGAAGATACGCTTCATCTCCGCATATACCGGTTTCCCGTCAAGCCTGGTATAGATCTCGTCAGCCTTCTGTTCCGGATCAACATCTTCAAACTGGGTGGGATAAAGGACCTTGCCAATGAAGTAGGCGTCGGCAAGCACAGTGTCGTAGTTGTTCGCGTACCAGTTGTAGGGCATGACCCCGTAGACCCTTCCTTCCCTGACGGCATCAAGGGACTGGTACACGGGGTCCTTCAGGTCCTCAGCCACCAGGGAATAACTGGCCTCGTCTATGAAGATGACATCGGGGTTCCATGAGAGGAGTTTTTCCTTGTCGATCATGATCTGCCCTCCGGTCCCAGCCCCAGCGGCGACGTTGTTCCCGTTCACCATGGCAAGGGGGGCGTACGATGGATCCGTGGAGAGGAGGCCGTGGGCACCGTTAAAGGCGATCCCTCCAACATAGACCGAGACTTTCTCCCCAGGAGGGATTCCTGCCGTCCGCTCCTGGAGATCGGCGAGGGTGGCATTGATGTAGCCGATCACGTCCTCGGCACGCTGCTCTTTGCCAAGGACCCTGGCCATGGTTCGCAGGGACGAGTAGAACACCTGCCGGTTTTTCCCGAGATCGCCCGTGATGAGCGAGACGACCGGTACCCTGCTCTTCTCCTGCAGTGCATCGGCATCCTTCCCGGTCACGAAAGTAAGGAACACTACATCGGGCTTCTGGAGTGCAACCAGTTCGGGGTCCCCGCCACTCCCCCCGATAAACGGTCGGCTGGCAAGTTCGGGATGGGCTATATTGTATGGACGATCGATTCCAGAGGGCATGCCGGAGACCGTTCCATTGGCATCCTGCTCCCGGATGTCAACTCCGACTACCCGGTCCTCTTCCTGCAGGTAGACAATCATCCGGAGTGCCCCTGCGCCAACCCCGATAATGCGGCCGGGATCCGCGGGAGAAGTCACCGTCCGGTCCATCATGTCAACGACGGTAACGGTCTTCCCTCCCTCCGGTGTCTTACCCGGCTGGTCTGGCGTTACGCAGCCTGCTGAAAGAAACCCGGCAATGGTGATGCAGCATATCAGGAGAAAAAGTGATCGTGCGAATTTCATACTTTCATCTATTATCATAACATCTATTAAATCATCCCTTAATAACCTGTGGACAAAGTCTATAGAATCAGTAAATAATTATAATAGAATACAACCCGGGTATGGGGTCTGCGATGACAACCAGGCGAATGTCCTCATCGCTCTTTCTTCGCCATACCAGGATAAAGGGATATCCTGATCCAATACTACGGTGCTTCCAAATCGCGGAGTATCTTCTCAGAGAGCATCGTCACAATCTGGGAAAAATGGCTGGTCTTGAACCGTGCGGTTTTTCCCGGGCTCCTTTCAGAATTCCGGCATCCTGCGGGCGATGTACCAGGCATGGATGGCAAGTATGACGTAGAAGGGAAGGAGTACGTCGAGTGCAGCGATGTCCCCCCGCATCTGGTAAATCCATAACGTGGTATAAATATCGATCTGGAAGATCAGGATTCCCCACCACTTACCAAGCCAGAGGTACCCGATGCCGGGAAGGACAAAGTTCAGGAAGCCGGCAGTAAGCGGGCTCTTCCGGATCCTCGGCCGCCTGGAAAGCCCCCTTGGGATGGACTTCGGGGCTATCCCGCACTTTGGAGCGGCGATAACCGCTTCCCACCGGACCTGGTCGTCGGGATCTCCAAGGGCATCGTAGATGGCAGGGAGAGCCTCCCTGTCACCGATTTGGCCGAGGGTCCGGATGGCCTGGATACGCACGGTCCTCTCGGGATCCCGGCTCGCCAGGGTGAGGGCCGGGACTGCAGAAGCACCGAGCATGGCGAGGGATTTCCAGTCCTGCCTCCCGGCAAGGCTGAATGCATACTCTTCCTTCGTTTCCGGCACCCATGCAAGCTTTTCGAGTGCAACCGCAGCACCGTACCTTACATAGCGGTCCATATCCTGCAATGCGTGCCTGAGCGGATCGACTGCCCGCAGGTCCCCGATCTCTCCCAGGGCCAGTGCTGCCTCCCACCGGATCTCGTTGTTCTGGTCTGCAAGGAGCGAGAGCAGCGGATCGACTGCCCGGAGATCCCTGATCTGCCCCAGCGCCTCGATCACTCCCAGCCTGGTATCCCTGTTCCGGTTGTGAAGGGCGGCGAGAAGGTGTTCCATGCCCCCGGGTCCAAGCTCAGCAAGCGCACCGGATGCCTTCCACTGCACCTCCAGGTCCCGGTGAGAGAGCGCCCTGATCAGCCCGCTGTAATCCCGCCGTTCTTTCATCCCGGCGATATCGGCTTTGCTTGAGAACGACCATGGGATCACCATCTCAAAAGCCCCCCTGCCCGCCCCTGGACGGGATTCGTGTGCTGCAGTGGGAAATGACACGACTGGCAGGTCACAGGTCTGGCAACCCCCTGACATAGTACCACGTGTGGGCAACAGCAACGGTGGAGATGAGATACGAGATCAGGTAGAGGGTCACCGCACCAAAAACCGGGGCAAGGGTGACGATGGCAGTGACATTGGCCTGGAAGAGCAGGAGTCCCCACCAGAACCCGAGATAGTTGTAACCGAGGCCAAGGAAGAAGAAGTTCAGGAACGAGGCTATGTACGGGCTCTTTCTCTCCCGTTTCCTCTTCGAAAGCACCCGCGGAAGGTGCATGAGCGGTATCCCGCAGTCGGGGAAGGCAAGGATACCTTTCCAGCGGACGTCTCCGCTGGCATCCCTGAGGACGAGGTCACATGCAACTTTAGCATCGGGGGTCCCGAGCTTTCCGAGTATCTCTACGGCGTGTGCCCGGACTTCCGGATCAGAGTCATGGACGTGGTGGATGAAGGGGGCTGCCGGTACATCGGGAGCGGAGGGAATCTCATCCCACCGCTGGGCCGCTGCAAGGAAGTATCCGCGATCCTCTGCTGAAGCAGGGGTCCAGCCAAGGTGTTCAAGGGCCAGTGCCGCACCGTAGCGGACATACTTGTCGGGGTCTTTGAGTGCCGTGCAGAGCGCTGGAACCGCCCCCCCACCTCCTGTCTCCCCGAGCGCGATGGCCGCTACCCAGCGGACCTCGGTGCTCTCATCGGTGAGGAGGAGGTCAGTGAGCCTCTTTCCGGCGCGGGATTCGCGGATATCGGCGAGTGCCTCAACTGCCCCGATACGAAACGTACGGTTCGCATGGTGGGTACGCCCGATGAGTTTGTTGGCGGCAGGCTCTCCCATCCGCCCGAGCGCTTCGGCAGCCTTCCGCTGGACGGTGGGGTTGGGATCGGTCAGGAGGCGGAGCAGTGAATCGACATCACCATTTCGCTCGAGTGCGTTGATATCCGGGGGACCTCTGAAAAGGGAACGGAGTTGGAATCTCATTGTATCCTGTTTCCTCCCGGTTCCTGTGCACTCCTCCTGGGATGGTGCTTATAACCGGTTCTCATAAAGATACCTTCTCTTCCCTGAACCCTGCTTTCCGGAATGAAAAAAACAGGGGAGATCCTCTACCTTTTCCACCGCATGTAGAAGACTACGGCGACAAAGATCGCGACAAAGACAAGGGAGAGGCTCCGAAGGACGATGAGGCTTGAAGTGCCTTCGATCGGTAGTACTTTGGAAGATGAACCAACCTCCCCGCCAGGAGTTGCCGGTGGCAATTCCCCCCCTCCTCCGGCACCCAATGGTTGCAGGGTGCTTTCATGAGCCTGGTGCCCTTCAAAGGCAGCAGGCGGAAGAGCCACTGTTCCTTGTGGCGCAGGGCCGGGCGGTTCCTTTACTGGGGGGGATGCTGCGGATGCAGCAGCCCTGCCCGGCGTTCCGCCGCTGCTGCCTCCACCACCCCCGCCGCCACCGGCACTCAACGCACGTGACACGACCAGGTTGACCAGCTGGAAGATGTTTCCTTCCTGCCGTACCGAAACGATGCCGAATTTTGAAAGCCCTTCCGGAGAGTATACCCTGAAGTAATCCATTCCGGAAACCGGATCATGGTAGAGGAACGATGTGTTCACAAATGATCCCTCGCCGAAATCCGGGATGCGGATGGCCCGGATATTTTCTCTCCTGTCGCCAATGGTTATGGTTGTAATGTTACCATAGTATCCCGGTTTTACGAGGCTGACCGTGTGGTTGCCCGGGGAGAGCCCTTCACCAATATCAACCGGGGTCTTCCCGACCAATTTCGAATCGACATAGACCATTGCTCCCTGGGGATCGGAATCAACGTGGTGGCTCCATCGCCAGCCATATCTCTCAATCCAGGCTGAGTCGATCCCAGCCACGATGGTTGCCGGGCCCGATGACTGGATATTCCCGGACTGGAAGAGCAGGGTAATTGCGGTCGCATTGACATGATGGTGGTTGTCGATAGCAATCTCCTCGAACCGGATGGCGTCTTCCGGGGTGCTCCCTTCCCATACTGTTGAGGTGATTGCACCTCCGGGAGGATACTCCGGATAAAAGGATGAAAAATTGTAGTCCCAGACAAGACCGATCGATGAATTCCGGTTGAGGGAACAAACATCGTCGCTGATGAGCACAATTCCCGAAAGGTTACCTTCGATAGTCTCATTCCCGGACTGGTAAAACCCCGTTTCATCACCCGAAATGAATTCGATTCCCGATATACCCGAGCCCGGACCGGGAATTCCGGTCACGAGCGAGCGGACTTCGAGCGGATCAAACCTGGAAATCCCGAATGCACCCGGATCGAGGACGATATGCATCCCCGCATCGGTATATTCAATCCCCACACCCTCTGCGGGCAGGATACACTGGTGTGATGAGCCTTCAACGACCGTGATATAGTCTTCCTTTTCGGTTGTTCCGTTCCCCCACTTGTTCTCCGCCAGAAGTGAGACCGTGTACACTCCGGGACTTTCGTAAGTGTAGAACGGGTCCTGTACAGATGAGTTGCCACCGTCCCCGAAATCCCAGTGCCATCCGGAGGGGTACCCGTTTGATTTGTCCATGAACTGTACCGACAGGGGAGCAGGTCCGCAAAGTACATCGGCTGAATAATCCGGCACTGGTGGAGAACCAACTGTGATCAGGCCATCCATCCTCACTGCACTTCTCTGCCATGGGTTGTGAACTGTGAGAGTAACGGGATAGATTTCAGGTTCGGCAAAAGTATGCACGGGGTTTTGCACATGGGATTTTTCTCCATCGCCAAAGTCCCACGTCCAGCCAGCAACCTCCCCTGCGCTCTTGTCGGTGAATTCAACGACAAGGGGTGGTATCCCCTCGGTTATGTTTGCCATAAAATCAGCAGCCAGGGGAGGTAACGATACCCCCAGCGTGCAGAGAAAGATATCATAGTACCCGTCCGAAACCCCCCTCCATACCACCCGGTTGCCCCAGAGTGCCGGCTGGATCTGGGGAGTATCGGGAGTGTCCGGAGCCGGGAGGACTTCTTCTGTCAGGAGGACTTCTTCTGATGTGGTGAGGTCGATTGCCGAGATATCTGAGAACCTTTCATAGACAACAAGGTTCCCGAAAATCACAGGGAATTCGTGGTTCCATGGATCAGAGGTGAGATTTGTTACATTGCCGGTTGTGATATTGTACAACATTATCTGTTTGTACCCGTCTTTATCCTCCGACCATACGATCCTGTCTTCCCAGATCGATGGATACTGCTGGTTTCCGGGGTCTGAAGTAACCTGGTGGATTGATCGGTTGCTGATATTATAGAGCATGATCTCCGGGTTATCCCCGGACCACTGCTCCCAGACAATATGGTTTCCCCATACATCGGGTTTTCCGGCCGGGGTGCCAGGTTCGGATGCCTGGCTCTCTTCACCGGTAACCACGTTGTAATAGTATACAGATCCACCATCTTCCCAGGCGATGATATCCCCCCAGACACAGGGGTTGAACTGGTCATGGGTATCATCCGTGACCTGGATTGTAACATCGTTTGCCAGATCATACAGGAAAATGTTATAACTCCCGTTGCTCCAGCCTTCCCATACAACGAGATCTGCAAAAATATCGGGATGCAGTTCTGCACTTCCGGTGATGGTGAGGCGCTGCTCCTTACCGGATGTGATATTATAGAAAAAAATATCTGACTGCATCTCTATTCGGTCTTCCCACACGACACGGTCCTGCCAGATGGCCGGCATTTCCTGATTGGAATCCCAGGTCGCAGTTGAGAGAGATGATATGGTTGCGTCGATTCCCGCACCTGATGATTCATCAGCATGGACCGGGCAGCCGTTACCAATAATAATCACTACAACGGCCAGGAAAAAAAAGAGATGACGAATTTTCTGCTTGTTCCCAACCAGTTTCCAGTTCAGCATTTCTGCCCTCTTTTTCGTTATTTTCTTACATATCCAATTCCTGCAAATTTTGATTTAAAGGTCTGGACCGCGAGTGCAAAGATCCCATCCTTGTCGTTTTTAAAGTTAATCGGGCAAGGCGCTCGGGAGTACCAGGTTGTATCGCTCCTTGTTACATTTGTTGAGGGTTCCGGTGCCAGTCGGCCGTGGGGATTTCTCAATACAACATAGGCCGGGTTGATTGCCGGATAGTGCCCGAGATAGGAGAAGGTATGGTCGGCAGGGATCTTGTTCCCGGGATCCCCATTGGTTGTCCATGCAACGGCCGGAACGGATGCAAACCCATTATTATTTGGAATTGTTGCAGCTGTCCATGTACCTGGCTGGATCACCGGGGATTTAGTGTATCCTGTAATATCCTCGAGGGCCTGCATCCCGGCACCACCCACAATGCAATTCATGGATGTGCACGGGTTTCCACATCCCCTCCATACGGCATAGGCCCTTTCATATAACAACGGCCATATAAAGCCACGGGGCCCAATTCGGGCATAACATGGTGAACCGTTATAAGTTGCCACTTTTTTATCAGGGAGGGTGGTTGCAACCATGTCTCTTTTAAATTTATACCCGGTCGCGAAAACTCCAAGCCGATTGGGATCTGCCCACGCGACCGATGCCAGGGCCGCCATGAAATAACAATCAGGAAGAGAACCCTGTTCCACGTCCTGAATGCAAAAAGATTGATCTCTCTCAGGGCCTGTTTGATCAGTACAACCATTTGGTGTACATGCTGGGAGCTGGTTGGCGAACGTTATGTTCTGGGACTGATACCTTTTGGTGTTCCTCATGATCCTGCCTCATTCCAGGATTTCCCGACACATCTGGATACCGGGGGAGCGGATAACTCAATTCTCTCCAGCCAAATGTGTTCACTCAGCCTCTCCAACGCCGAGAGTATAAAGCTATGCCCATCACTTACGGATAGCACCCTTCAAACCCGTGAAGGAGTCAAATCAGATAGCTCCATTACCGTAGAAAGTCAATATTTCCCATTCCAGGGGTGCCTGATCACGTGACCCTCTACATTGCCCTCGACGACACCGATACCCGTGAGTCCCGCGGAACCGGGCGGCTTGCCCGGGCAATCGCCCACGATCTCGGGAATTCCGGTTACCAGCTTGCCGGGGTGAGCCGGCACCAGCTCCTTGTCCATCCCGATATCCCCTATACCTCGCACAACAGCTGTGCGGTAATCCACCTGGAAAATGGCCGGGATATCGATTCCGTCTTTGAACAGGTGAAGGAACTCATGATCTCCGATTTCATCGTGGGAAGCGACCCGGGGCTGGCCGTTGCCGGCCAAAAAGACGTCCCGCCGGAGATCACCGCGTTCGGCCTCGAGGCGAAGATGACCGTCAGGACAAAGGACGAAGCATATGCTCTTGCCCGGAAGTGCGGCATCCGGCTTGCCGGGCTTGGAGGGACTGACGGGGGGGTCATCGGAGCGCTGGCAGGCATCGGGCTTGCGGCATCGGGAAACGATGGCCGGTACGTCCTGCTCGGAAACCTCCGGGACTTCTCGGGCGATATCCGCGTGGAAGACCTCCTTTCGGCAGGTGTATCGCGGGTGGAATCCATTTCGGGCGAATCGCTGGCCACCGGCATCGTCCGGGTGCGAAAATTCCCAAAGCCCGCCATCCGGGACAGGACGGCCGTCCTCTACGTGGAAGAGCGGGGCGGGATGTACCACGAAGTCATCCGGGACTGACGGGCACGGGAAGGATCTTTCCAGGTTATTCTCTTTTTAGCAACTCCGTTCGGATAACCGCCTCTTGTTTTTGGAAATCGCCTCTTATTATGGCGGGCGTGATGAATTCTGTCGCATGTATTTGTTGTCAGCTGGCTCTTTGCAAGGCCGGTCACCGGGCATGAAAAATCCTCCCAGCCAGACTGACTGCACGAATCATTTCTTGTATTCCGTGCGTCAGCCAGCAGCGAACGAGGCTGTGAGCATGACCAGGAAGACGATGTTGATAATCACATGAGCAGTCATAGACACGTAGATGCTCCGTGTTCGCCATGCGGCAAGGGCCAGTGGCAGGAACCCGGCGGCTATCTGGGGCCACCTCCACGGCGTCCACACGTGGTAGATGGAAAAAAGGAGGGTGTTTAGAACCGGCGCCCATACGCCGTAGCGGTCAATCCGCGGGAGAAGATAGCCGCGGAAGTACAGCTCCTCGGTTATTGGACCGACCAGGCCATTAAACACGAATGCTATGATCAGGAATGCCGCGACAACACCCGCTGAAGGCAGATCTCCCCCTCCATTCGTCTGCGCAAACTGCAGAATCGAACCGGGCACCCACGGGGACAACAGATCGATTGCCCAACCTTCCAGCAAAGATATCCAGGCGATCAGCGTGAAGAGGAACCATATGGCGAGACCAAAAGCCATTGTCAGCAGCCGTGCAGGAGGAAGCCTGGACCTGTAGGCTGTCGCGGCAAGCGGGGACCACGAGCCGGTTGTCCTGCGGGCGACGATAGCCAGGCACCCGAGTTCGAGAGGGACGATCACGAGTCCGATACCACCGAAGAGGGCGAAGATCGGATCCAGCCCCCAACCCTCCAATACTGGTGCCATCCCGATGATGAACGCACCCAGCCCAACGCCTGGGAAGAGACTCAGTACAACGGAAAGCCAGAGCGGATGCTGTTGGGTATGGCTGTGCTCTGTGATCATTTCCCGGGAATTTCCTGCTATGGTCCCCCGATCTCCCGTCCCATCAGCTTCACCAGCAGTGCCTTCTGGGTATGTAGCCGGTTCTCGGCCTCATCAAAAACAAGGCTCTGCGGCCCCTCGATGACCTCATCGGCGACCTCCTGGCCACGGTGTGCCGGGAGACAATGGAGAAAGACGGCTTCCGGCCCGGCCTTCCTCATCAGGGCGGGAGTCACGGTGTACCCGGAAAACGCCTTCAGGCGTTCCGCCTTCCCGGCTTCCTCTCCCATGGAGACCCAGGTATCGGTCACCACCACGTGGGCATCTGCCACCGCATCGCCCGGCTCCCTGACCAGCGTGACCGACCCGCCAGCGGCACGGGCCCGTTCCACCACCTCTCCGGGAGGCTGGAAACGGTCCGGTGAGGCGACCGTCAAATCGTAGCCGGCAAGGGCCGATGCCAGCACGAGCGAGTTGCAGACATTGTTCCCGTCCCCGACCCATGCCAGCCGGAGCCCGGAAAGCTTCCCGAAATGCTCCCTGATGGTCATCAGGTCGGCGATGATCTGGCAGGGGTGTTCGCGGTCGGAGAGGCCGTTGATCACCGGGACCGATGACCACCGGGCAAATTCCTCGATATGCTCGTGGTGGTAGGCCCGGATCATTATCCCGGCCACGTAACGGGACATGACGCGGGCGGTATCCCGTATCTCCTCCCCCCGCCCGATCTGGAGGTCGCTTGGGTTAAGGAACAGGGCATGCCCCCCGAGCTCGTACATCCCCGTCTCAAACGATATCCTGGTCCGGGTGGAGGCCTTCTCAAAGACCATGGCAAGCGACTTTCCCTTCAGGAATTCATGGGGACGCCCGGCCTTCCGGAGCATCTTCAGGTTAGCGGCCTCACCCAGTATGACATCAAGCTCGTCTGCGGAGAGATCGAGGATGGAAAGCAGATCCTTGTTCATCGGAGCTCCTGCATGTGTGCGATCCGTTGTTCGAGCAGCCGGGCAGTCCCGATATCACGGCGGTGGCGCACCCGTCCCATGACCGAGGAGGCCGCATCTTCCGCGATATGTTCTGCGGCATCGAGACTATCTGCCACCCCCACGAATGCCAGGGTCCGCGAGGTGTCGGTGAATAGCCGGCCATTTCGTTCATCGACATTGGCGTAATACAGGATGGCTTCCGGTTTTCCCGGAATATTCAGCTCCTCCCCGGTCAGTGGTTTTTCCGGGTAGCCTTCGGGCACGACATACTTGCAGACGGTCGCTTTGTTCGAGAACCGGATATCCGAAGCGCTGAGGGTCCCCCGGACGGTGTTTTCAATGACCGACAGGAGATCGGACTCGAGCAGGGGGAGCACGTTCATCGCTTCAGGGTCACCGAACCGGGCGTTGAACTCGATTACCATCGGTCCCCGGGCAGTGTTCATGAACTGGCCGTAAAGGATTCCCCGGTATGGGAACCCTGCTTTCTCCATGGCCGCCACCGCATCTTTCATGATGGCCAGGGCCTTTTCCTCGTCATGCCTGCCCACGAAGGGGAGGGAATGGTCCGGCATCGAGTATGACCCCATCCCCCCGGTATTCGGGCCCTGGTCGCCTTCGAAAGCCCGCTTGTGATCCTGGACGAGCGGCATGGGGACCAGGTGTTTTCCATCGACAAAAGCCTGGAGGGTGAACTCTTCGCCGATAAGCCGTTCTTCAAGCACCACGTTACCGGAGAGAGACCGGGCATACCGGATGGCCCCTTCGCGGTCAACATGCTCGCCCATGATCCTGACTCCCTTTCCCCCTGTAAGCCCGGTGGGCTTGATTGCCAGGTCCCCCTCGTAATTGCGGATGAATGTCTCGGCCTCACTGGCTGTATGGGTGACACGGAATGCCGGGCACCCGGCGATGCCATGGGCATTCATCATCTCCCTGCAGAAAGCCTTGTCGGTCTCGAGCCTTGCGGCGGCGTAGGTAGGGCCCATGCAGGCTATCCCGTTTTCCTCGAGCCTGTCGACAATGCCCGCTTCAAGGGGAGCTTCAGGCCCGATCACCGCGTAATCGATCAACCGTGCTTTTGCAAACCGGATTACCGCCGGGACATTGGTCTCTTTTTCGACCAGGACTTCTTCTGCCACTTCCGCGATCCCGGGGTTCCGTTTCGCCATGACCGAGAAGATGGCCGTTTCTTTGTTGAAGGATAGCGCCCGGGCAATCGCATGCTCCCTGCCCCCGCCTCCGACAACAAGAACCTTCATAGTCATGTATATGCCAGTTTTTTTTAAAAAAGTGCGTCTTTTATTCCCGCCACTGCACAACATCACGGGCGGTTGCGAGCGC
>Ga0302247_1000246_pt1 | contig 59797 bp, 48 predicted proteins | sample AAG_UR_Ile_MG_FD_193529 | JGI IMG/M metagenome (GOLD analysis project Ga0302247, IMG submission 193529) | Enriched activated sludge microbial communities from anaerobic digester in WTTP, New Holstein, Wisconsin, United States - AAG_UR_Ile | ecosystem: Engineered > Bioreactor > Anaerobic >...
ACCCGTTCTGTGGCTCGGGCACCACCATGATTGCGGCGTTGCGGACGGGCCGCAATAGCATCGGGATTGAGATCGACCCCGAATACTGCCGGATGACCGCCCGCTACCTCAAAGCGGAGACATCTGATCTCTTCGCCACAGCAGAGCTTCGATTCGAGCAGGCACCGACGGAAACCGCCAGCCTGCTTAAAGAAAATCCCATCCTGTATGAAGTCCGCCCAGCCAAGCAGAAACTGGAATAGGCGAACCAGACGGTCCAGCGAACGGGAGCCAGCCGATTCGCTCAGAGACAAATCGAACTTCATCGGCGGCTGGCTCCCGTCGCTGACCTCGTTCGCCCATGCGAGCGCCCACTTACGATCACCCATGCCGAATGCAATCAAGAATCAACCCACTCCGTGTTCCGCTCCGATGCTGGCTTTATTGCCTGCTATTGGACTCTTGATTGTCGATTGTGAGCACTGACCTCTTTTCCCTTTTCATGCCAGCAGGAATCGAGCGTTGGGCCGGAGCCGGCTGATGACGTCCAAGCCCTCGACGCCCAGGACCAGCAAGGCAGTCGAGAGGGCGTCTGTTTCGGTGGCGCAAGGGAGGACGACGGCCGCAAGACACGCTCGCTGGACCGGTTCGCCCAACCGTGGATCAATCACGTGCCCGAAGGTACGATCCCCTTCACGGAAGGACTTGCTCCAGATGCCCGAGACGCCGAGTGAGAGATCGGTGAGCGCGACTTCGCCGAGCAGATTCGTGCTGTCCCCCGACGGGGGAACGCCGCGCCGTATGCACACGGTGCCGGTTCGAGTCAAATCGGGCGGTACGGGGATGGCGGCCTTCCAGGCGGATGCGTCCGGGGGGAACCCGAGGCCATAGCTGCTGCTGGTGCCGCCGTGGATGAAGGCGCTCTCGATGCCCGCCTCGCGCAGCAGATCGACCGCCGCGTCAATGGCGCAGCCTTTGCCAATCGCCCCCAGATCAAGCATCATCCCCGGACGCCGAAATCGCACGGTGAACTTCGCGCTATCCAACTCGATCCCGTCGATCCCGACTTGCCCTCGCGCAACGTCAATCGCGTCATCCTCGGGCCGACACCCCTTTCCGCCCATGAAACCCCAGCACCGCACGAGGGGCGCGATGGTGGGATCGAAAGCGCCCCCGGTCGCGCGACTCAACTCGGCGGCGCATTCGAGCAGGCGGAAGACATTCGGGCTGACAGGCACGGGACGTTCGAACGCGCGGCGATTGACCTGGGCAATCTCGCTCGTGGGGCGGTAGAGGCTGAGTTGCTCTTCGAGCCGCTCGATTTCATCCAAAGCCTGCTCGCCTGCCGCGCGGAGCGCAACGGGATCGGCGCCATGCAGGAGAAGCTCGAAACGGGTGTGCATCGCCGCCCGCGCGAGCGCGACAGTCGCCAAACCGGATGCGGATGGCTCATCGACGCTCATCACTTTGGAGCGCGCTCGATGCTGTCGGGTTCGTCGGCCAGCGTCATGCCGTGGCGTTTCGCCGCATCGTAGTCGCCGAGAAAGACCCACCAGTTGCGCAAGGGTTTTCCATGGTCGCTAAGGCCGTTGTCCTTCCCGGGCAGATTCTGCATCCAATAGACAAACCACCTGAGGCTGTCGCCGCCCCAGCGCTCGCAGTTCATCTTCTGCTTGTGCCCCGTGCCGTCAGGCTTCCAATCCTCGATGTCGGTCAAGACGAATCGCGGATTGGCCCAATCATAGTCCTGCTCCCCATTGGGCGGATAGTGCGCCCAGCCGCATCCGGGGCGCACGATCTTGTGCGAGCGATCGCTCCCCACAAAACGCCCCCAGAAGAGCAAATCGGGCCAGCGCTCCGGGGGCGTGCGGTCGCGCCCATCGACGGCGTTGAGCACGGCTTCGATCTGGTGCATGTGGTTTTCGACCGCCTCGGAAGCGCCGCGCTGATAGTTGTAGTGGTACACGGTGTAAGTGCGTCCGAACACCGGCAGGTCGTGTGGATCGCGGTCGCTGTTGCTCACGTCGCCATAAGGACTCGCCATGTTCGATTCCCACAAATCCACCTTGCCGCCGTGGTACCCCCATATCCACACCTCGCGCACGCCCCGTTTCTCCACCCACTCGCGCAGGTCGACATCGGCCATGATGCGCGCGTAATCGGTCATAGGCGTCGTGTGCCCGGTCTTGGCGACCGTCGGGAGCGGGCGCAGGAACTCGAGTTCGCCCGCCACTGAATAACGCAGGCTCGGTTGAGCCGTGGGATTCTTGTATCCGTGGTAGCGCGACCCCTGTTCGAGCGCGCTCATCACCTCGCGCGTCAAACGCTGCGCCTTGGATCGAGTCTCGTCGAGCGGCGCGTCCCAGTCGCCCGTCTCCCGGATATCGATCCGCGTCCCGTTGGTCGGGAAGAAGCTGATCACCAGCACGGGAATCTCGAATGGCCCCTGATCCGGCGGGGCGGCGAAGGCGAGGCCGTGCGCGAGGGCGAGGCAGGCAATGGCCACAAGATCTGGATACGTCATGATCGTGGCCGGATTCGGCATGTTCAGGGCTGTTGCCGCACGGCTTTGACCTGGCCGGTGTTGGCATCGTACTGATAGGCCATGCCTGCCGGCAGTTGTGGCAGCGCCGGAAGATACCCTTCCTTGACCAATTCCTTCAGATCGCTAGGAAAACGGTCCTCCTCGGTCCGGAACATCTGAATCGCCTTGGTCACCGATGCGAGGTCCACCGTCTTCAGCGAGTGCTTTTGCGCTTGACCGATTGCGCCCAGGTAATCGGCAGGGGCGGTCAGCGGGTTGCCGCCGGCGCCGGCGTCGGTCTGGCCGGACGCGGACGATGAGTCCTTGCGCCCGCAGGCGGTCAGGACGAACAGGGCAATCAGCAGGGCGCTGAACATCGTTTTCATGAGCCGACACTACCAAATCCGCGCCGAGATCCAAGACTAAGCCGCATCCGAATCGAGAAGGCCGGCAGCCGCCGTTCGAGCCTGTTCCACCAACGCCAGGTCCCGCGCCAGTTCCACAAAACGAAAACGCGGCATCCCGCTCTGCGCCTGGCCCAGAAACTCACCCGGCCCCCGGAGCAGCAGGTCAGTCTCTGCAATCCGGAATCCGTCGTTCGTCTGCTCGAGCGCTTCGAGCCGCCTGCGCGCCTCGTCCGTGCAGGCTGCGGCAATAAGTATGCAGTGCGATTCCTCGCGGCCTCGTCCGATCCGCCCGCGCAGTTGGTGAAGCTGGGCCAGACCGTAGCTCTCCGCATTTTCGATCACCATGACCGTGGCGTTGGGCACATCGACACCCACCTCGATGATCGAGGTCGCGACCAGGACCGCAATGCGCCCGGCCCGGAACCCTTCCATCACACGGTCCTTCTCCTGCGGGGGCAATCGCCCGTGCAGCAGCCCCACCGCATGCGGCGCAAACAGCGTCCGGACCCGATCGAACTCCTCGCGCACCGTCTTCACGGCCGCCGGGCCGTCCCCCTCCTCGATCCGCGGGCAGACGATGTAGGCCTGCCGCCCTTCGCCGAGCTTCTCACGGACAAAATCGAACACCTTCGGCAAACTCGATTCGGAGCGGAGATGCGTGCGCACCCGCCCTCGACCGGCAGGCATTTGGTTGATCACCGAGATGTCCAAATCCCCGTAAAGCGTCAGCCCGAGCGAGCGCGGGATTGGCGTGGCCGTCATGACAAGCAAGTGAGGGTAGTGCCCCTTGCGCACCAAACGCTCCCGCTGCGCCACGCCGAACTTGTGCTGCTCGTCGATAATAGCCAGGCCAAGAGCGTCCGGACAATAGCCCGCCTCGACCAGGGCATGCGTGCCGACCGTCACAACCGGACCGGCCAACGCGACGCCTGGTTCGGACGGGTCTTTGGCGTCGCCTGGGCCGGCGAGGGAAACGGCGATCTCGCCTGCTGGCGCTGTCAGAAATGACTTCTGACTCCCGGTCTGCAGGGCCACACCCAGTCCCAACGGCCCGAACCACCGCGCGAAAACGCATCCGTGCTGTTCCGCGAGAATCTCGGTGGGGGCCATCAGCGCCACATTGAACCCGCTCTCGAGCGTCATCAGCGCCGCACAGGCCGCCACAACGGTCTTTCCTGACCCGACGTCCCCCTGCAACAGGCGCCGCATCGGATGGCTCCCCGCCAGGTCCCGCCGAATCTCACGCAACACTTCCGTCTGCGACTCGGTGAGCTTGAATCCCAACGACCTAAGAAACCGCTTCATCAAACGGTTGTCTCCGCCGCATGGCAGGGCGCGCGCAAGCTCATGAAGCCGTCGACGGCGCCTTTGGATGGCCAGTTGCAGATCGGTCAATTCGTCCAACGCCAGCCGCCCACGCGCGGCCTCGGCATCACCCATCTCGTCGGGAAAATGGAGCTGCCGCACGGCCACGGCCCGCGTCGGGAGATTCCCCCGATTCAGGTCCGGCCAGGGCTCCTCGAAGGCGTTGCCGCAGGCTTCGAGCGCGCGCCAAATCAAAGCGCGCAACCAGCGTTGCGTCAGCCCCTCGGTCAGCGGATAGATCGGCACGATCCGATGCAGGTGAATGGACCGATCTTCCCCGCCCTCGATCGTCTCGGTCTCCGGATGATCGATTGCGCGCGGTTTGAGCGAGCGCACCTTGCCGTACACGAGAACTTCGTCTCCCACCTTGAAGTAGTTCTCCATGAACGGGAGGTTCCACCAGCGGCAGTGCAGCCGCCCGGTGCCGTCATCGAGCACGCACTCGAAGAGCGACTTCCGCCGCTGTTTCCAATACTTTACTCCTTGCGCGACAATGCGCCCCTGTGTGGTGGCCGATTCGTTCAACTTGAGCCCGGCAATGCGCTCGAGGCGCCGACGGTCTTCATAGCGCCGAGGCCGGTGAAGGAGCAGGTCGCCCACCGTCCGGATTCCCAGCCGCGCCAGCAGCGCGGCCCGCTCCGGCCCGACGCCTCGGAGCTCAGTGACCGGCTGTTCAAGTGGGGTCAGCGGCGCGTTGCCTATCCCCATAGCCTCGGATTCCCGCCGGTCTGCCAATTACCAATCCTCCGGTTTCGAGCCTCGGGCCGTGATGTCCCGAACCGCCTGGTCAGGCCGTTTGTCCTCGTAAAGCATCGCGTACACCTCGTCGATGATCGGCGTGCTGACACCGTGTCGACGGGCCTGCTGCCAGGCCGCCCGGGCGGTTGGATAACCTTCGGCGACCGAAACCGAACGCGCCAAAATGTCATCGAGTCTCTCCCCTCGCCCAAGGCGTTCGCCAAGGGCGCGATTCCGACTCAGCGGCGAAAAGCAGGTCACCACGAGATCGCCCAGTCCACTCAAGCCGGCGAACGTGTCGGCTTGCGCTCCGCAGGCGACGCCCAAACGCCGAATCTCGACGATCGCGCGTGTCACCAGGGCCGCCTTCGAGTTCTCGCCGAATCCCAGCCCGTCGCACACGCCGGCCGCAACCGCAATCACGTTCTTCAATGCGCCCCCCAACTCGACGCCGACCACATCACGGCTGGTATAGACCCGCATGCTTGGGCGATGAAACAACGCCTGCACCCGCTCGGCAACCGACGGATCGCCGCTGGCAACCACGGCCGCCGTCGGAACACCGCGAGCCACTTCAAAGGCCAGCGTGGGACCGGACAGCACCGCGCGCCGGGCCCCGGGTGCGGTCTGGGCAAGCACTCCGCTCATGGTCAGGCCGGAGTCAAATTCGATCCCTTTGGTCACACTCAACACGACCCCTTTGAAGGAGGCCAGCCGGCGGCTCACCGCACGGAAAGCCCTCGATGGCACGGCCAGCAGCACCAGATCGCTGCCCGGCCATGCCCGATCGAGATCCGGTTCCACCCGCCAATCGCGCGGCAAATCCACACCAGCCAAATACTTTTCATTCCGGCCTTCGGCCGCAAGCAGCGCGAGATTGGGCGTGTCGTGGTCCCACACGGTGATCTCGTTGCCGCCGCCGGCCAAGTGATTGGCCAGCGCGGTGCCCCACGCGCCAACGCCAAGAACAGCGATCTTCATGCGGGTGGAGCGCCGTTCGTGCGCGACCGCCTGAAGCGATGCTCGGTGCCGGCACGCAGACGCTGGATATTCGAGCGGTGCTTGTAGATCGCCAGGGCGCCGAGCACGGCCGCCACGGCGATCAGTGTCGCGCTGCCCCCGGTCAGCCACACGATGAACGGCAGCGCGAACGCGGCCACAACCGATGCCAACGAGACGTAGCCGGACACGAGAAAGGCCAGAACCCAGACCAGCAACGCCAGGCCAAGAGCCGCAGGCATCCAGACCAGCAGCACCCCCGCCGATGTGGCAATCCCCTTTCCGCCCTTGAACCGCAGCCAACAGGTGTAATTGTGGCCGAGAATAGCCGCCAAACCGGCCGCAATCCGCAGGCCCTCAACCTCAGGCGCGGCTTCGGCCCCCGCCAACGCAATCGCTGCGGCCGGAAGCAGCCAACAGGCCAGCGCGCCTTTGAGCGCATCGATCGCCAGAACAAGGATGCCCGCCGGCTTGCCCAGCACCCGCAGGACATTCGTCGCTCCAATGTTCCCGCTGCCCGCCTTGCGAATGTCCACATCCCGACTGCGCGCCACGAGGTAACCCGTCGGAACCGACCCCATCAGGTACCCGGCAACAGCGACGGCCACATGCCATGCAATGGACATGGGTCGACTCTAGTGCGGCGGCAAGACAAAGGCACTCTCTTTCTGCCCCGGCTGGGTTTGACGGGCTTTACTCCATCCAGCCAAGCCGCTAGCTTTCACCCCCGTGACGAACCACTCCCTATGATCGAGGTCGAAGGTCTCACGAAACTGTATGGCGACTTCGCCGCGGTCAGCGACCTATCCTTTGTGGTGCGCCCAGGCGAGGTGTTGGGGTTGGTCGGTCCGAACGGAGCCGGTAAAACAACGACCCTCCGCTGCCTGGCCGGCGTCATGCCTCCCACCCAAGGCACGGTCCGGATCGCCGGGCACGACCTGGCGACCGCCCCGCTCGCGGCGAAACAGGCCCTTGCCTATTTCCCGGATGAACCCCGCCTGTTCGATTATCTCACAGTCCGCCAGCATCTCGATTTCACGGCCAGGCTCTACCAGGTGGCCGACGCCGAGCGCGTGGGCGAAGAACTTCTCCGCGAACTCGAGATCGTCGACAAGGCCGACGCCCTGCCTGGCGAATTGTCGCGCGGCATGAAACAGAAACTCGCGATCGCCTGCGGCCTGCTCCATGCCCCCCAAGTCGCGTTCTTCGACGAACCGCTCACCGGCCTGGACCCGTACGGCATCCGCCGCATGAAAGACACGATCCTCGAACGCGCCCGCGAGGGAATGGCGCTCTTGATCAGTTCGCACCTGCTCCACCTCGTTGACGAGATTTGCACGCATCTCATGATCCTCAAACAGGGCAGACGCGTGGCCTACGGAACAATCGACGAGGTCCGCCGCCAGTTCGCCGAGTCGGCTCCCGATGCCAGCATCGAAGATGTGTTCTTTCGGGCGACTGGAGGCAGTTGAGGACAAGGCCCATCGGACGGCGAATCGTAACAATGGGGAGTCAGGCGGCAGAGGCGGTGATTCAAGTATGTTCACAGCACTCGTCTTTCTTCAGACGCGCCTGTTCTGGAATCGGGTCCGGGTCCAGATTCGCAGGCTGCGCCAGCCCAAGTACCTGGCCGGCACCATCGCCGGAGCTGCCTACGTCTACTTCTTCCTCATCCGCGGATTGCTCTCGAACAACCGATCGACGGGAACGCAGAGTCCGCAACTCGCCGGTCTTGGGCCCGAGTGGGCCACGCTGATCGAGGTCGGCGCGGCCCTGATGTTGGTCACCGTGGCGGCGGCGGCGTGGCTGTTTCCGACGAAGCGAGCCTCCCTGGACTTCACCGAGGCCGAAATCGCCTTTCTGTTCCCGGCGCCCATCAGCCGCACCGGGCTCATACACTACCGCATCGCGCGATCCCAGATTCCGCTGCTCTTCGGATCGTTCATCATGACGCTCTTCTCCGGACGGCTGCTTCAGGGAGGTCAGGCTTGGATGCACTGGATGGGCTGGTGGCTCATCCTCGCGACTCTCGAACTCCATCGGCTCGGCGCCGCCTTTACGCGGACGCGCCTGATGGATAGGGGCGTCACTTCGGCGCGACGCCGCCTGCTGGTGCTCGGCGTGCTGGCCCTGCTGGCGGTCGCATTCTGGACCTGGGCCAGGCTGAGCCTCACCGCGCCGACCTCCGAGGATTTGGCCGATCTGTCCCGATTGGCCGGCTACCTCGAACACACCGCCCGAAGCGGACCGTGGTTCTGGCTGTTGCTCCTCCCGCGCTGCATCCTCCGCCCGATGCTCGCGAGTTCAGCCGGCAGCTTTGCGCTTGCTCTTCCGCCCGCGGCGGGATTGGTCGCGGTCCTCTACGTCTGGGTCATGCGATCCCAAGTCGCCTTCGAGGAAGCGACCATCGAACAGGCCCGGGCCAGGGCAAAAGCCCTGGCGTCACTCCGGTCAGGGCACTGGCAGACCGCGGCCCGTGTGAAGAGGCGAGGGGCGCCGTTCCACCTGGCGCCTCTGGGCTGCCGCCCAATTGCTCTGCTCTGGAAGAACCTGATCTCGATGGGAATGGCGTTCACGCCCCGGTTCTGGGTGGCAATGGCGGCGATGGCGGTGGTTGGAACGATGTTCATGAAACAGTTCATGCCCCAGTCCGTCGGCCTGAAGATCGTCGGCTTGCTCCCGGTGGCGCTGGTCCCAATGCTGTTCCTGGTCGTGCCCCAGATACTGACGATGGACCTCCGGCAGGACCTCGCCATGATCGATACGCTCAAGACTTACCCGCTGCGCGGCTGGCACCTGGTGCTCGGCGAGGTCCTTGCCCCGGTCGCCGTGCTCACCGCCGTCCAGTGCCTCTGCCTGGCCTGGGGCGTGGCGTTCTTCCCCGACTTCGAGGCGAGCCACGGGCCATCGCTCTCAGAGCGACTTGCCATCGGGATTGCACTCGCCATCGCGGCCCCTGGCCTCAACATGATCTCGCTCCTGATCCACAACGCCGCCATCCTCCTGTTCCCTGGCTGGGCGCGGGTCGGCCCCGGACAGGCCCGCGGATTCGAGGCGATGGGACGCAGCATCCTCGTGATGATCGCCCAAATCACGGCTCTGGGACTGGCCCTGGTGTTGCCAGCCGGCGCATTCGCCGCGTTGTTCTTTATCGTCGGGCCGCTTTGGGCTTCCTGGACCGTCGTGTTGCCCATCGGCGCCCTGGCGGCCCTGGTCCTCATGGCGTTCGAGGCCTACGCCGCGCTGCGAATGCTCGGCGACTGGTTCGAACGGATGGACATCTCGACCGAACTCCGGACTCTCGACACGACAGCCGCATAAAGCCGCGCCCCAACAAGGCATCGAGCGTAAGACCGAGTCACCTCACCGCCCTGAGTGGTCGGCCCAACCGACGAAGTTGCGAAGCAGCCGCTGCCCAATCTCCTGGCTCTTCCAACCCGCACAGCAGTCCCCTTGCGAAGTCTGACCATCTGTGCACCGACGGGGTGTGAAACATGGGGGTTGGGGCCATTCCGCTTGACAAACCGAGCGCGCTCGCTTTCCCCTTTCGTAACTTTATTAAGTATTGTGGTTGTCGTTCCGGCCAAGATGGGTCGTCTGAACCGTCGCGCGTTGTTGACGCGACTGCAGCATCTTGGTGTGGCGTCCCGGGCCGATCTCGCCAAGTCGCTCGGCATGAGCCAACCCACCGCGGGAAAAATCGCCGAGGAATTACTCGAGTTGGGTGTGCTCGAGGAGATCGATGGAGCGGAGCCGGCACCCGCTTCGTCCAAAGGCCGGGTCAAGCTCGGGCGTCCCGGTCGGCTCCTGCGACTCAACCGCACGGTGCCGCGCTTCGTGGCGCTTCAACTGGGCGTGTCCGAAACATGCGTCAGCACCCTCTGCCTGGGCGTGAGCTTTTCGGACAATTGGCAGCACCGGTTCAAGACCCCCGGCTCGGCGGAGCTCTGGGCCCACCGCCTCAAAGCAATTGCCTCGCGCCTGCCCTCGGCCGCCTACTGGGGCGTTCTGGTCAGCGTGCCGGGGATCGTGGACGACCTGGCTGGCCGAGTGCTCTTCTCGCCCAATCTGCATTGGACGGAGAAGGTCGACTTATGCCGCCTGGTGCAGGAGGTCTGGGCCGTTCCCGTCGTCCTCGTCCAGGAGGAGCGAGCCCTGGCCCTGGGATACCAGCACTTGCACCCGCGGGCCCGGGACTTTCTCCTCGTGGATTTCGGTGAAAGCGTGGGCGCATCGCTGGTCGTCAGCGGACAGCTCTACGACAATCTTCTCCCCATCTGCGCCGAACTTGGCCATGTCCCCGTGCTGGGCAATAAACGACCGTGCGGTTGCGGAGCCCTGGGATGCCTGGAAACGCTCGTGTCGACCCGCGGGCTGCTCCAGAGCTTCGCCGCCGCCCACGGCGGCCTCGTTCCGACCTGGGAATTCATGATCGAGACACTGGCCATTCGCGGCGTCGAGCCCTGGTTGGCCACGACGCTCGATGCGACCTCCGTGGTCATCGCCGGCGCGCTCAATGTCCTCGGTGTCCGCACCGTGGTCGTGACCGGCAGCCTGCCCGACCTCCCAACAGCGGTCATGGCCCACCTGTCCTCCGCCATCCGCAGGGGGTCCATCTACGCGCGGTTCGGCCAGATCGATATCGAGACAGCGCCTCGCCACCGCACGGCGGGTCTCGTCGCGGCCGGGATCGACCGTCTCGTCGTACCGATGAGCAACCGCGATCCGGCGGCCCGCGGTGTCGCTTCGTCGTCCGCATGCGACCGACACCCTGGCCATTCGACGCCCAAACACTCTGTCGCCGCAAACTCATGAACCTGTCTTCAATCCACTCCCCCGACCCTCTCTACATTCCATGAGCACCCAATACACCATCGGACTGGACTATGGCACCAACTCGGTGCGCGCCCTGATCGTCAACACCGCCAATGGCAACGAACTCGCCACTGCCGTCTGGGGCTACGAACACGGCAACGCAGGGGTCATCCTCGGACGCGATCCGAATCTGGCCCGTCAACACCCGATCGACTACATCAGAGGCGCTGAAGTCACAATCAAGAAGGCTCTGGCTGAGGCCCGGAGAGTGGCGCGCGGATTCACCCCCAGCCAAATCGTCGGCATCGGGGTCGACACAACCGGCAGCACGCCTCTTCCAGTTGATGCCAACGGCCAGCCGCTGGCCTTGCAGAAGAAGTTCGCGAAGAACCCGGACGCGATGGCCTGGCTCTGGAAGGACCACACGGGCGTCGCCGAGGCCGCCGAGATCACCCGGCTGGCTGCCAGCATCCGCCCCCAGTACCTGGCCAAGTGCGGCGGCACCTACTCGAGCGAATGGTTCTTCAGCAAGATTCTTCGCTGCCTGCGGACCGCCCCCGCCGTGTTCGATGCAGCGCACACCTGGGTCGAGTGCGCCGACTGGGTTCCAGCGATGCTCACCGGGACGGAGGCCCCGGACAAGCTCACGGTGGGCGTCTGCGCCGCCGGTCACAAGGCCATGTACAACGACGATTGGGACGGTTACCCCGACGCCGAATTCCTGGGCCAACTCGAACCCAAACTGGGCGAACTGCGCGCACGGCTCCGCCCCAAAGCTCACACGATCGACCGGGCGGTGGGCGGCCTCACGCCAGCCTGGGCGGCGCGCACCGGGCTGCCCGCAGGCATCCCCGTGGCTGTCGGCGCCTTCGACGCCCATCTGGGCGGCGTCGGCTCGGGCATCGCTCCGGGCACTCTGGTCAAGATCATCGGCACCAGCACCTGCGACATGATGGTCGTGCCCGTCGGCCAGAGTCTGGCGGACGTGCCCGGGCTCTGCGGCATCGTCAACGGCAGCATCCTGCCCGGCTACTTCGGGCTCGAAGCGGGACAGTCGGCCGTGGGCGACATCTTCAACTGGTTCGTCAATTATCTCCAACCCGGCGGCGCGAAGCTCGGCTCGCACGAGGCCCTCTCGACCGCAGCCGCCAAGCTCGCGCCCGGTGAAAGCGGCCTGCTCGCGCTCGACTGGAATAACGGCAACCGCACGGTGCTGGTCGATCAGCGCCTCACGGGACTCTTGCTCGGCCAAACGCTTTACACTACGCCGGCTGAAATCTACCGCGCCTTGATCGAGGCGACGGCATTCGGCGCCCTCACAATCATCAATCGGTTCGAGGAATACGGGGTCAAAGTGGACCAGATCGTGAACTGCGGCGGGATTGCCGAGAAGAACCCGCTGGTCATGCAGATTTACGCGGACGTCACAGGCCGCCCGATGAAGGTGAGCCGCTCCGGACAAACGTGCGCCCTGGGCGCTGCCATCGCCGGCGCCGTCGTCGGCGGCGCCCACCCGGATTACGCCACCGCCCAGAAGGCGATGACCGGTCTCAAACCGCGTGTCTACAAACCCAAGGCCAGAAACCACCAGACTTATAAGGCCCTCTACGCGCTCTATCGCCAACTCCACGACGCGTTCGGAACGACGTCCTGGACGGGAAACCTCCATCGCGTGATGAAACAACTGATCGAAATACGCGGCCAGGCGCGGCAGTAATTGTCCGGACCACAGTCATTGTTGCTGACCACCGAACACGCGGAAGACACGAAAGAGGCGTAAAAGCCACGGCATTGAACTGCCGTACGAGGAAGAGACTTACAGGATTATATGCTCGATCGACTGAAAGAAATCGTTTGCCGCGCCAATGTCGATTTAGTGGACGCCGGCCTCGTGATCCAGACCTGGGGCAACGTGAGCGGCATTGATCGCGACCGCGCCCTGGTCGTCATCAAGCCATCCGGTGTGCCGTACGCCGACATGCGGCCAAACGACATGGTGGTGATGTCTCTCGAGACCGGCGACGTCGTCGAGGGCAAACTCAAGCCCAGCTCCGACACCCCAACGCACCTGGTCCTGTACCGCGCGTTCCGGCAGATCGGCGGGATCGTCCACACCCACAGTCTCTACGCCACCGCCTGGGCCCAGGCGCGCATGCCGATTCCCTGCTGGGGCACCACGCAGGCGGATGATTGGCATGGAGAGATCCCCTGCACACGACTGCTCAAACCGTCGGAAATCAAAACCGACTACGAAGCCAACACTGGACGCGTCATCGTCGAAACCTTCCGTCACCTGGACCCCCGCCACTCTCCGGCTGTACTGGTGGCCAGCCATGGCCCGTTCGCGTGGGGCGCCGACGCACGGGATGCAGTCCACAACGCCGTGGTCCTCGAGTACGTCGCCCGCCTCGCCAGCCAGACGCTGCGCCTGAATCCGAAGGTCCGCCCGATTGCGCCCGCCCTGCTCGACAAACATTTTCTCCGGAAACATGGCCCCGGAGCGTACTACGGTCAGAACTCGAAACGCTAACCCAAGAAAGAACCCGCAACATGCATTGGCTCGACTGGATCGTGATCGCACTCTACTTCGGTCTGATTGGCTGGCTCGCCTGGTGGTATGGACGCTATCAAAAGGACAGCGTGGATTACTTCCTCGCAGGCCGCAACGCCGGCTGGATTATCATCGGTGCCTCGATCTTCACCTCGAACATTGGGTCCGAGCACATTGTTGGACTGGCCGGCCAGGGGGCTTCGACCGGCATGGCGATGGCGCATTATGAAATGCACGCCTGGTGTCTGATCGTGCTGGCGGGGCTCTTTGTACCTTTCTACTACAAATCCGGCGTGCAGACGATTCCCGAGTTTCTCGAGAAGCGCTTCAATGCCCGGGCCCGCTGGGTGCTCTCGTGCGTTTCCCTGGTCATGTACGTGTTCACCAAGGTCAGCGTCACCGTCTACGCCGGAGCCATCGTCTTTCAAGCCCTGCTCCCGGACACCTTCGGCTCCCCGCAGAACGCCTTCTGGATCGGCGCCTTCTCGACGGTCATCATCACCGGCATCTACACGGTGTTCGGCGGCATGCGCGCCATCATGTATACCGCCACACCCCAAGCCGTCATCATCCTGGTCGGTTCGTTCATCATCACCGGCATTGGCCTGGCCAAACTGGGCGGCTGGGGCGAACTGGTGCGCCAGTGCAAGGAGAATGCCGACAACTTCGCCCTCTGGCGCCCGTTGTCCGATCCCGGTTTCCCCTGGCTCGGCATGCTGATCGCCTCACCCATCGTCGGCCTCTGGTACTGGTGCACCGACCAGTACATCGTCCAGCGTACTCTGTCGGCAAAGAATTTAGCAACCGCCCGCCGCGGCGCCATGTTCGGCGGATTGCTCAAGGTCTGGCCGGTGCTGATCTTCCTGATCCCGGGTATGATTGGCTGGGCCATGCACCAGAAGGGCCTCATCCAACTCCCCATGAAGCTGGTCGACGGCACCTCGACAATCGACGGCGACCTGGTCTTCCCCACCCTGGTCAAACTGCTCCTCCCGATCGGCATCCGCGGTCTGATCGTCGCCTGTCTGCTCGCGGCGCTGATGAGTTCGCTGGCCTCCCTTTTCAATTCGAGCGCCTCCCTGTTCACGGTCGATATCTATGAGAAAATCCGACCCGGCCAATCGGAACGTCACCTCCTGACCGTCGGACGCATCGCCACCGCCACCGTCGTGGGGTTAGGCATCATCTGGATTCCTGTCATGGCCAAGGTCTCGAAGGGCGGACTCTACCAATACCTCCAGAATGTCCAGAGTTACCTGGCCCCATCGATCACAGCCGTCTTCTTCCTCGGCCTGTTTTGGAAACGCATCAATGCTACAGGCGCCGTTTGGGCCCTCGTCGGCGGCTTCGTCCTCGGCATGGTCAAGCTGACCATCCAGACCTTCTTCGGCAAGGGCAAGATCGAGTCGCCCGCCTTTCTGGCCCAGATCGGCGACTACAACTACCTCTACGCAACCGGCCTGCTCTTCCTGGCCAGCGCGATCATCATGGTTGTCGCCTCCCTGCTGACTCCGCCGCCGCCGCCCGAGAAACTCAAAGGCCTGACCTACGGCTCGATCCACCAGGTGGCCGGAGACGAAATCAAGCGAAGCTGGGATGCGGGCAACAAGGTCCTGGCCGCCACCATCCTGCTGGCCGTGCTCTCGATGTACCTCTACTTCAGCTTCTGGCTGCGCTAAGAAGCCCGGAGCAACGAAAACCAGGAGCGCTCCGGCGGCCGATGCCTCCCGAGCGCCAGCTCTTCGCCATTATGAAAACGCCCTCGAGGGCATGCGCTCGAGGGCGCTGATTTGACGCTGATCCAACCTCCCCTTCAGGGGACCGTTCTGCCAGGGCGCTTACTTCTTGGCCGCCTTCTCCTGATACTTCTTCAGGTTGGCGACAAAGTCGCTCTTCATCTCCTCATCGTCGCACAACTCGATCGCCTTCTTCTCGTGCTCGATGGCTTCGCTGACCTTGCCGGTCTCGAACAGCGCCCGGGCATAGGTGTCCACAACCGATGCGTCCTTGCCCTCGGAGGCGTCGTAGGCCGCCTTGGCAAGCTTCGATGCCAGCCCGAGGTCCCGTTGCTTGATCTTCTCGTCCGTCAGCAGCGTCCAGGCAATCTGGTTAAGGATGTCCGGATTCTTGGTCTTCAGCCCGCCCAGTTTGGTGGCGGCCTCAGCCAGCTTCTCCGCCTCCCCTTCGCTCTGCGCAAGCTGCATGTACTCCCGAAAAACCACAGAAGCCTGCAACTGTTCACGATACTCGCCAAACTCGAATCCCGCAGGCTTGAACGGCTCGGCCTTCTTCTCGAGTTCCGCCAGGGAAGCGTTGTCTTTGCCCGCCATGATCGCTTGACCGTACTCGCGCATCGCCTCCGAGAAACGAATCTGGTTCCGGACCTCCCGCGGATCGAACTTCTCACCGGACACAATGCCGCCGATCTCGGTGTCGATGGCCACGAGTTTCTTCTCGAGTTCATCGGCCCGGTCCTTCTGGCTGTCGTCCGCCGCCACTTCGTAATACTCTTCGAGCAACGCCTGGGCCTCGGCGCGTTTCTTGGCCTTGTTCATGTCGTACTTGCCATCGAGGATTTGCCGGATCGTTTCGTCCAATTCAGCCATCGGATGCCCCTGCCACACAATCCGCCCCTCCTTGTCGACCACGAATGCATGCGGAATCCCGTTGATCCCGAAAGCCTTCATGTACCCCGCCGAGGTCTTCCGCTCCTTGTCGATCGCCACCACGTACTCCATCTTGTTCCCCTGCTTCTCGACAAACGGCTTCACAACCCCCGGCTTCTCGTCCGAAATGCCGATAAACACCACCCCGTCCGCCTTGTACTTCTTCTGCAGCTCCGTCAGATGTGGAATGCTCGTCCGACACGGAGGACACCACGTCGCCCAGAACTCTACGACAAAGACCTTCTTCCCCTTCCCGGCAGCAAGGTCGACCGGACCTCCCTTCACCCATTCTGCGATTTCGAGCGCGGGAGCGGGGTCGCCCAGCTTCGCGCTCGCCGCTTGCCCGGTTGCGTCAGCCGACACACCAGCCGCCAAAGCGGCCGCCAATAAATAAATTGATTTCATGTTTAAGATTTGCTCTGCGCGGCGGAACGTGCTGCATAAATGGCGCGCCGTCAACCACGGCTTTGAATGATGTATGGCACCCCCCGGATCGGGAGGGTAGTCTGTCCGCTGCATGAACCGCATCCGCCTGTTGCCCGAGCAGGTGGCGAACCAGATCGCCGCCGGCGAGGTCGTCGAACGCCCGGCCAGCGTGGTCAAGGAACTGGTCGAGAACGCCCTCGACGCCCAGGCGGAACGCATCCAGGTCGAAGTCCAGGCCGGCGGGCGAAGCCTGATCCGAGTCACCGACGACGGCGTCGGCATGAGCCGCGACGATGCCTTGCTCTGTTTCGATCGTCATGCGACAAGCAAAATCCGGCGCGCGGAGGATTTGGACGCGATTGCCACGATGGGGTTTCGCGGTGAGGCGCTCCCGAGCATTGCCAGCGTCAGCCGGCTGACCTTGATCACGCGCGAGCGAACCGTCGAATCGATCGAGGCCACCCAAGTCCTCATTCATGGGGGCAAGATCATCGGCGTGCCCACGGCCAGCGGGCCGCCCGGCACCTCGGTCGAGGTGCGCAACCTCTTTTTTAACCTGCCGGCCCGACGCAAGTTCTTGAAGAGCGAGGAGACGGAGAGGTCCCATATCCATCACTACCTCCTCCTGGCAGCCCTCGCGCATCCGGAAGTCGGTTTCACCTTCACCCATGATCGACGCTTGGTCTGGCAGTTGCCTCCAATCACTTCAGCCCAAACCGCGTCCGACCGTCACGCCGCCGTCCGCGAACGCTTGCGTGCCTTGTATGGCACCGAGTTGAACCTTGTCCCCGTCGAGGCCTCTGCTCCTCTCGCCCCGTCCGCACCGGACAGCGACTCGGAGACGGATGCCGACAGCGAATCCCCGAAAGATGAAACCAGGGCGCCCTCCGCCATGCGCCTCTGGGGCTTCATCGGCGCGCCGGGAGTCTCCCGGGCAACACGCGAAGATGAACACCTGTTCGTGAACCGGCGCCCCGTTGACAATCGCACCCTCCATTACGCACTGCTCGAAGGCTACCACACCAGCCTGATGAAAGGCCGTTACCCCGTCTGTTGCCTGTTCCTCGAAATCGAGCCCCGCCTGGTCGACGTCAACGTCCATCCCACCAAACGCGAGGTGAAGTTCCGAGACGACTGGATGGTCCGACGCTTTGTCACGAACTCCGTCCGCCAGGCTCTCTTGGCCTATCACGCGCCCGCCGCCCCTGGCCTTGTAACCTATCCCGATCAGACCGGCTCGAACGCCCACCCGACGGCCAATTCCCCGCTGGAACAGGGCTGGATCGACTATGGCGCGACGCCACCAAACCCGCCCCCGCCAACGCCGACATCAGCACCAGCGCCCACCGCCGTCCTTCCATCACCCACAGTGGCGCCTCCGTCAACCCCGGCAGTCAATGCCGCGCCCCCGGCGTTGGCCGTTCCCTCGACCCGACAAGGCCTGGAATCGACACCGCACGTCCCTCGCCTCAGAGCATCTTCTCTGACCGGGCCGCCCCCCGACGCGGCCTCGCATGAGGCGCCGCCTCCGCCGTTGCTGAGTGTCCCCCTGCGTTTCGTGGGCGTCATCGGCCGCCTTTACGTCGTGCTGGAATCGGATCGGGGGCTCGTCCTGATGGATCAGCATGCCGCCCACGAGAGGGTCCTGTTCGAGCAAATGCTCGAACGGCTCGAACGCGGCAACGCATCCAGCCAGCGCCTTTTGCTGCCTGAAACCGTGGAACTGTCTCCACGCGACGCCGCCTTCCTGCGCGAGCACCTGCCGACACTGAGCCGCTTAGGGGTCGGTCTGAGCGAGTTCGGCGAACGCACGTTCCTCTTGGACGCTCTCCCGCCCTTCGTCCGCACGCCGGACCCTCGTCAGTTCGTCCTCGAGTTGATTGACGGACTCAAGGCCGCCGGCCGCGACGTCAATTCCATGCGTCTTGGAGAGGACATGGTGGCCAAGACCGTCTGCCGCCACGCCGTCAAGGCCCACGACCCGCTCGTCGGCGTCGAACTCGAAAAACTCGTCGAGGCTCTGCGCCGCTGCGCGATGCCATACACCTGCCCGCACGGACGTCCAACTCTCATCGAGTTCAGTTGCCGCGAACTCGAGAAGAAGTTCGGACGCAGCCAATAGCCCGGTCATTGCACACGCTTCCCGAGGAACCGTAACCGGCCCGCACGGCAGGGCGTTTGCGTGCGGCACGGCTTCCGGCGAGTCTGCGACTGCCGACACGCCCGAAATGGCTCTCGCATCCGGTCCCTACTTCACGACGGGTCGAAGCTCGATGTTACGGTAGTCCACAGCCTCGTGATCGCCCTGCAAATAGATGGGGCCCGGGCGGAACTCATCGGACCACATCGCCCCTCCGGTGCAACCCAGGACCGGTTGGTTGTCGATGACCTTGGTGCCGTTCAGAATCACCGTCAAATGGCGATCGACCAGCGTGATGTCGAACGTCTGCCACTCGCCCGCCGGCTTGCAGGCGTTCACGGTGGGAGCGATGCGGCTGTAGAGACCGCCCATGTTGTGCGAATCGGTCGGCCGTCCGTACGAGTCGGCGACCTGCACCTCGTAAATCCCACGCAAGTAGATGCCGCTGTTGCCGCGCTTGGGCACATTCACCTCGAGCGTGAGGTTGAAGTCCTCGAACTCGCGATCGGTCCGCAGATTGCCGTAGTTCTTGTGCGGCTTGCCCTCCTCTTGCACCGGTCGGTTGATCAGCAGCCCATCTTTCACACTCCACCCGTTCGCCGACCCCGGATCGAGCAACCGCCAGCCCGTCAGGTCGCGCCCGTTGAACAGGGCGATCGGCTCGCCGTACTTCACCTTGGCCAAGTCGGGCCGAGGCGGCAGCGGCGGGATGCGCTTCCCCGTGAACGCTGCCCGGCTCATCCCCTCCCCGTTGTCGTGCGGATTCGTCTGGTCCAGCCGCAGAACGTCCCCGTCCACCCGTCCCGTGATCAACTCCGTGAACTGATGCGTCCGCACCGTCTGACCGGCGTCGTTCTTGCGTTTTACCTCCCGCGTCCGCATCACGAACAGCGTGTCGTCTTGGAAGAACACCCCCGACACAGGGACCACGCTGCCCCCGCCCCACAGGATGCTGCCGTCGTAGTAGCCCTTCTCCTTCGTGATTTCAAGCCACCCCGCGCCGCCTCCCGGTATGGTCAATGCCCAGCGACCCAGGTAGGGATTCTCGGCCGCCGACACGGCCTGCAAAGTGAACGCAGTGAGCGCCAGCACGAGCGCCTGGCGCAAGCCGGCAATGGAATTCGTATGCATATTTGTGTCCGGTTCTTATGCGAACTCACCGGCCCCACCGCAAGGAGAATCCAACGAAAATCTCGTGAGCCATGGCCTGTTCCTCTCCGAATCGATCGGGGAACACGAACTCAGAGCCCCGGCACACCGGCACACTCCAGACGGTTTGCGAGGTTCGAAGCCGCACACCACGCGGCGCAGGCGCTTGGATTGCGGCGCTTCAGCGCCGCTTTCCATGTCGAGGTTCATGGGGAGCATTGAAATTCAACAGTTTACTGCCTAGTCGGCTGGATACCCTACACAGACCCCTCACCCCGGCCCTCATCCATCCGACCTGCCTGCCGAAGCCTGGCGCAGGCAGGTGGGAGAGGGTGCCCGGAGGACGGGTAAGGGTGACGGTGTAGTCCATCTCGCTGATTCCTCAGTATTGCGCATGGAGACCATGAACCGGGCGGAGCGTCGACGGCCTCGTCGCTGCAAACCCCTTTGAAAACACCCTTCGGCGGGGGACGCGCTGTCTCCCCTCCAAGGGCCGACTCATGGCAAAGCCCGCCATTGCCCGATCTGCTGCTCTCATGATTCTCGCTTTTCCATTCTCCCTTTTCCCCTCTACGCTCACTGCGCTATGGCATTCGATTCCTTTGGCGACTGGGTGACCGCCCTCGACCGGGCAGGCGAGTTGACTCGGATTTCCGCGCCGCTCGCCACCGAACTCGAAATCACCGAGTTGGCCAATCGCGAGATGAAAGCACCGGGCGGCGGCAAGGCCCTGCTCATCGAACACCCGACCGTCAACGGCCAGACCAGTCCATTCCCCGTCGCCATCAACACCCTGGGATCCTGGAACCGCCTTGCTCTGAGCCTGGGCGCCCGGTCCGTCGACGACGTTGCAGCCGAACTGGCCTCGCTCTTGAAGGCCAGGCCGCCCGCCGGTTTCCGCGAGGCCCTGAAACTGCTCGGCACCGCGCTCGAACTGCGCCACGCCAAACCCAAACTCGTCAAGGACGGCCCGTGCAAGGAGGTCATCCACCGATTCGAAGCCCCTCCGCGACGCAACCAGCCCTGGCCACCGGCGCCGACAATCCCAGGTCTCAAACTGCAGACCTCGAATCCTACTGCCGCGGGCTCGTCAAACACCCAAGTCGAACGAAGCCACACCCCATCCCCCACCTCCGATCTCCGATCTCCGATCTCCGATCCCCGATCTCCGATCTCCGATCCCCGATCTCCGATCTCCGATCCCCGATCTCCGAACTCCGATCCCCGATCTCCGAACTCCGATCCCCGATCTCCGAACTCCGATCCCCCCACACTCCTGGACCTCCCCATCCTCAAATGCTGGCCTCTCGACGGCGGACGCTTCATCACCCTGCCGTGCGTCGTCACCCGGGACCCCATCACGGGCGAGCGAAACGTCGGGATGTACCGAATCCAGGTTTACGACGACCGCACAACCGGTCTGCATTGGCAACTCCACAAGGTCGGCGCGCGACACGGACGCCACTATTTCGAGACGGGGACGCGCATGCCGGTGAGCGTCTTTCTCGGCGGCGATCCGATGCTGGCCTTTGCCGCGACGGCGCCTCTGCCCGACGGTGTGGACGAGTATCTTCTGGCCGGTTATTTGCGAAGGAAGTCCGTCGAGTTGGTCAAGTGCGAGACCAACGACCTCGAAGTGCCTGCGCACGCCGACGTCGTCATCGAGGGCTATGTGGATCCGCTCGAGCCGCTGCGCGAGGAAGGCCCCTTCGGCGATCACACCGGCTTCTATACACTGCCCGAGCCCTATCCCGTCTTCCATGTCACCGCCATCACCCATCGAAAGAACGCCGTCTACCCTGCCACAATCGTCGGCATCCCGCCCATGGAGGATTTCTACATCGGCGCGGCGTCGGTGAAGCTTTTCCTGCCCGTGTTCAAGATGAACTTTCCCGAGATTGTGGACATCGCGCTGCCGCCTGAAGGCGTCTTCCACAATCTGATGTTCGTCAGCATCAGGAAGACCTATCCGATGCAGGCTTACAAAATCATGCACGGCCTCTGGGGCATGGGACAGATGATGTTCACGAAATACATCGTCGTCGTGGACCACGACGTCGACGTGCACAACACAGGCGACGTCCTCTTCCGCCTCTGCGCCAACACGGATCCGCAACGGGACACCGTCATCACCCGCGGACCAGCGGATGTCCTCGACCACGCCACGCCCGAAATCGGGATCGGCACGAAAATGGGAATCGACGCCACGCGCAAAGTGCCCGGCGAAGGCTTCAAACGCCCCTGGCCGCCCCTTATCGCGATGGACGCCGCCGTGAAAGCGAGGGTGGACACGCTCTTTGCATCCAGACCGCTCGATGCTACAAAAGCGTCGTGAACTCCGGGCCGCCGGGGCAGCCAATTCAGCCCTGGCCGGACTGCCGGCAAGGGCGATGCGGGGCACGTGGCTTCGCGCGAAGGAGAATCCAATGAAACGCTATGGCATGGTGCTGGGACTCAGACCCGACAAAGTCGACGAATATAAGAAGCTGCACGCCGCCGTCTGGCCCGACGTGCTCAGGATGATCGCGGATTGCCACATCCGCAACTACTCGATCTACCTGCGGCGACTCGACGACGGACAGCCCTACCTGTTCAGCTATTTCGAGTACACGGGCGACGATTTCGCGGCGGACATGGCGAAGATGGCAGCGGACCCGACAACCCGGCGATGGTGGTCGTTTTGCGAGCCATGCCAGAAACCGCTTGCCGATCGCGCCCCCGGCGAATGGTGGTCAGCGATGGAGGAGGTCTTTCACACGGATTAACGCAGCGCCTTCCGCAGGTACGGATCGAGCCCCCGGGCGTTGAAGTAGAATCCGAGCGAGTTGCAGTGCACCCCGTCCACAAGCCCGATCGCCTGGCTCCGATCGAGCATCTCGAGACCATCCACGAACACGATCCCCCGGTCGCCCGCCTTCCGCCGCGCGCGGACAAACTCCTTGGCGATCCGCCGCTTGGCGGCTTGTGTGGACGCGACACCGCCGCCCGCCGTCTCCGCGGCGAAGTAGAACGGGCCGGTCACCAGGATGGGCACGCGCGGCAACTTCTGGCGGAGGATGTCCACAAAGACCGGCAGCGCAGCGGCGTATTGTTCAGGGCCGGGGTTGGCCCAGAAGTCCAAAACCACGCACGACGGTTCGAGTTCGGCAATGGCCTCCGCCACCGGCGGATCTCCCAATCCATTCCCGCTGAAACCTAGATTGACGAAATCCGCGTCGAGCCAGCGTTCGAGCAGGGCCTGACACGATCCTCCGGGATTCGAGGCGCAACCGCCCTGCGTGATGCTCGAACCATAATACACCACCGGGCGCCGTATCGCATAAGGGGTCGCCGCGGTGCATGAGGCCTTCGCGTCCAAGCTGACTTCGATCACCTTCACCGGTTTGTAAAGCGGCAGGTAAAGGGTCACATCGCGCGGCTTCGAGTCCGTCCCGATCCGCCATTCCTTCGTGATCTTGCCCCGGGCATCAGGCCAAGCGCTGCCGATGTAATCGCCCTCGACATACAGGTCGAAGCCGTTCTCACCCACGCTGGCCATGTGATGCATGTTCGAGAACCCCGGATTCTCGGCAACCAGTCCGACGGTGGTCGAATCGGTCCGAAACCGGATGCGCCCACCGCTCGTGTGCTGGGCTAGGTCCCATACCGCCGGGCGCAACCGGCCTTCGAGACGCATCGGCATACGGCGCAAGGCGGGCGTGTCCTCGGCGAACCACGGCAGGCCATGCACCGCCAGCCGTTCATCCGGGAACGCGATGCGCTGGCGCTCCGCGGGCGCGTCGCCCGCCGCCACTTCGGGCCCACATGCGATGGCAGCAAGTGCGATTACCAGCCAGGCCGTCGCCTTGGTCCGAGGCCGCCACGACCTCGCGGAGGCACGCCACCCGAAACGGGGCGGGCGAGAAGCAGGGAGAGACGCAAAACAGTTCATCCGAAGCCTCAATAGCAGACGGTGCAAGGCACATCAAGAGCATCATACTGTTCCGTGCCGAAACTGCAGCGCGGGTCGCTCGCGTGGCGCCGGCTACAGTGATAGGCCAGGGCGGTGATGAGAAACGCGGCCACGCGCATGCTCATGCGCCAACGGTCGGCCAGCATCGCCATCGAGCCGAACATGACGCCGGCGGCAATCTCGATCACCATCATCGTCGCGGTGATGGCGATCACGATGCGAGTGCGCCGCTCGGCTGTCGAGGTGTCAATGGTGTTATCGTGCGAGTGCTGCTAGCGGGGTGGATCGGTATGGTGCATACCGTATCAGCAAGGAGAACGTAGACGATGAGCGGCTTTCGACGACGAAAAAAGTCACTCATTGCACCCGAGAAGACCTCAACGTCCTGAAGTCGCGCTCAGATGGCACCTCATTGAAAACTCTTCACTTCGGCCCACGCCTGCATTACGTCTCGCAGCGACTCCAGGTAGCTCAATTGCACCGTCGCCCAATCCCGGCGCACGGGCAGAAGTTCCGTGAGGCTGATGTCGCCTGCCGCATAGCGGGCTTCCGCTGTCTTCAGCACCGTGTCTGCCTTTCCCAGGATTTCCGTTTTCAACGTCCGACTGCTGGCCAGGGCGGACGTCAGTTGCAGATAGGACTCGCGGAGGCGAGCGCTCAGTTCGTTCTGCGTCGTCCTGGCCCGTGCTTCGGCTGCCGCCTGTTCGGCTCGCGCTTCGCGCAGTTTCCCCTGGTTGCGATTGAACAGCGGCAGCGGGATGCTCAGTCCGACGTCAAACGTATTGGCGCTGCTCGCCTCCAGGCGATGGTAGAGCAACTCCACCTTTATGTCTGGAATCCGCTCCGACTTCGCCACGTCCACCCGCGCGGCGCGCGCGCGAAGCTCCGCATCGGTCAATGCCGTCTCAGGCTGAGCCATCAAAGTCGCGATCAGGCTTTCCAGTGTCGGAATCTCGAAGGCCGCATCCAGCGTGCCCGAGAGTGACTTCACGGTCAGCGTGGCATCGCCGATGGCTGCTATCAGTGCGACCAACGCCTGCGCGCGCAACGACTCGGTGCGCTGCAATTCGATCTTGGCCCGGGCAAGTTCCATCTCCACCCGCGCCAGGTCGTCTTTCAACGCATCACCCGCCTCGACGCGTGCTTGGGTGGCGGCCACCGCCTTTTCGGCATTGTGCTGAATATCGCTTTGCGTCCGATACGCCTTTTCCTGATAGAGCGCGGTCGCGAAGGCGTTGTGAACGCGCTTCCGAATCTCCCGCCGCTTCACTTCCAGGCCTCGCGCCCGAACCTCGCGGTCCAGGAGTTCCGCCTCGCGTGCTTTGCCGAGTCGTCCGCTGAGCGGAACGGATTGTCCCACGCCGGCCACATATTCCCTCTCGTTTGGCTGGTTGCCGTTGAGTGGGAGTTGTTGTGCGCCGACGATGACTTCAGGATTGGGAAACGTGCCCGCCTGTCTGGCCCGCCCTTCGGCGGCCTCGATCATGGCTTTGGCCTCGGCGATCTGCGGCTGGAGGTCTTCCGCCATCTCGAGCGCCTGTTCGAGCGTCAGGTTCTCGACGGTTTTCGCGGTTCTCGTTGTTGCATCCGCCGCCATCAGAGCGGTGAAACATCCCAACGCAAGCACCACAAACACAACAGCGAGTTGCTTGTTCATAAACACCTCATTCATTTCAGTTCCACCCGCCGTCCAAACCGCAGGTAAAGCGCCGGTACGACAATCATGTTCAACAGCATCGATGTCAGCAGGCCAAACAGGATGACAATGGCCATGGGAGTTTGAATCTCGTTGCCCGGCGTGCCGCCGGACAAAGCCAGTGGGATCAGCGCCAATCCGGCTGCCAGGGCCGTCATCAGAATCGGCGCCAACCGCTCCATCGCCCCCCGATAGATCGCCTCGCGCAAATCCGCAATGCCCTCCTCCTCCTGCAAGTGCCGGATGTGCGAGACGAGCATGATGCCGTTGCGCGTGGCGATGCCGAACACCGTGATGAAACCGATCAGCGAAGCCACGCTCAACACGCCGCCTCCGACGAATACGCCCGCCACGCCGCCGATCAGTGCCAGCGGCAGGTTCAGCATCACCAGCGCGGCGTCGCGCCTCGAACCAAACGCGAGATGCAGCAGGAATCCGATGCCTATCACAACAGCGATCCCCAGCAGCAAAAGGATGCGGCTGGCTTCCGCGGCGCTCTCAAACTGTCCGCCGTAGTCCACGCGGCAACCCGACTGTGCCTCGACCAGGGGATTCACCCATTGCTGAATGTCCCGCACGACGGATGTGACATCGCGTCCTGCCACGTTGGCCGAAGCAACGATCTTCCGTTCCACCTGCTCGCGACTGATGGTGTTCGGACCGGTGTCTTTGATTATCTGGGCGAGCGCGGCCAACGGCACTTTCGCTCCGCTCGGGGTGTCAATGAGCAGGTCGCCTAGCGTCTCCGTGTTCCAGGGCGGCGTGATTGGCCCCGACGCCGGAAGAGGCGGATCGGCGAGGCGAACCACCAGACTGAAGGCGTTCTGTCCCTCCAGGATGGTGCTCACGTGCAGTCCCTGGATCGCCGCCTGCAGCGCGCTGTCCACCTCGCGCACGTGCAAGCCGTGTCGCGACAGCGCCTGCCGGTCGAACTGCACGCGCAACACCGGGACGTCCACCTGTGGTTCGAGGCTCAAGTCCACCACGCCAGGCACCTTGCTCATTGCCTGACGCACCTGTTCACCCAGGGTCCGCAGTTTGTAAAGGTCCGGGCCAAAGAGCTTCACGGCAATGCTGGACCGGGTGCCCGACAGCATGTGGTCAATTCTATGAGAGATCGGTTGGCCGATGTTGACGGTCAGGCCAGGAATGCCGGCCAGGTCCTCTCGCAGGGCCGCGAGGAACTCCTCCTTGCTGCGGTTCTTCATTTGCAGAGACACCTCGATTTCCGAGGTTTCCACGCCCAACGAATGCTCGTCCAATTCTGCGCGACCTGTGCGCCGGCCAACGTTCACGACCTCCGGATGCCGCAGCAACGCCTCGTCCACCAGATTGGCCAATTTCTGCGACTCGGGCAATGCCGTCCCTGGCAGCGTCGTGGTGGTCAACGTGAGCGATCCTTCGTTGAACTCCGGGAGAAACGAGCGCCCCATGAACGGTGTCGAGCCAATCGCTAGAAGGAACAAGCCGAGAGCGGGTATCGCCACGCGCCACGGATGATTCAAGGCCGGCCCGAGCAACCGCCCGTAATGTTCCTTGAGCCAATGGACCAGTCGCGGCTCGGCGCCGCGCTGCACCGCCTTGCTGTTCGGCAGCAGCAGCGAACAGAGGGCGGGCGTGACGGTCACCGCCACCACCAGCGACGCCAGCAAAGCCACCAGATAGGCCTCGCCCAGCGGCTTGAGCAACCGGCCCTCGACACCCGACAGGAAAAAGATCGGTGTGAACACCAGCGCGATGATAAGCGTGGCAAACACGATCGAGCGCCGGATTTCCACGCTGGCAGCGAGCACAACTGCCAGCGAGGGTTTGCGTTGCGCTTCGGGCAGCAGCCTGTTTTCGCGAAGTCGCCGGAACACGTTTTCCACGTCAATCACCGCATCATCCACCAGCGCTCCGATGGCGATGGCCATGCCGCCCAGCGTCATGGTGTTCACCGTCTGTCCCAGCGCCCGCAGAGCGAGCACGGCGGCCACCAGCGAGAGCGGGATGGCCAGTACCGTGATGAACGACGCCCGGAGGTTTGCCAGGAACAACGTCACGATCACGACGACCAGCACGATGCCCTCGATCAACGCCTTCTTCACGTTGTGGATCGCGACTTCAATGAAGGTCGCCTGCCGGAAGATATGCCGGTTGAGTTTCATTCCTTCGGGCATCTTCTTCTCCAAATCGTCTAACGCCTTGTCCAACTCGCGGGTCAGAGTCAGCGTGTTTACCCCCGGCTGCTTCGACAGCCCAAGCAGCACGGCAGGTTGTCCGTTCGCGCACGCTTCGCCTCGACGCGGCGACTCGCCCACCCGCACGTCACCCAGGTCAGCGATGCGCACCGGCACGCCGTCGCGCAGGCTGACCACGGTCTCGCCAATGTCCGCCAGCGAGCGGAACCGGCCCACGCCCGTTACCAGGTACTCCGAGCCCCGCTCGTTGATGAACCCGGCGGAGATATTCTCGTTCGAGTCGCGCAGCGCCTCCACCACCTCATTCATGGACACGGCCTGGGCGCTCATCCGCGTCGGAGAAAGCACCACCTGAAACTGTTTTTCGCCGCCGCCGGTGGGCGTCACCTTGGCGATGCCGGGCACCGCCAGCACCCGCCGCCGCAGAACGGTGTCCGCCCAAGTATGCATTTCGGTGGGCGACTGCCGGTCGGAAGTCAGCGCCAGGAACATGACTTCACCCATGATGGACGTTTCCGGCATGAGCATCGGCGGCTCCACCTCCGGCGGCAGCGTGGCCACCACCGCCTGAATCTTTTCGCCGATGATTTGCCGCGCGCGATACGGGTCCGTGCCCCAATCGAACTCGGCCCAGATGACCGAAACGCCTACCGATGTCGAGGAGCGCACCCGCCGCACACCGGGCGCGCCGTTGACGGCCGATTCCAGGGGCAGAGTAACCTGGCTCTCCACTTCCAGCGGGGCCATGCCGTGCGCCTCGGTAATGACCGCCACCGTCGGCGCCGTCAGGTCCGGGAACACGTCCACCTGCATCCGCAACGCCGTGTGCGTGCCCAGAACCAGCATCAACGCAGCCGCTACCAGCACCAGCTCCCGGTTGCGCAGCGCAAATTGAATAAGTCGGTCGGTCATAGGCTCCTCAATGCGCGTGGCCGTGCGAAGGAATCGCGCTCGAAACCGATGCGAGCCGCACTGCGTAGGCTCCCTGGGTGACCACTCGTTCGCCTTCCCGAATACCTGAGAGGATTTGAACCCAGTTTCCATCCCGGATGCCCAACGTCAGGTCGCGCTTCTGGAATGTCTCTCCGCCCACCTGCACAAACGCGATCGGACGCCCTCCTTCCTCGACAATGGCCTCGTTCGGAATCGCCAGCGCGCTTTCGGCACGATCCGTTTCCACATACAAAATCACCGACTGGCCTACTCGCAGGCGCTGGCTCGTATTGCGCACCTCGTAAACCAGCGGCACCGTCCGCGTCGCCGGGTCCACTTGAATGCCCAGGAAGACCAGGCGGCCCAGGCCGTCGCCGGTGATGGCCGTGAACTGGCCCGTGCGGTCAGGCAACTCATAGGAGGCTCCCTTGGTGGCGGCCAGCCGCCCAACGCTGATCTCAGGCACCCTGGCCTCGATGAATACGGTCGCGGCATCCAGCACCGTGAACACTGCTTTATCGGTGGTGATGTATTCTCCCACCGCCGCGCCCGACTGGGCCGTGATCGTCCCTGTGATCGGTGATCGCAGTTCAACCACCGGCTGTGCCATTGCGCCGCTGTGCGCGCTGAGATTCGTGCTGACTTGACGATAGGTGCTTTGCAGTGCCAACGCGACGTCATACCTGGCTTGCGCCGTCTTGAGCGCAAACTCGACTTCTTCCAATTCGCGCACGGACTTCGCTTCCACTTTCGCCAGCGTCTGGATTCGCTTGAAGGCGGCGTCCGCCTGTTCCAGGGCAAGCCTGGCTCGCACCATTTCGCCTTCCGCTTCCACAAGTCGTGCCCCGGCTTCCGAGAGCGAGGGTTGAATCAACGCCAATACCTGCCCTGCTTCGACCTCGTCCCCGATGAGCGGCATGGGTTTGCCCGGCGGCAGAAGCAGGCGGCCTGCAAGCGGCGTTGTCACTTGCGCCAACGCACCAGGACGCGCCGCCACATTCGCGGGCAGCCGCAACTGTTCCACCAGCTTGCGCGAGCCAACGATCTCGGTTCCAGCCCGCACGCGCCATTGCTGTTCCTTCAGAAATCTGATGCCCTCCGGCGGTTCCGGCGTCTCGGCATGCTCCACCGCCTGAGCGTCGGCGAAAACTTTCACTGGCGGAAACCCGATCGTTTTCTCGCCCTTGTCGCCGGGCACGACCAGCGCCACGTTCCAGTCACCGGGTTTGGGGAAAGTCAGCATGGCCTCGTAGATGCCCGCGCGCGTGGGCGTCTTTTCCACGAGCTCAATGTGGGCCTCCTGGCCAAGCCGCAGTTGGAACCGCACCGCCCCCTCGCGCCGTGGCTCGAGCGTCTTCAAGTCGGTCACATGCGTCACAAACCTGGCAGGCGTGCCCGCCACCACCAGAGGATGCTCGACAAAGATTTCGTGGCTCTCGCCAAACACGGTGATTTGCGCTGTCTTCGCTTCGCGGTTTTCACCGTGATCATGGCCGGTATGTTCTCCTGTCTCAGCCGCGTGCTCATGGCGCGAACACCCGCCAACCGCGCCGAGAATCGCGCCCGCCACGACAAGGCTGGCGCACTGCTGTATCCAATTTATCTTCATTTTGAAAATGCTCTCTGCGCACTCGAATGAGTGACCCAACAGAGTGGCCGCGGAAACGCATAACGCGGCAGTTCATACGGGAAGTGAATCGTCAGGCGCACCAGACCTCACATGACGCCAAAGCCTGTCCAGGAGGGACTGTCAGGACAGAAGAGAAGGCGCGCGGACAGGAAACGCCGCGCGGAAGATGAACAGCCGGGTGCGAACGAGTTCGGGCGGCGAGAACTCCGAGAAATCGAAGAACTCCGGCTGCGAAAAGCCCTGGTCCGACTGACCCGCGCCACCGCCTGCACAGACACCATCTCGACAACCATGGCCCGCGCCGGTTGTGTCATCTTGAACTTGTGCTGGGCGGCTGGATGCCGGTCGTGGAGGTCATCCCCATGAAGCGTCTCGTCAACGATGCAGTCGGCGTTGTGCGGAAGTCCCACGCCATGCCCTGCCTGCCAGTCCTCGCAGTGCGGCTGGATGTGAAGATGGATCGGGGTATGCACGATATGGAACATCATGCACAGTGCGACTCACATCCTCAACGCACCCCTAGCCACCTGGCCGGTGCGCCTGGTCCAACGCAGTCCCAGAGCTTCGCTCATCCCGATCATTAACAAAACGCCTGCTTCAGTATAGCGGCGGTCGGCCAGCTCGGCAAATTCCGGAAGATGTCCCTGGAATAGGGCGACGATTTGGGTCCGACATCAAAACCACCAGGGCTGCATCCTCCGCTCCTGTCGCCCCAAGGGCCCGCTCGAACCCGCGCCCGTTCAATGCTGCATCGACACGCCGATCGCAATGGACTGAAGAAAAGCATGCGTGCTTTGTCCAGGACATGTCCCCAGCGGTGCGACTTCACCTGGATCGGACGGCCGGTCGCAATCGCCATCATCCCGAGGTTGTTCATGGCACCGTGCTCATGCGGCGCAGAGCCGATGCTCACGCTGGTCGACGGAGCAAATCCATGGCGCGGCCTGGTTTTTGGCGAGACCGCAGCAAAGAGCTCCTGCAAAGGGTAGGCGGCTGGATGCCCTGCACAGACCCCTCACCCCGGTCCTCTCCTATCCGACCTGCCGGCCGAAGCCTGGGCGCAGGCAGGTGGGAGAGGGTGCTCCGCTCTGTGGGGCGGGTGAGGGTGACGGTGTAGTCTATCTCGCTGATTCCTCGGTAATCCAGCCGCAGCCGTACGCCTCCGCATGGCCGTAACCCCAGTCATCGGCAATGGCGAACAGGATGTTGCGGGGGCGGGCTGTCGTTTGTGGACCGGAAGCAGCCTACAATCCCGGCCCATACTCGTCGGCGCCAATGTCCCATCCCGCACCTTGAGGCCGCTTCTCGGAGTCGATGTCCGTGTCAAAACCCAGAGCCGGCAGACCGCGATCGATCGCTCGGGTTGCGTTCGCGCAGAGATGGAGGTCGCCCTGCGACAGGTCGCGGAACCATCCCGCCTCGGCGGCTTCAAGGTTGTTTTCGAGGATGGCGTCGGGCGCGCCATCGCGTCGTTGGATCGGCGCGTTGACGAGGTTGTTGCGGAAGACCAGGTTCGAACTGGCCGTGAACCGGTATTCGATCGGCGCCCAGTAGTTTGCGATGTGCACCGTGTTGTTCTCGACGCGCACGTGGCTGGCGTGCTCGAGGCCAATGCCCACGTCCGTATGCGCGCCTTCGCCGTTGTTGCAGACAAAGTTGTTGCGGATCGCGCTCGAGCCGCCGTTGTGGCCGCCCGCCAGACTCCCGAGCCCGAAGCCGATCCCGCGATCGCAGTTGATGATCCAGTTGCGTTCGACCAGGACGTTCTGAGGGCGGGTGGGACAGCGGTACCAGAAGTGAACGGCGTGCTCGGCGATGTTGGCCTGATCGTTGGGAACTCGCAAATTGCGGAACAGGTTGTCCCGGACAACCCAGTTCACGCCTTTGTGAATGTCGATGCCGCCGGTGTAATACTGGTAGGCCCAACCTCGAGTGAACTCGAACAGACAATGCTCGATGACGCCGTCGGTGGCGCCCACCGGATCGTCAGGAGCCGATGAGCCCTTGATGAACTGCTCGTTGCAGTCGACGATCCGGCAGTTGTGAACCCGCAACCCGGCGACGTCGTAAGGCGCTTCGCCCCGGACCTGGATCCCATGGTGGCGGCAGTAGCCAAAGGTCAGGTCGGCAACGGTCACGTTCGACGCCGAGACGAGAAAGACGTGATGGAGAGTCGCCTGAGGGCCTTCGTCCGGCCCGCGCAGCGTCACCTGATCGCGCTTGCCGCTCTCGCTGCGGACGATCAAGCCGGGACACGTCACATGCAGGGCGGGAATGTCCAACACGTAGGTGCCGTCGGCGATCAGCAACGTGGCGGGGGCGCCCGCGTCGTTGGCAGTCGCCAGAGCCGCCTTGAGTTCCGCGACACTGCTGGCCCGGTGCACCGTCCCCGTCGTCAGGTTGAGGGGCGGCCCGAAGCCGGGCCCGCCGACGGCCGGGAGCGGCAGAAGAAGGATGAGAAGAACCCATCGTGACATGCGGCCCTTTTGCCTCCACATTCCGAGATTGGCAAGATCGCGTTCGGAGTTTTGCGTCGGTGGCCCAAATCCTCGGCCCAAGACGGTGCCTGCACCGCACCGAGAGGGGTGTAAACCACAGAGAGCACGAAGCTGCGTGAATCCGGTCAGCCGCAGCGGGATCAACGTCTAGGTGCCCATCTGTGTTCCGTCCTGAGTCTGAGTGGAGCCCATCACCGATCATCCTGTCGATCCTCTCTTTCGGCCAGAACGGCGGTTGTCCATCAGCGCAACGGAGACTACTCTCCAGGCCGTGCGAGGCCGGGATCGGTTGCTGCGCGAAGTGCCCCAGCACTTCTGCCCGTCGCAGAATCGAGGCATGGCTGATCGAACTGTGCCGCGGGTGACAAGTCTATGAGAATGCCATTTGGAATGTGGTTCCTGGTTGCCGCCTCTCTACAGATCGCGCACGACGCATGCGCGGGGGAGACGTTCCCGAAAACCCGACTCGCCCTGCGTGAGGGGCAATGGACCATCAACCTGCGTCCGACCCATGCCGGCAGCGCCGCCGAGGGGCTGCTGATGAACGTCCGCATGGTCAACGCGGTCTTCGAGGACCGGAAGAGGCCGCAGTTCGATCCGGAGGCAAACACCGATGCATTCATCGTGCGGCTTCCGGAGTACGCGGCTCATGGAATCGACGCTTTCACCCTGTGCCTGCAAGGCGGGATGCCGGGGTATGAAGGCGCGGTGAACTCGGCGTTCGATCCGGACGGCAGCTTGCGGCCCCACTACCTGACACGGGTCGAACGAGTCATCCGGGCGTGTGACCGGCAGGGTCTGGCGGTCATTCTCGGACTGTCCTACCAAAGGCAATCGGCCATCCTGCGCGACGAGGCGGCGGTGCGCGCCGGCGTAGCGAATGCCGCACGCTGGGTGCGCGACCGCGGGTTTGGGAATGTGGTGTTGGAAATCGCCAATGAGTATCCGCACCGCGGATTCGTGCATGCAGTGATCCGCGATTCGAAAGGCCAGGCCAGCCTGATCCGCCTGGCCCGGGAAACCGCGCCGGGACTCCTGGTTTCCGCCAGCGGGTACGGCGACGGCGCCATTGATCCGGAGGTGGCCGAGGCGGCGGACTTTCTCTTGCCACACTGGAACGGCACGAAGGTCGAGCAAATCCCGGCTCGCATCGCGGCGCTGAAGCGTTTTGGCAAGCCGATCGTGTGCAACGAGGACGACAAGACGGGCGCCGAGGCCGTCGCCGCCCTGCGCGCCTGCCTCGAAAACGGCTCTAGCTACGGCCTGATGCTCAAGGAACGCAACCAGTTCTTTCCGTTCCGGTTCGAGGGTGCGGTGGACGACCCGGAATTCTACGCGGAATTGCGGAAGGTCACCACGCCGCAAACTCCCTAACGACGCTTACTTCCAATCAAGTGCGTCACGGAAGCGCCCAGATTTCCCTCACTCGGTCGATCCAAGTGTCTGCGCGGCGAACTGAAACACGGCGTAGAGGCACTCATTTAGGCCCAACACATCCGGCATGCGCATCCAGACGTAAAGGCTCTTGCCTCCACGTCGCGCTCCCGCGCGATGTTCAACGTAAGCCATGCCATCGCCATAGTTCTTCTCGTCGGCGTCCTTGAGTCGGGCCAACGACACATAAAAATCTTCTGGATGTGTCTGTTCGCGCATTGCCGGCCGCCAGCGCCGATCGCCCGCAGCCGGAAAAGCGACCGTTCGCGACAGCTCTGGCAACAACTCTGTGTTCAGATGGAACGTCAGCGCCACGTTGGACGGCGGCGTTTCCCATCCCCCGGTGACCGGAAGGCCCACCTTGCTGGCTATCGGCGCAGGCCGGCCCGCAGCGTCATCGTAAAAAAACGGGAACGGCAGGCTCGGGATCGCCACCAGGAAACCGCCAGCAGCCAGGTAGCGTTGGAGGGCTTGCTCGACATCACCCTCAGCTTCGACACTGCGCACGTAGTGCTCGCCTCCCGCATGCAGGATCAGCGGCAGCTTCTGCGGATTGAACCGCTGCGAATCCAGCAGATCGGCCCAAGTCAACTCCCGGACATCGACCCCGGCATCCAGCAGCCAGAACGCCGCATCGCCGGAGAAGTCGGGCAGCAGGCCGACCGTCTTGCCGGCAAACCAGGCTTGAACTTGCCGGGCCTTTTCCGGAGCCAATGCCGCGAGAGACAAGCCGCGCGCCTTGCTCACGGGATTGGTCCGGAACCGAGGCGCATACTCGCCAGTCAGTTTCAGGTAAGCATCGCCATCCTCCCAACTCGGCTCGATTTCCGAGCCTTCGTGCCACTCGTTCCACGAGGTGATCAGCACCCAATCCGGATCGGCCTTGATCGCCTCTTCCCACAGGACACGATAGGTCAGGCCCCCCTGACGTTCCGCGTTGATGCCGGGGGTGCGTATCTTGGTGTCGTTGTAACCGGGAATGACCGTCAGACAACTGATGCGGCCGTGGGTGCGCGCCAATTGGACGGCATGAGCGAACGCCTGAGCGCTCAGAGCGCGTAGTTCGTCAGGCCTTTTGCCCTGGACCCAGTCACAGATGTTGTACGTATGAACGCCGTCGAACATCCGGGCATACCCGGCCTGGTATCCGTCGGCGATCAGCAACGCATCGCCGGCCTTCTCCCGGGCGCCCTGAACGATGGCCGGCCAGGACTTGGGCGGCACTTGACCCATAACTCGGCCATAGACAAAAACCACTGGCTTACCCTCGACCTTGAGCAAAGCCGGGCTAGACCCATAGCGTTGAAGCACGTAAGCCAGGTCGTTGATGGCCTGGTCGACCTGGCGTTGGCCGGTCGCGGGGGCCGTCTCCCAATACACGGTCACCTTGAAGTTCTTCTTCTCCGCCCGTTCCAACAGGGTGACAAACGCACGGTCGTCGTAGGTGTTCTGGCCCCACCACGTGGCGATGAAGCCCGTCAGGCCGTGCGCCTTGGCCTGATCGATGTGCCGGTCGATCACCGCGGGGTCGTGCGAATCGTAGGCGCCCAAGGCCGGATAGTGCGTCGATTCGGAAATGTCATGTCGATCCGCATCGACGTTTCCCCAATGCACCCAGCGCCCGTGCCGTTCCGGCCGGCCATACCACGTATAATAGAAGGCCAACACTTCTCGCGGCACTTGTGTCAGACGCCGCTCGCTCTGCGCTCGAATGAACTCGAGCACGCTGGAGTTGCCCGCCCTTTCGGCAGCGAAACACGATCCAACTGCAGCCAGCAGAACCAGTCCGCCAATCAACAATACAATCCGCCGCCCTTTCAGATTCAGATCGCGTGTACTCATCGTGGTTTCAAGGTGAGCTCGGGTGGTTATGGTCTGTGCAAGAATTACTTCCGATTCTCGCGGGAGCGCCACCGGGTCAGATGCAAGGCTCGAGGGAGGGAGTGTATCCCCTGAGATACTCGACCGACCTCGGTTGGCCTTTCGCTGTTTTGGTTGGTGCCTCAGCGGATCATCCGGCTTCGAAGGGGCCTGATCCGATCGATGACAGCGCGCATCGGCGGGCGTCGAGCGTTCCTGCGAGCGGGGCCTCTTGACGCATCGGAATAACGGCCTGCCAGCGTCCTCCTCGTCTGAGGAAAGCCCCGGTGGAACGGGAGATCTGTTCGCATTCACGGAGCCTGAGGTTGCAGATGCAGCGGCTTTCGAGCAAGCACGGCGTGCGGCCGCGCATCTGGTTGTTGTCGGTGTTCTGTCGCCCGGTGAGCGCGCCGGACCTACAACGGATCGAGATTGCCGGAGGGGCGGCGAGGAGATTCCCGCTCCAACGCCTTCGTGTGCGCGAACGGAGCACACCAGGCCGCGTCTTCCCACGCGGCGCATACTCGATTCCCGCAGGGTTGAGACGTAACCTTTGGCCGTCCCGAGGCTCAATCACGGCATGATGGGGCCAACTCTGAGCGTGTTGATCGGTGGCGCACTCGGAGCTGCGCTCGGCTACTTCGGCCAGTGCAACTCGGGGACCTGTCCCTTGACGGCCACGTGGTGGAGGGGAGGCCTCTTCGGGGGAGGTATGGGACTGCTGCTTTTTCTTTCAGGCGAGAATCGACACCCTCGATCCGGGCTAATTCATGATCCGCCCGGCTTGATGAAGCGCTCTTCCCTCTGAGTGCTCTGCGCCTCTGTGGTGAATCCCATCCGATGACTGGCACCATTCCGAATTGAACCACAGAGACACAGAGAGCGCAGGGGGCGGGCCAATCAATGCCAAGCGGAAGCGCCCGATCGTGGTTGCCCACCTCTGCCAGGTCACCGCAACACTGCGCGGTAGAAACCGTACGCAACACCCGCGGACGTCGGGAACTCGACCTCGACCGAGGATTCCACCCACACCGGGTCGGCGCACACACTTCAGTTGGCCAAGTCCTCCGAGACTTCAACCGCGATCGCCCGGCCATAAACCCCTTCGACGAGAAGGCGAATCGCACCCTCGCTGTCGGCGGTGATGTTCGAGATGCGCGGCGCGTCCACCAGTGTGGGACTCACAAGAACACCTGCACATTGCCCGGCTTCTCCTTTGCGCAGCGGCGCTCGAGCTCCACCAGTCGGCGTGCGATCCAGCCGACATCAGCGCGGTGTGCGTGGCCGACCACAGCGAATCCCGGCATTTCGCAGCCTTCGCGGGCCAGCAAAGCGTAATCCCGGAGAAGCGTGTTTCTGTCGTCGTGGACGATGATCCAGCCCTCACGGCCAGCCATTCGCAGCCAGGGGAGGTCACTCTCGCCGTGTTGGGCGACGTACATCCCCTCGTGCCAGTTTTGAATCGGCAGAACCACCGCACGGCTCCCCAACTGAGCCATCGCGGCGGCGACGGACGGGCTGATATGGGCATCAAGCAGGAATTTCACTCAGCCGGCGCACTTGGCACAGCAGGTGCTTGACCTCGTCAAAGCCCATTGCCTCGTTGGCGGCGATCAGGGCTTCGACCTCTGCCCGGTGGCGCTGGTAGTATCCCTCGGCGGATGCCACCGCCTCAGGTAGAATATTCAGGTGTTGGGCGAGGTCATCGCCCCATCCCAGAGTGCGCGCCAGCGCCGCCAGGTGCCAAACCGCCAGACGCGTTCCGCGGACGACAGCAAACCGCCCCGCGGAGTTGGAGCGAAACTCCAGACACGGAAAATCCAGCAGGTCCAACCGCTCCTGCGCCCACTCGCGCGCCAACTCGTTGCGCGGGCGCCCGGCGGCAGCCTCATGACTGGCTAGGCGCACATCGTAATCGTCGGGCAGGTTGAACCGGACCGGTCGCCGACCAGTTGGACGAGGCGCTCGAACTGTCTTCACAGGGGGCCAGTCTAACACGCTCGGGCACACACGCAAGGACCCGTGCTGGACCGACCGGACGCAAGTCCTCCATGCCAGCGCCTCAGGACGTGATGAGATCATCCCTCCGCCCGCGCCTGGAAGCCTGGAAACGACGCGCGGGAATAGACGACACCGTTGAAAGCCTGAACAGTTCCTCCTCGACTTGGCTCTGCGCTGGTTTCGCTTCCGCCCCCGAATTCATAAGGCGCTCTTCCCTCTGTGTGCTCTGCGCCTCTGTGGTGAATGCCATTCGATGACTGTCACCGTTCCGGATTGAACCACAGAGCCGCAGAGCGCGCAGAGGGAGGGCTATTCAGTGCCAAGCCCAAGCGCCCGATCCTCGATGTCCAGCAGGACGGTGTGATCGACCACGCACTGTTCCTGGACACGACGCCGAACCTCGAAGCGTAAGTCGCGTTTGTGGTCATCGGTAGCCACTCGGTCACACTGGGGCTCGATGTCGAAATGCGGAATCTCACCTCGATCAACGGCGACTATTTTGACACCAGCACATTTGCGATCATCAACACCGGCGACTCGACACTCATCAACCCGGGCCGGGTGCTGGTTCAGGGGATTGGGCGGCAGCCGCGTTTTGGAGCCATCGACACCTTCGCCAACCAGGGGACTCTCGAGGCGCGAGATGGGCCACCCTGCTGATCGATCGAGAGTTCACTCAGAGCGCCGGGCGGATTCTCCTGGTCAACGGAGCCAGGTTCACGATGACCAACGCCCCCGTCCTCGTCGGGGACATGTACCAGTTGCCGATCGACTTCTCCGCGCCGCACCAGTTCTATCGGATCGGGCCGCCTCTTGGCGTCTTGGGTCTGCCAGCGGTCAAGACCCGTTGAAACCCCAAAAAGAAAGTTGTCGCCTGTGGGGCCACAAGAAACTAAAAGGACCGCGTCGTATCTGGTCTCCGTGCCATGAACAGGATTCTCTTCAAAGAGCAGCTTGCGGCGGAGGTCTTCCGCTTCCAGATCGAGGCCCCCCTGATCGCCGCCGGCCGCAAGCCGGGCCAGTTCGTGATCTTGCAGCAGGACACCGAGTTTGGCGAACGCATTCCTCTGACGATTGCGGATGCCGATCCGGCGAAGGGAACCATCAGTGTGATCTTCCAGCGTGTGGGTGACGGCACCCAACGCCTGGCAGAACTCGAGGCAGGGGATTGCATCACGAATCTGGTCGGTCCCCTGGGGCGTCCCACGCACATTGACAAGTTCGGCTTGGTTGTGTGCGTTGGGGGCGGGATCGGCGTCGCTCCCCTCTATCCCATTGCCCAGGCGATGAAGGCGGCCGGCAACCGGGTGGTTGTCATCCTGGGCGCGCGCAAGAAATCCTTGCTGATTCTGACCGACGAAATGCGGGCGATCGCCGACGAGGTCCTGATCTGCACCGACGATGGCTCCGCGGGGCGGAAAGGCCTGGTGACCGAGCCGCTGGGCGAACTCTGCGGGTCCGAGCCCAAGCCCGATCTGGTGGTTGCGATCGGCCCGACGGTGATGATGAAGTTCTGCGCAGCCACCACCAGACCGTTCGGGGTGCGCACCCTGGTCTCGCTCAACACCATCATGGTCGATGGCACCGGCATGTGCGGCGGGTGCCGCGTCACGGTGGGCGGTCAAGTGAAGTTCGTGTGCGTCGACGGACCTGAGTTCGACGGTCATCAGGTCGACTTCGAGAGCATGGCGAAACGGATGCAGACATACAGGCAGCAGGAACAGAGCGCCCAGCATCGGTGTCGCCTGGCCCAGCATCCCCCGCACAACCAGGAGAAGCCGAGTGGCCCATAAGACGACCAGTAGCCTGGCGGCCGAAGCGCGCGCGCGCCTCGATGCATTGGCGGGACGGACGCATCTCTCCACGGCCCAACGCCGCGAGATCCCGGTCCAGGAGATGCCTCACCAGCCTCCGTGCGAGCGGGTTCGGAACATGTCGGAGGTGGCGCTGGGCTACACGCCGGAGCAGGCCCGACTGGAGGCTCTGCGATGTCTCGAATGCAAGAACGCCCCCTGCATCGCAGGCTGCCCGGTCGGCGTCAATATCCCGGGGTTCATCGGAGCGATTGCGCACGGAGACCTCCAGCGGGCGCTCGAAGTTGTGAAGGAGAGCAATCTGCTTCCGGCGATCTGCGGGCGCGTCTGTCCTCAGGAGACCCAGTGCCAGGCGCGGTGCGTCGTCGGAAAGATGCACAAGAATCCGAATCGGGCGGTATCGATCGGGCGGCTGGAGCGGTTCGTTGCGGATTTCGGACGCCAACAGCATTGGGCAGCCGCGCCCGAGATCAAACCTGCCACCGGCAAGAAGGTCGGGATTGTCGGCAGCGGTCCAGCCAGCCTGACCGCGGCCGCCGACCTCCGGCGCGCGGGGCACGCCGTGACCATCTTCGAGGCATTCCATAAACCCGGCGGAGTGATGATCTACGGCATCCCCGAGTTCCGGCTGCCCAAGCGCATCGTCGATGCGGAGGTCGAGGCCCTGATTCGCATTGGCGTCGAGATCAGAACCAATTTCGTGGTGGGCCGCACTCGCACGATGGCGCAGTTGCTCGATGAGGATGGCTACGATGCGATCTTCATCGGGACGGGAGCCGGCCTGCCGAAGTTTATGCACGTAGAGGGGGAGAGTCTCGTGGGAGTTTACAGCGCCAACGAGTATCTCACGCGCGTGAATCTGATGCGCGCCTATGATGCCCAACATGCCGGCACGCCCATCCTGCGCCCGCGCAGGGTGGCCGTGTTCGGCGGCGGCAACGTCGCCATGGATTCCGCCCGAAGCGCTCTTCGGCTGGGCGCCGAACAGGTGCATTTGATCTACCGCCGAACTGAGGTTGAGATGCCGGCGCGCCTCGAGGAGATTCAACATGCCAAGGAAGAGGGCGTCCAGTTTCACTTCCTCGAAAACGCGAAACGCATTCTGGGCGACGAAGCGGACCGGGTGATCGGCGTCGAGTTGTTGAGATATCGGCTTGGCGAGCCTGACTCGTCCGGACGCGCCTCGCCGGTGGCGATTGATGGCAGCGAGTTCACTCTGGACGTGGACGGCGTCATCGTGGCGATCGGCAACGACTCGAATCCCCTGCTGGTCCAGGCGACCCCAGGTCTCAAGGCGGACAAGTACGGGCGCATTCAAGTGGATCAAGACCTGCGAACCTCCCTGGATCGCGTCTACGCCGGGGGGGATATCGTTCAAGGCGCGGCAACCGTGATCATCGCCATGGGCCAGGGCCGCCGGGCCGCCCGATCTATCAATGCCCTGCTGGCAGGGTGAGCGGCTCGCCCGAGTGGCGGTCGAAGCCCTGTGATTGCCCTTTCTCATGGCTGCGTTCCCCATCCTGAGCCTGGCAATAGGCGCGGGCGGTGTGACCGCAGGGGGATTCTGGCGTCTGCAACTCGTGTTGCCCGTCACTGTTTTCCTGGCCGCCGCGGGCGGATTGTGGAGCAGCACACGATCTCAGGGAGACCAGGAAGCGCTGCTGCGCGCTTCAGCTCTGGTGGCAGCCCTGACGCTGCTTCCTGCCCTGGCGTGCCTTCTGTCACTGGTTCAGACGTGGCCCAGTCCGAGTCCCGGCGTCGCCGTTGTGCGGCGCCTCGACCTCCCTGCTCTGGCGCGGTTTGAGGGTGACGATTGCAGGCGGCCTGGCGGGGCTCAACATGGGCGTTCAGGTTCTGATTCACGCACTTTCGTCAGGCGGCAACAGGCCGTGCGGCTGGCCATCTTGCAGGCCGAGCCGGAGTGCGTTAGTGTCCGGTCATGAAGCTCTGGCTCCTTTTGGTTTCCGCCGCGCTGGCCGCGCCGCTGCCCGGCATCCCGGCCGATGCCGAGCTTACCGTGATACCGGCCAGGAAGGCTTATCTCCTCCCGATTCGCGACAACATCATGCCGCCGCTGGTGTACCTGGTGCGGCGGGGGGTGAAGGAGGCGATGGATGCCAAAGCCGACCTGCTGGTGCTGGACATGGAGACCAATGGCGGGCGTGTTGACTCGACCGAAGAGATCATTGGAATCCTCTCGCAGTTCAAAGGCGAGACCGTGACCTATGTCAACCGCAGTGCGTATTCCGCGGGCGCGTTCATTGCGGTCGCAACCCAGCGCATTTTCATGGCGCCCGAGAGTGTGATTGGCGCCGCCGCGCCCATCATGCTCTCGCCCGGAGGAACGGGAGTCGAGGCCATGCCGGAGACGATGGAGATCAAGGCGACATCGGCCATCAGCGCCAAGATTCGGGCGCAGGCCCAGAAGAACGGACACAACAGCGACGTGGTCGAGGCGATGATCGACAAGCAAAAGGAACTGATCATCGACGGCCAGACCATCAATGCAAAAGGCGGCATTCTGACCCTCACCAACGTCGAGGCGGAACGGGCTTACGGGACCCCGCCACGCCCGCTGCTGTCTGCCGGCACAGTCGAAAGTCTCGATGCCCTGCTGTCGAGGCTGGGCTATGAAGATGCACGATGGCATGAAATCCAACCGACCGGGGCGGAGAAACTGGCGACCTGGATCAACGCGTTGAACTGGCTTTGGCTCATCATTGGAGTCGCGGGCATTTACATCGAGTTCAAGACGCCCGGATTCGGCCTACCTGGCATCGTGGGTGTCTGCGCTTTCGCGCTCTACTTTCTGGGAAGCTACATTGCCGGACTGTCAGGGTTCGAGTGGCCCGCGCTGTTTGTGCTGGGCCTCATCCTGGTGGGGCTCGAATTGTTCGTGTTTCCGGGCACGGTCCTGCTGGGACTCACGGGAGCCGCGCTGATGCTCATCACGATCGTCATGGCCATGGTCGACATCTATCCCGGAATGCCGCGCCTTCCCAGCCTGCCACAACTGACTCTGCCGCTGCGCGACCTGACCTACGCGGCCCTCGGATCGGTTCTGGTATTGGCAGTGCTGGCCCGTTTGCTGCCCAAGACGGCGGTCTATGGAACGCTCGTGACCCAGGCGGCCAGCGCGATGGGGTCCGTGGCAGCCGACGCCAAAGTGCAGGCGGCGCAACTGGGGCTCGAGGGGGTGGCAGTCTCGGTGCTGCGCCCCGGAGGCAAAGCTCAGTTCGGCGCGGACCTCCTTGATGTGATGACCCAGGGCGAACTGATTTCCAAAGGCACACGCGTCCGAATCATCGGCCACAGTGGACGCGAGGCAATCGTCGAGGCCGCGGTTTCTCCCCAAGATTAGCGAGGCGCGCCTCAGACCGGCGCCTTGGCGGACACTCCCCTGACGTAGTCGGACGTGTGCGCCCAAGCGGAAAAACGAAGCGATGATGAACGGCGAAGGCAGAGCGCGAGTCAACCGCGGGCGGCCGCTCGGACAATGCCAATCAATCCCCACATGAGCAAAGCCAGCGGGATCAGTGCCAAGAAACCGTACTCGCAGGTCTGAGGCGCAGCCTCGCTAATCGCCCGGCACTTGGCGCACCTGGTAGAAATGGTGTGTGTCGGTCAGGGGCACAATGAGATCGAGTTCGGGAAACCGCCCGGTTTGCTCCGACACAACCTGAGCCGGCTCCCCCAGGGCGGACTGCATCGACACCTCGTACCGGAATGCCGCGCTGGCAGGCCAACTGAGTCGCCCCCACTGGGCGCCCCAATGCGACAGATCGAGCCGGAACGGTCGATCCGCGACTGTCGGGTTGTGCCCCAGGATCTGCTCGTGAAGATTGCTCCAACCGTCCTTATCGGGGTCGCCGGCGGGCCCTTGATCCAGCGAGCCGAACCAGGCCAATTCCCACGGATCGTCCAATCCGTCGCGATCCACATCCTCGATCCGCACCCCGTAGACCGTCAGATCCAGCGAGACGACGCGTCCCGTCGAGCCGGCATTTTCGTCGCTGACCTCGACCTGCCAGACACCGGCGCTGCTCTCGTAGAAGTGCTGGGTCGAGTAAAAGCTCCATTCAGTCAGAGCCGAAGCTGTGTCGTTGTTGAAACGGTGAAGCACGCTGCGCGTGCCGGCGGGTGAGAGCAACGTCACGCGCACGTCGGCCCGGCGCGGGTGGGAAAAGGTGGCACGCAGTTTGACGTGTTCGCAGAGCAGCGACTCCGAGATTTTCATGGGGCACTGAATCGAGTCGAGCCGGAGCTGCGCGGTGGTCTCCGGGTGAGTTGCCAGGAACGCCTGAAGGGCTTCGCCGTGTGTCTGGTCGATGAACACCGCCGGGATGGTCTGGAACTGAATGTCGGCCCCAGCCATGAACACCCGTTGATTGGCGCCGACGTTGTTGTAGACGATGGCAAACCGGGCGCCCGCCGCCGCCGCCTTGCCGATCTTGTCGGCGAAGTAGTTGACCCCTCGCTTGATCAGCGCCGCTTTGTGCGTCAAGTCAATCGCCAGAGGGGTGAGCGCCTGGCCAACATCCACGAGCGTCGCCACCTCGGTGGGCGCATCCGGGTGCGGACCGTCGGAGGGCCAGGCCGGAATCGACTGCAACTCGGTCGGCACATCGCTGCCTCCGATCACGACGCGTAGTCCGTCATCGGGAATTTCGATGCTCTTGCGAAAGGCCGCGGTCGTTCGGATTCGCGCCGGCCGATTGCTCCAGGCGCGCGCCAGCTCGACCGCCAGACCGGCATCCGGAACGCCAAAACCGACGTTGTGATCCACCGCCAATCCCGCGCCGTTCACGCGCAGATCGGAATCCGAGGGATCGAGTTGGCGCGACGACAGGATCAGGACCTGCTGGACGTCGCGATAGGTCAGAGCGGGGTTGGCGGCCAGAATCAGCGCGCAGAGGCCGGCGATCTGCGGCGACGACGCCGAGGTCCCCCCGAACCCTGTGGACTGGAATCCATAGTCCGGAGCCGGGCCGGAGGAGTTGTAGCCGAGGCTCCCCTGGCGATCCGTCGTAGCCACTCCCAGATAGTTCGTGACCGATCCGTCGGGGGTATTGACGCCCTCATCGCCGCTGAATGCGGCGACGAGCACGGGCGCGCCCGGCGTGCTGTAGCTCGCGGCGCGTCCATTCGCCCGGACGGCGCCGACCGAAATCGCCCGCGGGTCCTGGCCGAAGCCATCGTCGTTGAGGTCGCTCAGGTTCATGCGGCCATTGCCCGCGGACCGGACAATCACGACACCGCGCCCCTGGCGACCGCGTTCGACCGCGTTGGCGATCCCCTGGTCCTCGAGTGCGCTCAGGCGCAGCAGCCCCATATCGGCATTGCCCCAACTGTGGTTCTGGACGCTGACGATGTTGGATTGGTAGTGAAACATGTCCATCACCGTTTCCTCGTCCGCCAAACCGTCGTACCGGTCGAAGATGACCCAACTGGCCAATTGGGCCCGAGGCGCGACTCCCGCAACACCCCGGGCATTGTAGCCCCGGGCGGCGATCAGGCCGGCCACCGCGGTGCCATGCACCTGCGTGGTGGACACGGGAGTTCCGTCGTCCTTGCCAGTAATGAAGTTGCGGTGAATCCGGTTCGTCATGTTGGCGGCCAGATCCGGATGCGATACCTCGATGCCGTTGTCGCCTGTGGCCACCAAGACACCCTCGCCCTGGTTGTCCGCCCATGCCGACCGGGCATTCAGATCGAAGCCGAGAACGGCAGCGGTGTTGGCATCCCGGTTCTCGAGGTGCCATTGATAACGAAACAACGTGTCGTCGGGTCGCGGGGCGTAAGGCCCGTGGAGTTTGATCGGACGACGCCGGACCGGATGACAGACGGTCACCCCGGGATGGCGCGCCAAACGCGATGCTTCCGCCACCGCCATTCGAGCGCTGGAGGCCTCGAGCACAACCAGATTCGACGTCACAACACGGGCGACAGGCAGTCCAGTCGCCGCAAGGACCCGGGCCAGAGCCTCCGGCGATGCGGCCTGCAAGACAACCCGGCGGCCAAGCCACGTAGCGTTCGGCGCCCCCGCTTCCGGCCATGCTTTGAGCCAGACGGAATCTTCGACAGAGCCCAAATCCGCGGCGCGGGCGGGTGTCTCGATCCGATAGACGACGAAATCCGGTTCGCGGAACTCGAAGCGCGACAGCACTGTCGCAGGGATCGCATCCTGATCCGCGAGCGCCGCCCCCAGGACTGTCACGAAGAAGGTAGCAGTGAGAATCTTCACAAGATCGTCGCCGACGGTACCACGGGCCGCCAGGGAAGCCAGCGGAAGATAGGCCGGAGAGATGCATCGCGATGTCAAACCCGCCAACGTCATGGTCACACGGGACGCCCACGCGAAGATTCTCGACTTCGGCCTGGCCAAACTCGCCGATCCGACCGAATCGACCCTGACCCCTGCGGTGGCCGGGGTCGGCGTATCCACGATGACTCAACCCGAGATCGGCGCGATCAAGGGAACGCCCGCCTACATGAGTCCGGAGCAGATCAGGGCCGATGCCGTGGGCGCACGCAGCGATTTGTTTTTCCTGGGAGTGATGCTGTTCGAAATGGCGACCGGCGAGGCGCCTTTTCGACGCGAGACTCCCCTAGAGCCGCAGCGTTTCCGCCTGGCTCAGCAGGCGCAACGGAACAGACTCAAGCGCCTGACGCGCCCGTTCGAGTTCCTTGACCTCAATCAGAAGCACGGCGCGGCCGTTCGCGACAAAGCCGGACGCATTCTCGATATTGATCCGGCTTCGCGAGAGGGCGTCGGCGACCTCGAGCAGCCCGCCTGGCTTGTCGTCGACTTCGATCGCAAGCACCTCGACGCGCGAGACGGAAAGGCCATCCTCCTTGAGCTTGCGATAGGCAAGGTCCGTGTTGTCCACCAACAGCTTCACGACCCCAAAGGCGTCGCTGCTCGCAATGATGATCCACCGTATGTTGATCACAGCATCGGCGAGTATGCGGGTCACGTGCGCCAGTTGGCCCGTCCGATTCTCGGCAAAGATCGCCAGCAGAGTGACATTGCTGCTCATAAACAATGCGCGGTTGGGGTGTATGAACTTTTCGCGCGCAGCTTACCCCGCGTCCCCGCTCCGCGTCCACTCGATTCATTCCTCGAACGCGCTCCACACGGCCCGGCAGCCTCTGCGCGGCGGATTCAGTTGTTGTCGGTGTGATGTCACCCGGTGAGGGCGCCGGGCCAGCAACGGATGGAGATTGGCGGAGGGGCGACGCCCGCCTGCCGGCAGGGCAGGCAGGTCCTCGTCGCCCGTCAAACAGGGTCTGCAACTCCCATCGCCGGGGACGAGGGCGTCCCCACTCCAACGCTTTCGTGAGCGCGAAGAGAGCCCTCGATTCCCACCCACAACATCCGGATGCACGGCCTCGCCGCCTCCTCCGCACGGTCTTTTCATTTGGAGCGGCGCTTGACGAGTATCTGGAAAGGGATTTGAGGATTGTTCTGGCAGCGCTCCTGCAGGGCAGGCCAAGAAGCCTCGGGGTGAAGGTCCGCCTTGAGCGCGATCAGGCAGATGCGCAGGGCCGAGAGGTTGCAGTTGAGGTTGTAGTTTTTGGAGGTTGGTGGTCGCGTAGAGTCGGAGGGCGACGGTGTGTTCGCCTTCACGTTTGTAGTCGTCTTTGCTTTGCTGCTGGTCGTCTTGGGTCTTTTGTTTGGCAAATCCCATGGCGACGGGGGCGCCGCTCTGGTGGTCACTCAAGCACAGGCTCAGGGCGCGATCGCGAATCCATTTGCCGTCGAGGGCCAGGGCGCGGGGAAGGGTGCCGAGGTTGGCCTGGAGCCAACGATTGAGGCAGTCGGCCAGTTGGTGAGGATCGATTCGGATGAGCAGGTTGCGCAGGGCGGAGTAGCTGGGGACTTTGCGGAAAGAGGTGCCTTTCTTGCGCGGAAAGCCAAGCCAAGCGCGTTGGGCCTGGGTGAGGAACTGGGCGTATCGCTGAATGGCGGCGAGGTTGTCAGGGCCGGCAAACAGGGCCATGGCGATGAACACCAGCAGTGACCAACACGGATAGGTGCGGTTGGTACGATGCGGGTCGGGGAAGTACGGCTTTCCGCTCGTTCAATCTGTGTTCCGACCCGAATCTGTGTGGAGTTCCCCCCGATTCGGTGCACGGCACGGGTCGAGCGAGCCAGAGAATTCCCACACCGATTCAGGGCGGAACACAGATTCCCGAAGAGGACAAGTTCTTCCTCAGGAACTGGCCCAAGGATTGAATCTGGCCCTTGTTCAAGGGCAAATCGCGTTCGGGGGTATCGCAGTTGAGGGCTTTGCGGTAGGCGGGGGGCAGGTCCATCGCGGTGAGGATGCGTCGGGTATTGCGATTGAGCGTCTTCAACCAGAGCTTTTTGGGACGGTCGTGCTTGCGGTAGAAGTCGATGCGGTGGCGGGCGAAGCCTTTGGTCTGGCCGCAGGCAATCCAGTTGGAAACCTTGTAGCAAGTCCCATGGTATTGTTCGATGTCCGAGATTCTTCAGAAAGGAAACGGGCGGATCGGCACTGAACAGTTCGTGGTTTGTCGAGATCATCGCACGCCTACTACGCACCAAACCGCGCCAATTGACAAGCGTTATTTCCAACCTCAACAACAGCAACCCTTCAGGAATTTAAATGAAATAACCGTGGCCACCTCCGTGGCGCTGTCGGGGAGGGGCTTGACTTCTCCGACCAACGGATCAATCCTCGCGCTCGAACACCATGAGAGTGACAGGCACAGTCGACGCGCTTCTCAAGGCAAAGGGCAACGTCGTGTGGTCGATCTCGCCCGATGCGATGGTCTACGATGCCATCAGCATGCTAGCTGAGAAAAACGTCGGGGCTCTGATGGTCATGGAGGATGAGACATTGGTCGGGATCTTTTCCGAGCGCGACTACACGCGCAAGGTGGCGCTGCTGGGCAAGAACTCGAGGACGACCCGGGTGCGGGAGATTCTCTCGAGTGAAATCGTGCCCGTCTCGCTCGAAGCCACAGTCGAGGACTGCATGCGCTTGATGACCGAGCACCGCATTCGGCATCTGCCGGTCGTCGAGCGGAACCAGGTGCTGGGTGTTCTCTCGATCGGCGACCTGGTCAACTGGATCATCACGGCCCAGCAGGCCAAGATCGATCAACTCGAGAATTATATCGCCGGGTCCTATCCCAGCACGACGGAGTAAGGCGCCCCATTCGATTTTCCCGCGCGATCCGCATTACCGGTTCCTGCCTCCTGAACCGCGGAGCCGTTCTCTTGCGAAGTGGGGCCGGCGTGTGCGCCGACGGGGCGGAACATGCGGGTCAGCCGTGGATGACCAACTGAATGTTCTCGGGCAGGTTCCGCGCAACCTCAGTCACCACATTCCCCTTGAGCAACTGGACCAGCCGGCGCCTTTGCGGCGAACCGAGCATCAGAATGTCCACGCCCAGAGTGGCCGCCAGATCCAGAATGGAATTGGCCGGATCGTCGCTGACCGCGTAGAGCGGAACCACCTGAACGTTGTGACGAGCCCCGAGGTGCAGCATCGAACTCATGATCGCCGCGGCCGCCGGATCGTCCTGCCAGCGGGGCCGCTCGGCGGTCTGGAGCAGGCCGGGCATCGCCACGGCCAGTTCCTTGACGTAGAGCACATAGAGCGCCCCCTGACGCAACCGCGCCTCCTCGAGGGCGAACCGAAGCACCGGGGTGAGCCCGCGCGCGGCAACCAGGATGGTCTGTCCCGTCTCGAGCTGAAGCTCGAACTCAGGCGCGGTCTCGGGCGCGACTCGGGCGGCGATCTCCCGGCGCAGCGTCACCGTGCGCAGCCCGGCCCGCCGCTGCGTGATGGTTCGAAGGCTCAGGCCCACGCCCAACAGGCAGATGGCGAAGAAGAGAGCGCCGTGATTCACCTTCGCGATTGTGATTTCGACGGCAAACAGAACGGCGAAGGTCGCGCCCATGATCCCGCGTTCATACCAAGCCATGCGCAGCGAGCGATTGAATGTGCACGAGCCCAGATTCACCGTGATCGCCCCCACCACGCCGATGGCATAGAGATTGGCAAGCGATTCAATGTCGGCCCCGGTGACCAGAACGATCAGGATCGGCAGCAATGTCGCCATCGTCCACGGCCACCACGGCACGCCATAAGCGTTCAACCGGGTAAAGAAACGCGGCATCTCGCCGTCGCGTGCCAGCATGTAGATGAGGCCAATCTGGGCTGCGATCGCCGTGTTCACGGCGCTCAACAGCAGCAGGCCCACCACAAGACCGACAACCGCGCCAATCGCCTTCCCGACTCCCGCGTTGAACATCAGTGTCCCGTACTCCTGCCCGAGAAACCGCATCATGTAGTCGCGATGTGCGACGGGGTCGGGCGCATGCGCGCCGGACAACGAGAGCATTGCCCAGCCCAGCAGAGCCGTCCCCAGCACAACCTCGGCCGCGACGGGCAGGATGGCTTTGCGGGCCGTCTTGGACACGCACGGCTTGTCCATCGTGGCGCCCGGATCGAGCTTCATCACCCCCGTCAGGTTGGCGATCGCCTCGACGCCGCTCAGCGCCAGAATCGTCGCCACAAAGAACTGCCAGTTGCGGGCGATCCCGCCACGGGGCGGTTCGAGGTGTGCAGTGCTGAGCCGGGGCAGGCTCAGCAGAATCAGCGCGACCACCACCACAACCATAGGAACCATCAGCCCCACCGCGAGGCTGCCGGTATGTTTCGGACCGAAGAAGTTGATCCCGCCGATAATCAGGATGACCAGGACCGTCGCCGCCGCGACCTGCCCCGCCGAGACCCCGAAATAGTGCATCGCCGAGTTGCAACTCAACGCGGCGGTGACCAGAAAATTGGCGACCAGCAGCAGGGCGCCAATCACCGCCAGCAGTCGGCTCTGATCCCGCGCGGCTGAATACACGCCGCCCCCGTCCGGGAAATGCCGGCAGACAAGGATGTAGTTGTATCCCACCAGCGCAGTCAACACGCACACCGCGCCGATGATGGGCAGCGAGGCATGGCCGGCGGCAGCGAAAGCCAGGCCGATGACGTAGGCCTTGCTCGTGCCCCAGTCCCCGTAAAGCAGGGCCGCTGCGCGCTTCCAATCGAGATTTCGCGGGCGGTGGATGGCTTGACTGTCCATGAATTGAATGGGGCCACGACGAGACTGGTGCCAGAGGAGGGAATTGAACCCCCGACCAAGGGCTTATGAGTCCCCTGCTCTACCGCTGAGCTACTCTGGCAACCGTTGAATCCGAAGCACTTACGGTCAAAACCGAAAGCGTTTGTTGACTCTGTGCTACTGGTTGTGCTACTTTAACGGCGTGAAAAGAACCGAAAGCGAAGGAAACCACTTCGCCAGCACAAAAACCGCTATGAAGACACAGAGTCAACACACCCCCACCTTCTCAAAAGTATTCGACGGACGCAAGCGCCGAGTACGAGGCCTTTGGGAACGCAACGGAGCGTACTACGCACAGATGGCCGTGGCCGACCCCGACACCGGGTTGCCCAAGGTCCGCAGGGTGCGCCTCGAAACAGATGGGCAGCCTGTCCGCACCGTGGCCGAGGCGGTCAAGGCGATGGCCCGGCTGAAGGTCAAGCGGGAAGCCCCCGACTTCCGCCTCGATCCCAAACGCACCCCGAACTTCGAGGAGTTCAGCACCCGCTATCTGGTGAACGTGGAACACGTCAAACGCCCTGCCACGATCAGACGGGAGCGGGGCTCGATCAGGATCATGAATCAGCATCTCGGAGCACTTCGCATCAGAGCGATCACCTCGGGCGTCGTCAACGACTACATGGTCGCACGCCGGAAGGCCGGGGTGTCCCCCCGAGGCGTCAACATCGAGATTGTTGTCCTTCGCAATGTGCTGAGGATGGCCGCTGCGGAAGGATACATTTCCAGCGTCCCCACCGTGGCCCGGCTCAAAGAGGACAGACCGACACGCCGGATGTTGACCTGGCCACAGATTGAATCCGTGGCCGATGCTGCTCGCGCCGTCTCGCCCATCACCGGGCAGCAGGTTTCCGACTTCGTGAAACTCATGGCGCTTTCGGGCGGACGGTGGAGCGAGACATTGCGCTTGCGGTGGTGCGATGTTGACTTCTCACGCGAGCAGGTTCTCTTCGGGAGCGACGGGCTCGCGAAGAACGGTGAATCCCGCGCCGTCGACTTCAACCCCCGCCTCAAGGCCCACCTGCTCGACATGGCCAGCAGGAAAGCGCCCGACTCGCAATTCCTGTTCCCGAGCCGCCGCCGTGGCGAGCGAGACGTTGCCACGATCACCTTCAACAAGACGTTGCGGGATGCGCGGATGAAGGCGCACGTGCCCGACTTCACTTGTCATCTATGCCGACATTTCTTCGCGAGCATGTGTCTGATGAGCAAGGTTGACATTCACACCGTGGCTTCGTGGCTGGGCCACAAGGACAATGGTGTCCTCCTTGCAAAGACGTATTCGCACCTTCTCTCAGATCACAAGCACGCCCAGGCCCAGCAGGTTTCCTTCGAGCCGAGAGTCATCAGCCGAGAGGAGGTTGCGTGAAGAGAAATCGGAAGCCCACACAAGCTAAAGTGAATCGCAGGACCGTGTTCTCTGAAAGGAGAACCACCGTGGCCGAGTGTGGATGGTACACAGCACCCGTGCAACGAGTAGTCAAACGCTGGCGCGGCAGGGTGCGGGAGGACTTGTTGCAGGGATACTTCTTTGACGTGGCCTTTGCGCTCCGTGACAGATCACGCGAATTCAATGTGGCGGAACGCTCGCATTGGCCCGCAGTCTTCGAGTTCGGTCTGGCAATGGACAAGGTCCTATGTGATCGGGAGAGACCCGCTTACTGGCTACTCACACTGCCGGTCAATGTCGCGACAAACAGCGAGCTTGAACCGTGGGGCGAACTGTCGGCCCGAATAGTCAAGAATGGAGGTCCACACTTTGACCCCCGCACACTTCGCAAGACCGCTGAGAGGTTGAAGATCACCTAGTGTCAGTGTGACCGGAAAGCCGGTTATTTGTCACACCCCGCAAGTTGCACTGCGGGGTTTTTTCGCGTCCATTCATCGCGACGAAAAGAAGCGACTATGAGCAACCAATTGATCAGCCTACACAAATTCACGATGGATGCGGGAGTAAGCACGCCTACCGTTTGGCGCTGGCGCAAGCGAGGATGGCTGAGGACCATCAACATCTGCGGACGGCCCTATGTGTCACAGGACGCGCTCGTCGAATTTCGGCAACGAGCTGAGGCGGGAGAATTCTCGAAAGATCCAATAGTGCCCGCGCCCCCGCGCCGTGGGTAGAAAGGAGAGGCCCGCGCCGTCTGCCACGAGCAACGCGGGCCACGAGGACCATGTCAAACGATACCCATCCGCAGCCGGGAAGCAAGAGCCCTTCGCGTGGTGTAGCAAGATCATGCTCCGCCGCATCCGGGAGAAAGCTGAGGAGCCAGCGTCCGCCGTCTCGTGCTATCTAGCCCTGTGCGAGATAGCCAGCGATCTTAACGACGCCTCGGAGTTCACCGCAACGCATCAGCACATTGCCAGCAAGGCTTCGTTATCGAGGCGCACCGTCGTTTCGAGGTTGCACGGGTTGACCCCGTTGAGTGTGCCACAGCCGAGGGTGTTCATTCGCGCCTAGTGACAGAGAAACACACCAACGAAAGGCGATAATGAAGACCGACAAAACAACCGCACCCATCGAAGTCCCCCCGCTCGTGGCCCAGGCCCTCGTGCCGGAATTTTTGCGACTGCCACCAGCAGGAACTGCATGCCCGCACACTGGATTGCGACGGAGCAAAATTAACGAGTTGATTCTGCCATCCGAGATAAACGGCGGACACCCCCCGGTCAAGAGCTTCGTCTTGCGGCGCCGAGGCTCTCGGACAGGCGTTCGACTCGTGGAGTTTCGTTCGCTCGTTGACTACATCCGCGCCCACCCCCAGGAAGGCTGCTAGGAAGCCAAAACCGCCCAACGCGCTGCTGTCACACATACGCGCAAGGCGGTCACACCCGATGGACAACATCCTACCCACGCGCAGGCGAAACGCAAGGCCCGACACGGCGCCGCAGGCCCCCGACGCCGACCCCAACGGCGCCCTGGAACGTTCGCTCCTCGCCTCGATTCTCGAATCCCCAGCCCAGGCCCTCGACCGCCCGAACCTGCGCTGGCTTTGCGCGAACGCGCCCAGAAGCTTCTCTGACCCGCTGTGCGGGCTGGCCGCTGCCGAGGTTCATCGCCAAGGCCCCGAGGCCAACCTGGCCACCGTCATTTCCGAGTTGGAGCGCGCCGAGCAGATTGACTGTGAGGGACGCCGCTACCTGCTTACCCTGGCCGCCGAGGCGCTGCCCGTGGACCTGGCCGAACTCGACGCGCAAAAACTGGTTGAGGATCGAAGACCCGCGCGGTTGGCCGAAACACTGAAAGAGGCTTCCGCGCAACTGGAATCAATCCCAACACGCTGGGAGCAGATTATCGAGGCGACGGGCGAGACGTTGCGGACCCTGGCCAGCGAAGGGCCGGGCGCCCTCGACACGCCATTGACTCTGACAAGCCTGCCCGACACGCGAGAGACTGACCCGGACGAACTGATTCGCGACCGCTTCCTATGCCGAGGCGCGACGCTGTTGTTTGTTGGCCGGACCGGACTCGGAAAATCGAGCTTCACCCTGCAACTCGCGATTGCTTGGGCGACAGGCCGCGAATGCTTTGGCTTCCGTCCCGCGTCGCCCCTTCGTTCCCTGTTCATCCAATCGGAAAACGATTCGCGCGACTTGGCCGAGATGAGGTCTGGCATTTTCGATGGGCTTGAACTGCCCCAGGCGGACCGCACCGCCGCTGGCGAGGCTGTCCACGTCGCCACGATTGACGATTCGACCGGCATTGAGTTCGTGCGCCGCCGACTGGCCCCGCTTGTGGAGCGCGTCAAGCCCGACCTGCTTTGGCTCGACCCGCTCTTGGCCTACCTAGGCGGGGACGTCAGCGACCAGAGGACAGTCTCGGATTTCCTCCGCGTGCACCTGGCCCCGATCATTCACCGAGCGAGGCTTGGATTCATCCCAATCCACCACACCCCGAAGGCGCCGAGGGAGGATAACGGCAATAGCTGGGCAACGACTGACTTCGCCTATGCGGGCGCCGGGAGCGCTGAACTCGCCAATTTCCCAAGGGCGGTTGTGTCCCTGGAACCAACCAAACGAACCGGGATTTTCAAGCTGCGACTGGGCAAGAGAGGCCGCCGGCTGGGCTGGCTTGAAGTGGACGGAGAGACCCCCGCTTACGAGAGGTTGATTGCCCACGGGCGACGCGGAATTTTCTGGCGCGAGCCGGACCCGGACGAGGAATTGACCGCCAGCACCGGGGCGTTCAACCGGAGCGCGATTTTGGAGCTTGTCCCTGGCGATAGGCCAATCTCGAAAGACGCGCTGATTTCCCTGGCCAAGACGCGGAAAGACATCGGGGAAAAAAGGGCGAAGGGTTTCCTGGCTGAATTGCTGGATGCCGAGGAAGTTTTTGAATGGCGCGTGGCCCGGAAGGGGACGAATCCCAAACGGTTCATCGCCCGCCGACCGCAAGCCGAGGAGGACCTGGAATGACATCCTTTTCGAGACTCGGGCAAGACTCGGGCAAGACTTGGGCACTGCCGGAGTCTGACACTCAGAGACACACGCGCCCCCCCTATATAGGGGGGCGGGTGTCTCTGTCTCGCGGGAGACTCGGACACAGGCAAGACTTGGGCGGGCATGCAAGGCCCCGCCCGCCGATGAGGCTTTCGAGACGACGCGCCGTGACTGTCGTTTTCCTGCTCGTTGCGATGAAGGCGCTACACCGTGCGTTGAGGGCGTGCGCGAAGACCGTCGATCACCTGGAGGGCAGAACATGAAACACAGACCAACCCAGATGGAATTCGGCCTCGACCTTGGCCCCGAGGGACCGCTTGAGCCGGTTGAAGTGACCGATGGCGAGCTTGCCCGGACGGTTGCCGAACTGCGGGAGCGCGGGCTTTGGGTGTGGGCGATGGACATTCGGCGCGGAAGTTACCTGCTGCACCTCCGCCGCGCCCCGGACCCGGACACCCCCCCCTTTATGAAGGCTCCCATTGATGAAAATTTGGACAGGTTACGGTGACGACCGTTCTTTGCGTGTGAGTGGTCCGAAAAACGAACTTTCCGCTTTCCGCTTTGACTTTATGAACAAGCCTACAACGAAAACACTTGCAACGAAGTATCGGGTTTCCACCCGCACGATTCGCAACTGGAAACGAGACGGTGCACCCCTTGGCGACGCGGCGAAGATGAAGCACTGGCTGGCCGCACGAAGGACAGCACCGACGCCGGCTGAAAATGGGAAGGATCGTTCCCAGAATCCAGGCCCACCCCGACCCCCAGGCAATCCAGGCGCACCCGCCGCGCTCCGTCGTTTGGAGCAGGCGGAGCTCGAGGGCTACCAGAGGTTGCAGGAAGCGAATGCATCGAATGACGCCACACGGATCAAATCCGCGCTCGGTGCCTACTTGTCAGTAAGCGAGGCCTTGCGCAAGGCGGACGTGTCGGTTTCCGAGCAGAGGCGCGACGCCCAAGAGACCGTGCCGCGTGCGACGGTTCAGGCGATGCTGTCCGGTCTGGGATGGTCCATACGCCTAGGGCTGGACGAGACCGCCGACGCCATCGCAGCCCGGCTTTGTCCCAACGATCGGATCCACGCGAGCGGGCAACTACGCGAAGCGTATGGGAGCCTACTCTTGACCAGTCTCGCCGGACTAAGGAGCAGTGTTGCCAGCACCGGGATTGCTTGGCCAGCATGGATGCTCGAGGCCTTGTCCGAAGATCCGGCAAGATCCTTCGTCAACGGTCTGGACAACCTGGCGCAACGGACCCGGCTGCTGTCGGCAGCGTACAAGGCCGGGTGTGGCCAGCGTGACGAACTGGACAAGCTCCTTGAAGAACTCGAAGCATGAAGACCGTACAGCACCTTTCCGAAGCTGACTCGGTTGCCTTCGATGAGCAGCACCGGCGGATTGCCGTTGTCTGGCCCGAGGTCCCCGAGGAGATCGACGTCCCCGACCTACAGGCCGAGCGTGCCGCGTTACTTCGTGGGCTGCTTATGTGGTTGGTGGTTGACGCGAAGAATGCGAAGTCCATCGGCCAGCGTGCGCTTCTACTTTCGCACATAGTAAACCCTACCATGAGTCAGCGTCAGCTTGCGAAAGCCCTTGGTCTTAGTGCTGGCAGGGTCAGTCAAATACTCTCGGCGCTGAGGGCGAAACTAAACTTGCGACGATAGTAGAAGAAAGGCAAACAAAATGGCTGACATTATTGACACTGTATCGGAACAACTCTTGAGGGCGTCGATTACCAAGCAAAACATAAGCGATTTGTACTCGCAGTTGGAAAGCACGGTTGAACCTTTGATCCCAACGGAGTCAATGATTGAAATCCTCCGCTTGAACCAACGTTCCGTGCTGCTAAAGAGCGAGATTGATTCACTCACGAGAAGCAACGCGAAGGCTGCGGACGAGGTGCAGAAAGCCAAGTTGCAGGCAGGTGAACTCATTCCTTCGGAGGCCGTGCCACTGTCGCAACTCTGGGAGGAGCAGCGGGAGCGACGCGGAACGTTGAAACGAAGCTGGTACCGAGTTATTTTCGAGAGTGAAGAGCCAGCAAAGGCCATCGCCGAGCCGTTCGCGACAACGCTGGAGTCTGAAGCTGACACGCTCGAGGCCGCAATCGAAGCACTGATCGAGGCTTGGCCAATTGAAGCTTCGGCTGGCTCCGCGCCGACCATTCTGCGGTTGTGCGCAACGCTTGTTCGCGAGGCTGCCCTTGGAACCTACGTCGCCCCAGCGGAACGACTGTTCTGGCTCGACCTTTCGGACTTCGAAGATTTGTTGGCACCCTAACCCAGAACACAAAGACATCCTATGGCAACAACTGTTTTCACACGATACGCGAGCGTAGCAATCCCCGCCCAAGGCCTACTCTTGAAGCAAGGCGCGAGTTCGGACTACGCCGACCTTTGCGGAGTGAATGACACCCCCATCGCAGTTTCAAGTCACGCGTGCGCCGCGAACTACGCGCAAACCTGCGTCGCGCTTGACGCGAAGATTTTCACGCTGACCGCATCCGGCCCGATTAGTTTCGGCGACGATGTTGCCTGTGCCGCCAACGGCAAGGTTGCCACGGCCATCCCATCAGGCGCGAAGATCGGAAGAGCCGTCTCCGAAGCGAGCGAGGATGGTGACGAGATCGCGGTTGCTGTTGCCCCTTCGGCAAGTGCCGTTTATACCTCCTCTGGGGCGGAATGCCTAATCAGCGCGGCCGCACCGACCGCCGCCCCAGGAGTGGCTTCCGGCACAAGTGCGTTCTGCATCCATTACGACACAGCCTTCCGGGGCTTCTACTTTTGGAACGGAACCTCGTGGGAACAGATGGTGTAACATGATCAGAGCCTTTGCTTTGCAGCAGGCTTGCGCTGCTGTCGGCGCGCACCTACTCACCCAAGCGACCACCTTTCCATCCGAGCAGGTACGGAAGGAAGGTCTGTTGCGCTCCCTCTTTTGGATGGGGCATTCAAAGGCGATCACACCCGAACAGGCCCAAGCCCGATTGCTCGGGTACATCGCAACCGAACCGCAATCGGCGCAAGTCAACGACGAGCTTGCCCGTGTGCTTGCGGGCGGCGGGGTCAAGCCGCGCGTTCAGAACGACACGCTTGTCGTCAATGTGTCTGGTGAATTGCTTGGCGTTCCCGAGTCACTCGCGATGCTGGCCGGGAGCGCGAAGGCCTTTCGCTTCAACATTCACACATGTCTCGGTGGTTCCCTGCCCGCCGTCGATGCGATGTTGAAGCTTGTGGGCAGCAAACCATGTTCGGCGCACGTGGCCGCGTTCGCTGGGAGCGCAAGCGCGATGCTCGTTGCGCTGACACCAGGCAGACGCAGCATGGCCCCAGGCGCTTCGATGCTATTCCACGCCCCAGCCGTGGCCGCCTTCGGCAGTTCTGCGGAACTGAGGCGACAGGCGGACGAGCTCGACCGGCTTTCGGATGAGACTGCCGGCAGGCTGTCCGGGAGAACTGGTCAGCCCCTCGCATGGTGCCGGTCGCTCTTGGACGGACGAGACTACGCATTCTCCTCCACCGAGGCCAAGCGCCGAGGTCTTGTTGACGAGATTCAATGAAACTTAAGCGTCGCATTCGCGGACGAATCAATGCCTTCCTGCGACCGTTCATCAATCGCACACGCCATCGCATTCGACGGCGCACAGCACCGGCCAAGATGCTCTTCAGAAATCAGATTGCGAGACTGCGCAAGTGGATTGACCAGCCGCCCAGGAAGCCTTCTATGCTTGAACAGGCCATGATTGATCGAGAAATCGCCATCCGCGACGCTCGCCGGGAACGGCTCCACTGGGCACGTGGGCCACTCGACCCAGCTTTGACGCAGGCAGCACAGCCCAACCCCGAGGTCATGCGTGCGCTGGTCGGTCCGTGGCGCGGCTCGTGACATCTTCAATCCGGCTGGCCGAGACCCGGAGCCGAGGCTTACTTGTAGCGGCTCCGGTGTTTTTTTGTCCCCTGCTCCAAGCGTCGTTTCCCGCAAACCGCCCCGAGGATCCCATTGGGGCTTTTTCGTGCCTCGACTTGGCCCTTGGCTGGCCCGTAGGCGCGTTTTCCCGAGGCGGGTGGATGGCGGACACCATCCCGAGGTTGCGATGCGGCAGAGAGCGATTCAGACGAGCACAGGACATTTGCGATTGAGCGTCTGCTTGCTTTCCAGGAAGTTGCGAAAACCCGGTTGTGCTAGAAATTGTGCTACTTGTTGTGCACATTTGGAGGACCCCTGCCAGACATGGTGAATCCTCATTGCACCCCTGCAAACATTGATTGAAACGCGAGTCCGAGTGAAACGAAGAGAAGGCCGAAGAAACCCCCCCATTGCCTTTTATGAGTCCCCTGCTCTACCGCTGAGCTACTCTGGCACAACCGGCAAGGCCAGCATTATGCTGCGGTCCAATGGGCTGACAAGCAGTTTTGTCAGGGGTGTCGGCGCCGGTTTCGTGATGCCCCTC
>Ga0302247_1000255_pt1 | contig 58766 bp, 62 predicted proteins | sample AAG_UR_Ile_MG_FD_193529 | JGI IMG/M metagenome (GOLD analysis project Ga0302247, IMG submission 193529) | Enriched activated sludge microbial communities from anaerobic digester in WTTP, New Holstein, Wisconsin, United States - AAG_UR_Ile | ecosystem: Engineered > Bioreactor > Anaerobic >...
TAAGGGGGTCAGATTCCCGGGGCAGGAAGGAGACCAGGTTTGGCCCGGAAATGAGCAGGATCGAGACCGGCCGTTGGGAAGAGAACCGGGCGGCAACCGATCCGGCCGCGGCATTCTTCAACCGGGCAAACGCCTCCGGATGAAACGGTGCACCGGCATCGGGAAGATCGATGATGACCAGGCTGGCATCTTCTGATCGGCCCATGTACTCCCGGACCCAGAGCGAATCGTGCCTGGCCGAGAGCTTCCAGTCGATGCTCCGGATATCATCGCCCGGCACGTACTCGCGGAATGAGCGGACAGACTGGCTCATGACCGGGGTGAGGGCCGGGCCCTCCGATTCCCCGTAGGTATCCGCCCCCTTAAGGGCGTAGTCTGCCGAGGGGAGGACCGTGAAGGTGGGAGCAGTCACCCCGGCGACGGCCAGGCTGCCCGAAAAGAAAAGGTCGGAGAAAGAAAGGGTAACTCCCATGAAGGAATGTTCCCCGATGGTCAGGGGGGTGAGGCTGTATGAGAAGGTACAGGAGCCGTCATCAGCGGGAGCATGGGGATGGCCTCCTGCTGAAAGCCCGGCAGGGATCCGGTCGCTGACAGTGAGCGAAAACGTTTTCGGGAGCAGGAGACGGACGCTGGTCGTCACCGTGAGGGCCGAGCCCTGCCGGATGAACCGGTGGGAGAGCTTCCTTTCAACAGAGAGTGAACCTGCCGCAGACTGCATGGCCGAGAGGAAGAACGCCGCCCGGGCGATAAGGAATACCGCGATCCCGGCACCGGCAACGGCTGCCGAAGGCTCATCGAAGAAGAATGCATATAACCCAAGCACGGCGGCAAGGAGTACCAGTGACCGGGAGCAGCGTAAAAGCTCCACGGATCATGGCACCCCGATGGACCCGAGTAGCTCCGCCACCACCTGCCCGGGAGAGATCCCGGAGATCTCGGCCTCCCGGGAGAGCAGGATCCGGTGCTCGAATGCCGCCGGGGCAAGCTTCTTGACATCATCGGGGATAACGTAGCTTCGGTCACTGATGGCCGCAAGGGCCTTCGATCCCCGGACGAGGGCGATAGAGGCCCGGGCCGAGACCCCAAGCTGCACATCGGTATGCTGCCGGGTGGCGATCACCAGGTCGCGTATGTAGGAGAGCACGTCGTCCTCGATATGCACCGTGCGGCAAAGAGAGATGAACCGCAACAGGTCGGCCCCGGACAGGGCAGGTGAAAGCGAAGCGAAATAGGCGTTCCAGTCGAGGTTTCCGGAATGCTCGCGCCGGATGATCTCGAGCTCAGACTCGGGTTCCAGGAACCGGGAACGGTTGGAAAACATGAACCGGTCCTTCTGCGCCTCGATCAGGGGAAAGGTCCCCTCCCGCTCGAAGGGGTTCTGGGTGGCGATCGCGATGTAGGGACGTTCGATCGGGATGGTCATTCCGTCAATGGTGGCCTGCCGTTCGCCCATGGACTCGATAAACGCACTCTGGCTCTTGGGCGGAAGGCGGTTGATCTCGTCGACCAGCAGGATGTTGGTGAAGAGCGGTCCCTTCCGCAGGACAAATTCGTGTTTTGCTGCATCCCAGATGCTCACCCCGATAATATCGGCCGGCTGGGTATCGACCGCACACTGCACCCGGCGGAAGTCACACCCGGTCAGGTGTGCGGCAGCCTTGACCAGCGTGGTCTTTGCCGTTCCCGGGACCCCTTCGACAAGGATATTCCCCTCGGATAGGAGCCCGATGAAGATGATCTCGAGGAGGTCTTCGTTTCCCACGATCAGCCGGGCGATCTCCCTCCGGATCTTCCTGTATGCGCCGGAAATCTCGTCGATCTCGTGGCGGCTTATCCGTGTTTCCATCTCTCCTCCTCTGTCCAGCGGCCGAAAAACGCGGCAAGGACAATGCTTACAGACACTATCAACGCAGCGATTTTTATACCCATTGAATCCTTTGCCAGGAGGGCAAGGGAGAGGACCCGGTCGGCTCCGGCTGTCCTGGAATGGGACTGCTCTACGAGTACGGTCCTGTTCCCGGAGAGGAGGTTTCCGATGAGTGCCCCGTTGTCCCTGCCGGAAGTATCCACCATCCCGTTGATGAAGATACTGGGATCGGCGAGAACGTAAAGGGTGCCTCCGGAGACACTCTCTACGGCGAGGACCGGAAATGACGAGAGGGGCTCGTCCTCGCTCATCTTCCCGTCTCCATCGCGGTCATCCCAGGAGAAGAGGGTGGTGGCAAGCAGCGGAGTCCCCCCGGAGACCGCAGAGGCCCGGTTGAGAGTGACCATCGGGACGTTCGCGAGCAGCGGATCGTTTCCCCGCGGATATGCGATCACCGTCCGGGGATCGGCATATCCCGTCTCCACGCTGCTGATGTTTGCCGGCACAACCCTGGCATCGCTCCCCAGCCATGCAAGCACCGGGTTTGCCTCCCGGGTCTCGTCAGCGATGAACACTGTGTTGCCCCTCCCGAGGAATTCCCGGATCGATGCCGCCTCTTCTCCGGTAAAGGGGCCCTGGGGGGAGATGATCAGCAGGAGGGAATTGTCCTCATCGTTGAGCTCGGAGTACGAGGAAAGGTCACGTGCCTCCACCTCTTCGAGCATGGTGAAGAACTTCGAGGTCCCGTTCCACTCCTGGTTGTACCGGGAGAATTCGAGACCGGTGGTCGAAAGGTGGGCGATAAGAACGATGACCGCGATGAGGATCAGAAGCGATGATACGACTGCAGTCTTATTCATGCCGGCCCTCCTCGATGAGCGACAGTATCGCGTCCCAGAAGGCTAGCAACTGGTCACTTTTTACCAGGGATGAGGCCCCGTACCTGATCTCCTCGTACCGGGCGACAAAGGATCGGAATGGTGCCGACAGAGCCGTGCCCGAGAATATCCCGGCAAACTCCCGGGCGGTCGTGGCCCTTGAAAGGCGGGGGGCGGCCCGGCGGGCAAGGCGATCCCGGAGCGAGACATAGAGGACCTGTGCCGCCTCGCTCCAGCGTTTTCCCTCGAAGAGTTCCATGTAGCGGATAAGGACGTCAATGGGAGAAAGGGGCGCCTTATGCAGACCGGTTTGTACTGATGGGATTCGAGCCGGTTCCCCGGGTACCAGGGGCGGCACAGGGGTTCTCCTCCTTGTGGGGTACCACCCGGCCACGATCAGGGCGCCGGCAAGAACACCGCCTCCCACCAGCAGCACCAGGGAGAGGTTTGCCCGGGGTGTGACCGAAACAGACTGCATGCCACTGGATGACGGAAGGAGCGGGTAGCCTGGATCATCGAAGACTGCCCGGAGCGTATGCCCGCCTTCGGCAAGCACCACGATGGCGGAATAGGTACCATCATCAGAAACTGTGACCGTCTGTTCCAGGAAGTCGTCAACCATAATCCTGACCGGTGCGCTCCTGACCGGGGTCTTCCCGGCATACAGGCTGCCGGAGCAGAGGACATGGTCCCATGTTTCCCCGGGTTCCGTTTCGAGGGTGATCGTGGTCTCAGCCGGCAGCACGGTGAAGGTGACAATGTTCGAATACAGCGGTCCGGAACTGGCAAATATTACGTGATCGCCGGCCCGGATCCTCCCGATCGGGAGGGGTGTTGTGAACACTCCACCCTCGTTCGTGGCCAGGGACTTCCAGTCGCGGCCATCCAGTACCAGGGTGACATGGGCGAGCCGGGTGAACGTATACGCTCCTGCTACCTGGAGGGCATCTCCATACCTGCCGGAGGCGGGGGTAACGGCGAGCATGAGCGAAGACTCGTTTATCACCGGCTGGTTCCCGGCACGCACTTCCTGCTCCTGCCGGCTCTCGCTGACGATCTCATCGAGAATATCAACCGCTTCCAGGTACCGGGTGGTATTCAGGCCGAGCTTCCCGCTCACATCGAGGATTTCCGGTTTTCGTCCGGCCAGCTCCCCGCTGGCATCGGCAAGGGCCTGCTGCACGGCCTCCCCCTCGTAGGTGAGAGTGTAGAGCAGGGTGGGATTGTCTTCCGAGCGGTACCGGATCTCCAGCCGGTTGATCTCGGCAAAACGGGCGCTCTCGTTGATCATCCGCTCAAGCGCGGCAAGGTTCTTCCGGTTCTCCCGCTGGAAGTCCCCGACCGCCGATTTCGAGAGTTCCAGCGAGACGACGATATTTCCAAAGGTACGGGACTTTTCCTTGTATTCATCGAACGCACGCTGGGCTTCCTCGAAGTCGTGGATCCTGACATTCAGGACCACCGGTTGCGGCGAATCGAGGAGTCCCTGCATCAGGGATTCAAGCTCGGCCGAGCGCCTCTGGGAGATCTGTTCCAGGGCGGCCGGGTTGGCATGAAATGAGGTTGCCGGATCATCCTGGAGGGTATAGAGGGCAGGCTGGGCGATGTATGGAGCGAGGAGTCCCAGGAATGCGGCTGATAGCAGGACCAGGACGAAAAAGGAAAGCCGGTTCATGAGGCGAGGATCTCCAGCACTTTCCGGGCGACAATGACCACAAAGACGATGACGCCGGCGGCGATCAGGTAGCGGAGCGTCCGCAGGCAGGATGGCCTGACATAGGCCGAGCCGATCAGCTCAACGATGACAAGCAGCCCGATCAGCCAGAGGACAAAGAAGATTTCCAGGCTGAGGCTCCGGGCGAGGATCATGAAGAATATCACCAGCAGAAGCCAGATCGCGATGGCTGATATCGCCAGCTGCTTCTTCTGCTCGGTCATGGGTAAAAGTATGATGGCGATGAATCGATAATAATTGTACGGTGAACATTCATTGTTTTGATGAACAACCGGCCCCCTACCTTTATCAGCGATCCCGCAGAGGGGGTAGTGATACAGGAGGCAATCCATGATGAGACATTGGTGTCTGCTGATCGGGCTGGTGCTCCTTGCCGGGCTCCTGCTCTCCCCGGCTGCCGCCTTTACCATGAACAGTGTTGATATCACGATCAGACTGGACGGGGATGCGGAGATCGTAACCTCCTACTCGCTCTCCTGGATCGAGCGGGTCATGGTCTATATGCGGATCGCCCAGCCAGAGAAGCAACTCGGGGAGGCGCTTGAACAATACTCAGGGAAAGATGTCCGGGTAATCTCACTTGGGCAGGAAGGAGCCACCATCGAGGTCGATGGCCTTGCTCGTGTGAACGGTACTACCTACACCACGCCCACCATCGACTTCCCGGATGCTGAGAAATCCATCAGGAGGTACTGGTTCTCCCGGTTTGTGACCATCGATGTCTCACCGGATATTGTAACGATGAGGTTCCCGGACGGCTACACAGAGTCCTTCCACGAAAGCAAGGTCATCCCCAGGGTGACGCACGAAACCGGGACGTGAGAACTCCACACTTTTTTCCGTGCATTTCGACAATCACCTACTGGATCGCGGAAACGCTGGGCATCTTTCCAGGGTCGCTCTATCACCAGGGATCGAAGTCCACGCCCGGTTCAAGCCGGACTGATCCCACCTGGACTGATGCAACCCGCGAGAGGTCGGGGTGGGGACAGTGGACTTTGAGAACGCCTCCGGCAAGATCCAGTTCCTCAACGATGGCAAGCGAGACTACCAGCATATCCGGATCGCAGAGGGCGACCAGCAGGTCATGCCAGTCAGCATCCCTGAAACTGCCGGGGATCTTCCCGTGGAATCCCGTCCCTTCCAGGGGTATTTCGGCAGCACGGTGCCCGGAAAAATATGCCCGGAAACGTTCCTGCCGGTAATGCGCCCGCCAAACCCGGGAGCGCCTCAGCGCATGCGGGGATGGTGCGATTGATGTGATGGCCATGCCGCTCCGCGGGCGGAAATTGGCAAGGATCCCATCGAGTTCGTGTCCATCGTGGATGGCAACCACCAGGTCGGGTTCCAGGAGATCGATCATCCGAACCTGGAACTCTTCGGCCACCGGTCCTTCGGTAAAACCTGGTGAATCGACGAGGACCGGCCCGGCTCCCAGCTCCCGGGCAAGGGAAAGGAGCCGGGCAGTGGCAACCAGGTGCTGGAGCTGGTGGCCCTGGGGCGATGTGGCGCCGACAAACCGGAGAAACGTTTCCCGGACCCGGGCAGGTTTTCCTGTGCACGTGGCAAGACCGGCCGTGGCCGGAGGTCCGACCGTGGACTGCCCGGTATCTGCATCCAGGTAGGCGACCGGGCCGGAATAGCGGCCGGCAAGGAAACGGCAGAGCGTGCTCTTCCCTGCATCGACAGGACCAAGGACGTATATAACGAGCGGTTTCCGCCCTGCAAGGGTTGTTCCCAGGTTCTCCCACGAGGCTGGGATATCCGGCTCGCTGTTCACCGTAGCAGAACATGCTCCCGGAAGGCTAAAAGGGATTCGATACACGTCCGGTGCCAAGTGTTTCGAGATAAAAGTCGTTGTTCCAGGGATCCAGTGATTTTTCGAAAGGATTCACTTTTCTTTATTTCATTTCGTATATCTTTGTATCATGATACCGTAAGAAAAAACACTGTTTTCGGTTTGGTGGATCCTGCCGGGTGGAAAAACGGATCCATTTTTAAGTATAGCGTTATGCGGTTTATGTCTTCGGAGGGACCGGGGTTGGGCGCGATATGAGTAAGGAAGATATTCCGATAATTCCTGTAAACAACAACAGGGAATTTTTATTTTCCGGAAATTATCCACTTTGCGATTTCCGGCAGGAGAGCCCCCCTGCATGCGTTGAGTAAGGGACCCTGACCAGGATCGGGAACAGGACCGACCTGCTGCCGGGTTGTCCCCATCGACAGGATGACCTGCGGAACCATGGTGGATACCATATTTCGGGCCCCCGATGACAGGCGATGGCTGTTGCCGAACCGGACAACCTGCGGATTCACCCCCCAGTGCCGGGAGGATGCCCGGCCGTGGTTGGTGAACGTTCCAGGGAGAATTGCTGATACCCCCCTTTTTCCCAATACCGTTCCGAAGGACGGTAACCTGAGGGTTATTCGCTATTCTCTATGGATAATCCCGATCCCGTCTCGCCTTGCGCCGATCTTCAGTTTCCCGGTTGCCCGCCTCCGCCAGCGGGAAGTACTCCTGGTAGACCCGTTTCCGCTCATCAAGGTCGGTGTGCAGGTAGATCTCGGTGGTCTTGATCGAGGTATGCCCGAGGTTCTCCTGGACCACCCGGAGGTTCTTTGACCGCCGGTATAGCTCGCTTGCGTAGCTGTGCCGGATTTTGTGCGGGGTGATTCCCGGAGGGGCATAGAGCTTGAAAATGTGCTGCACCGAGCGGGGGGAGATGTGGTGGCCCATCTGGCCAAGGAAGAGCGGACCTTCGATCCGGGTACCGATGAAATCGGCAATCTCCTCGAGCGTCTCACGGTCGATGAACACGATCCGGATCTTGCCGCCTTTCCCCCGCACCCGGATGGTCCCGTCCTCGAAATCGATGTCCTCGAGGTTCATGGCGCAGAGCTCGGAGACCCGGACCCCGGTTGCGTAGATGACCCTGATGACCAGCCGGTCGCGGGGGTCTTCGATCGAATCGATCAGCCGGATCACCTGGCTGTGCTTCAGGTAGCGGAGCTCCTGGTCCTTGATCTTGGGGCGCTCCACCCCGGACATCGGGTTCGTGGAGACCGCTCCCTGCGAGTAGAGGAACCGGTAGAACGAACTCAGAGTCGAGATGATCCGGTGGATGGTCTTTGGCTTGTAGGTCTTTCCCGAGGAGAGGAAGGTGAGGTAGTCAGTGATCATCACCGGCTTTACTTCGACATCGGTATCCAGGCGGGCCCGCGAGAGGTTCTCCCAGTAGATCAGCAGTTTCCCGGGATCGGCCGTACGGCGGAGCCAGACATAGTAGGCAAAGTGGCGGACCACCTGCTCGTAGCTCTGGATGGTCCGGGCGGAATAATTGCGCATTCGCAGGTAATGGCGGTACCTTCCAACCCATTCGGAAAAAAAGCCCGCCTCCATGCTCTATTCTTATTTCTCCCGATAATTAAAGTTTTGCGCAGAATACACATTTGCCGCAAAGAAAATCGGAAATGACAATTTTTCAGAGTGTCGCGGTTCTAGTGGGCCCAATTAGTGAAGGTACCAGTAACAGGACCGGTGTGACTCTAAACAAACACGCCAATCTTCTTTCACAACACGTGGTAATCTCTGGAGTGACATTGATACCCATTAGAGAAGCATGGAGACTTCAGAGTTATCTGGGTCCCCGCCTGGGATGGAGATCAGGAAAAAATTCGGCCTCATATTCGCCCGCAAATGGCATCCGGGCCTCCGGGCCATATATTTCATCGTTTTCAACCGTGACTGCTGCAGAAAACGCGATATGAGGATAACCCTGAAAGGGAGGGGTTAAAAACGCAACGGGTAATAAGAATGTCATCTCCATCGCACCTGCAACCCTTCTCTCCAAAGGTGGACGGTGGGATCTGTTGGGAGAGCTCCTGAACTGTCATGAAACCTCTTCGGAATTCCTAAAAAATATGGGCCTCTGGTGGACGGTATCACGGTAGTCTTCTCCCGGATTGCAAAGCCAGGATGCCTGGCACAGGCTCTTTTTGAGGATGTGGACAGGAGCAGGGAATTCTTGAATCCGTTTTTGAGGAATCGCCAACAGCCCCGATATGCCGGCCAGCTGACCTTGGTTTCCACTCCTTGCCTCATGTGGATATGATAATGTGAGGGGGTATCCGCCCCTGAAGATCTTATGGTCATCGGGTGTAATTCCCTCCAGGAAAGGTTTACAAAAAGAGCCAGGAGGCCACATGATTCCCCGGGAAATATGAAACGCCACTGATATCCTCTGGTCATATGCCTCCCTGGGTGAAAACCGCGGAATTATGGATATGATCATACCATCCGGAAAAAATACTTCTCCCACGAAGCAACGACTGGTTTCATAAACCTCCAGGATCTCCACAATATGACCCGTGAAGAGCGATAATAAACCCAAAATCCCTGAAAAATACTCCTGTTCAACAGGTATTTCATTTACCAGCGAAAATGGAGGCTAACTCTAAAATAAGAGTGCAACCTTCGGCTTATCACCGTGGACTGTCCGCATCTGACTGGCAGGTCCCTGCCGGAACTGATGATTCCTGGAATAAATTCGCCATCCACACACCGCCCCGGTTACGATCTCTCTTGCGCTGAGGTGTAACGACAGGACGAAACCACCATGCAATTAAACCGACAGGTTCTGATAGCAGTGGACCCGGGAAATGCGTTTGATAACTCACCGGGGCAGGCAGGTTGCTCGTCACCGGTCTGCATTGCCTGTGGATGAACAGCTGAGGGAATATACCCCCCGTTGGTCCGGATTTTCCAAAACTTCATCTCTTTTCCATCCTGCACACCAGACAGTAGTGTTTCCGGACGCCGCCTTTCAATGCAGTCATCTCACAGAAGAAAGTGGGGATCCACAAACGCAACGAACCTCATGGAGAACAACCCCTGGCGAATAGAGCTGAAGGTCGGCCTGAAGTTTGCTCCTTACATATTCTCCATAACAACCTGTTGCATCCCGCCTCCTTCTCCTTTCACAAAGGGAGATCGGTTATAACTTCCAGGAAATAGAATCAATTAACTCGCATTTTTTGAAAATGAGGCCGGGTCTTTGGATTTATTATGCCGCTTGAGCTCTATCCTCCCTCAGTCCATAAACCGTTGGGTGCTATATACAAAAGGGTTCCCCCAGATCCTGCAACCCCGGTGACCCGCAGCGTATAATATTCACCGGACACAATGGTATCACATGGCGCGTCATTTCGGGCAGGAAGACGTCAACAAGTATAAAAAATTCAAGAAGGTTGATGGAGCGGCTTACCGGAAGGTGAACCAGTTTCTCAGGAGGAGAACCTATGTCACCGCCAGGGAGTGGGCAATTGCCCGCCTCTGCACCGACTTCCGGACCCGGAACGGGGCGGAGATGACCTTCATAGGCAAGCACCTCCCCGATCTCGTGCCCTTCATGAAGGAGCCCTATACAGCCCAGGCCGTCAACCAGGCCCGGAATTCGTTCAAGAAGAAGGTCACCAAATCGGGGGCAACCTTCTTCTACGGCGCAATGTGCGGGTTTTTCACCCAGGATGAGCTCGATGACCTCCTCTTTGAGGCAAGTGAAGTCGCCCGGTTCCTGCTCGAAGTAGAACGGTCATCGCTCGAGATCGATGAAGAGATCGAAATCGAGGAACGGATTTCCGATGTCATGCGAAGCGTCGGAGAGGCTGCGGCTAAGCTCCTCCGTTCACGGGAAGAGGAAGAAAACACCGGAAAGGGGGAATCAGGGTGAAGATCATCCATATCGCAGGGGTTTCGGGAACCGGGAAGACCACATTCATCGATTCACTTATCCCGGCCCTGAAAGATTTTGGACCGGTCGGCGTCATCAAGCATATCGGGCACCATGATGCCCGTCTCGAAGAGGGAAAGGACACCACCCGGTTTTTTGAGGCCGGGGCAAAGATATCGGCAGGGATCGACAGCGAGAAAACCATTTGCGTGGTCAGGGAGGCCAGGCTTGACGAGATCCTCATCATGCTCTGCGATGCGGGGGTGCAGGTCGCCATCATCGAGAGCTTCAAGTCCCGGGCGTTCCCGAAGTTCGTGATCGGGGATCTTGCCGGTGCAAAAAACGTGCTGATGGTCAACCCCACCGTGGACGATGTTATAGCCAGCCTCGGTGCATGCGATGAATTCACCACCGCCGAAGGGTTCGCGCGGATGTTCCGGAACGGATGCCCGCCGGGATCCACAGTCCTCACGTTCACGCTTGCCTGCCCGCAACAGGCAGATCGCACAACGATAGCAGATTCGGAAGCCAGCCTGGCCAGGAATGTCAGCAGGATCGATGGCGTCCTGTTTTCGCGGCTCTGCCATTCGGGAAACATCCCCGGCCGGAGTTATACCGGGGTTCACTTTGGCGTCTGCGCCGCTGACCCGGACAGTGCCATCAAGGCTACCCTTTTTGCAACCGATATCCTGCTCACCCTGACCGCCACGTTCCCACCGGAGGACTGAACGTATGGCCCCCATGAAGCTGGAAAAACGACTGTTCGGCACAAACGGTGTGCGGGGAATAGTCGGAACCGACATGACCCCGGAGCTCGCCCTGTCCATAGGCCTTGCCCTGGGATCCATGCGGAAGGGAAGGATTGCAGTCGGGCGGGATACCCGGACATCCGGGCCGGCACTGGCAAATGCACTGAAGGCCGGGCTCCTGGCAACAGGCTGCGATGTTTTCGATTGCGGCATCCTCCCCACCCCTGCACTCCAGTACCTTGTCCGCAACCACTTCGATGCCGGTGCGGTACTCACTGCATCCCACAACCCTCCTGAATACAACGGGGTAAAGGTTATCGAGCCCGATGGGACCGAGATGGGAGACGAACAGGTAATCCTGCTGGAGAACCGGTTGTTCGGGCGCCGGTTTGAATACGCGGCCTGGGATGACACCGGGAGCGAACATGCCTCTCCCGATTCTGTCTCGGAATACGTGGATACCGTAGTCCGACAGTTCCCGGGCAGACCCGGTGCCGGGATGACGGTCGTCGTAGACCCGGGATGCGGAGCCGCCTGTTACACAACCCCCGGGATTCTCACCCGCATGGGATGCAGGGTCCTGACCGTCAACGGACAGATGGATGGCCGGTTCCCAGGACGGTTCCCGGAACCCTCGCCCGACGGGATTGCCCCTCTCTGCGAGCTGGTACGGGCGGCCGGGGCGGACTTCGGTGTTGCACACGATGGCGATGCGGACCGGGCGGTCATTGTCGATGAGAACGGCCGGTTCATAAACGAGAACCAGGAGTTTGCTCTGATCGCAGATTGGATCTGCCAGCAGACGAAGGGAACCATCGTCACCCCGGTCTCCACATCGCTCCTCATCGAGACGGTTGCCAGGCAGCACGGATGTGACGTCTGCTACACCCCGGTTGGAAGCATTTACGTCGCCCGAACCATGCTGGCACTCCAGGCAGAGGGGATACCGGTAACCCTTGGCGGTGAGGGGAATGGCGGAATAATCTACCCGGCCCACCAGTATTGCCGGGACGGAGGCATGACGGCGGCAATGATGGTATCCATCCTTGCCGGGACCGGGCGTCACTTATCCGCCATTATCGATGAAATGCCGGAGTATACCCTGATTGCTGGCAAGTTCAGGGCAGATGATCCTTCTGCCCTTATCAACGCCCTCAGTAAAACCTACCTGCACGACGCAATTGACTGGACGGACGGAATCCGTATCAACCGGAACGACTCCTGGGCGCTGATCCGGCCTTCGGGAACCGAACCCCTGGTCCGGGTCATTGCAGAGTCTGCCGATGCCGGGACAGCACGTAAGTTCTACGATGAGATACTGGATCGGATGCAATCCTGCTAGCACGCGAATCACCTATTCTCCTTTATTTTTCTCACGATACGAGCGTTTTCGCCTGCGGGATCGTACGCATATAAACCGTATCGTGCTATACGCTAACCGCAACGCCGGTGTGTCTGGCGGGAAAGACTAATACCAATATCGGGCAACAGAGACAGCAGGAGCAAGAGTGGAAGATCAGGATGAAGGGGGGCGTGTTCCTTCCAGGAAATCCGGCAGGCATTCTGCCCCGGAACAAAAGACAATCCAGATACGCATTTCTGGAAAGGTCCAGCGGGTGGGCATGCGGAACTGCATCCGCTCCCTTGCCGGAAGGCTCAATATCAGGGGCGAGGTGATGAACCTGCCGGACGGAAGCGTTCTGACCATCGCCACGAGCGATCCAATCCTGCTCGAAAAATTCATCTCGATGATATACGCGTGCCCCCGGGCGGTGATACGGGATATCGATATCTCCGACCACCCCCTGACCCACTTTGCGGACTTCCAGGTCAGGAGGACGGAATCATAAACCGCCTGGGCTCAGGTGTCGGTGCGGGGGCCGGTATGTTCAACCTTCGCCACATGAAAATCGCTCGTCCCGATCAGTGATTCCCGGAGCACGAGCACCTGGCAATCGAGGACATCCTGCCGGATGGTCTCCTGGAAGATTTTTACCAGCCGTGCCATAAGATCATCGGAAAGGATGCAGCGTTCAGGTCCGCACTCGTAGTCCCCGGGGTCAAGACCGTCGCGGACCAGTTCCAGGACCGGCTGGTCGATCATGGACGGCTTGAAGGGTTCGATCAGGTCATAGACAAGGCCGGCCCTTCCCATGGTGAGAAAGCCAAGATCAGGGTCGCACTCGCCGCCGATTGCGGCAACGCAGGCATTGCCAAAAAGCATCCCGTAGCCTATCGAGAGGATGCTGTTGACTGGATCGGTGTGGGGCCGGAGGGTCCGCCTGCGGAATCCAAGCGTGGGTGAGACCGTCCGGGCAATAATCTCGTAATACATGGCCGAAACCAGCCGGTACACCCGCCGGACCTCATCGACCCGGACGAGGTTTTCGAACTCGGCAAGGTGCTGCCGGATGATATCGATCTCACCCTCATACAGGAGCGGCTCTGCCATCCTTTCCCCGAGCGCTTCGATCAGGCTGATGCGGTTGATGGTGGCAGCTCTTGCCAGCCTGAGTGCATATGAATGGGACGGTGCCTTTTCCTGGAGATTACGTAAGATCTCGTCCGGATGAACGCCATACCGGCGAATGGTTCCAAGGGGTTCACCATCCGCTTCAAAGAACGAGATCGCCTTTCCCGAGCGGAGGAATGCATTGACCACGGAAGTGTGGAGGGAATGACCACCCATCATTAGAAGATGGTTGATTGAATCGAGGGGCACCTCTTCCCTGTGTCCATCCCGCTGGATGACAAGCGTGCTCCTGGTTGCCTTGAGGTGTGCACCAAAACCCGTCACCGTCTTCCATGGCACCTGAATAATTCGATTCACCTCAATAATTGCCCGGCATCAACGGTGCCTGCACACAAAAATTAGGAGAACTGCCTACATCAATACATCGTTTTTAATGGGATTCCCGGGGTTTGCCTTCCTTCCCGATTGCGATGCCATGTCATGTCCTGGCAAGATTTTTTGAGGAGATGCACATGATATATAACGTATTAAGCGACATTCCGGCTGTCTGTTCACAGTTCACGATGGAATCAAATTGGTTGGGAAGAGAACAGGCCTGTTCCAGAAGATCAGAAGGAGCAGGATAGGATCATGGCGATGTTCTGGAACGAGAAGATTGAAACCCTGAAGGGAAAAGACCTGGAACGCCTCCAGTTGAAACGCCTGAAGTTGACCCTGTCCCGGGTCGAATCGGTCGGGTTCTACCGGCAGCAACTCAAACAGGCAGGCATCCGGACCGGGGATATAAAAACCCTTGATGACATCAGGAAGATTCCATTCACCCGGAAACAGGATCTCCGTAACGGATATCCGTTCGGGTTCATTGCCGTCCCGCTCTCAAAAGTGGCACGGATCCACACCACCTCAGGCACAACAGGAAAACCGACAGTGGTCGGCTATACCCGGGGGGATCTCGAGTCCTGGGCAGAGCTGATCGCCCGGAACCTCACCATGGTCGGCCTGCGGGAAGGAGACATCTTCCAGAACATGGTCAACTATGGGATGTTTACAGGAGGGCTTGGTTTCCACTACGGTGCCGAGAAGGCCGGGATCACTGTTATACCGAGCGCGACGGGCAACACGCGCCGTCAGATCGAGATGATCAGGGATTTTGGAGTGACGGCTGTCCACTGCACCCCCAGTTACGCCCTGCACCTTGCCGAGGTGGCAGAGGATCTGGGGGTGGATCTTCCCACACTCCGGATCGGCATGTTCGGAGCCGAACCCTGGTCCGATGCGATGCGTGGAGAACTCGAAGCCCGGCTTGGCATTACAGCCTACGACAGCTACGGACTTTCCGAGCTCTATGGCCCCGGGGTCGCGTTCGAATGCCATGAACGGGACGGGCTCCATATATGGCACGATTCCTACCTAGTGGAGATCATCGATCCGGCAACCGGAGAGGTGCTTGGTCCCGAAGAACAGGGGGAGCTCGTGGTTACGCCGCTGGTCAAGGAAGCAATGCCCCTCCTTCGATACCGTACCGGAGACATCACAATGTTGCTTTCCGATGAATGCCCGTGCGGCAGGGCGGAAAAGATCGCCCGAATCACTGGAAGGAGCGATGATATGCTGGTTATCAGGGGAATCAACGTCTTCCCGTCCCAGATCGAACACGTTCTCCTCCGTATCCCCGAGGTCGGGAATCAGTTTATGGTGTATGTGGATAGAATCAACCATCTTGATGAGATGACAATCGAAGTTGAGACCAACCGCGCCCACTTTTCCGGTGAGCTTTCGGACCTGTCACGCATCCAGAAGAAAGTGGTCAAGGAGCTTCGGGACACCCTCGAGCTCCGGACAAGCGTAAAACTCGTGGAGCCGGGATCCCTCCCGAGGTTCGAGGGGAAGGCAAAGCGGGTAATAGATCGGCGGGAGACGATATAGGTGAAGTGCTGGGATCCACGAATCGAAGAGATGCCACGGGATGATATCCGGAAACTGCAGTACAGGCTGCTCAAGACACTCGTATACCGGCTGTACAGTTTCTCCCCCTTCTACCATGACCGGATGAGAGCTGCCGGGGTCCACCCTGACGATATCAGGACGCTCGGAGACATACGCAGGCTGCCCTTTATGGTCAAGAACGATCTGCGGGACAATTACCCGGACAGGATCTTTGTTGCCGGGCAGGAAGATCTCGTACGATACCACGTTTCTTCGGGGACGACCGGCAAACCGACCGTGGTGGGCTATACGCAAAACGACCTGAACAACTGGACCGCATCCCTTGCCCGCGGTCTTTCTTCCTGCGGTCTTGGCCGGGGTGATGTGCTCCAGGTGAGCTATGGTTACGGGCTCTTTACCGGAGGCCTTGGGCTCCACTACGGGGCCGAACGGATCGGGACCACCGTGCTCCCGACAAGTGTCGGGAACACCGAACGGCAGATTGAGCTGATGCAGGATCTCCACACGACCGCGATCGCCTGCACTCCGTCATATCTCCTCCATATAGGGGAGGTGGCGGAAAAGATGGGGATAAGCATAAAAAACGACACCAACCTCCGGATTGGCATCCTCGGGGCTGAACCCTGGTCTGAAACCATGAAGACCAGGATCGAGGAGTGGCTCGGGATAAAGGCCTACAACATCTACGGCACGAGCGAGCTCTCCGGACCGATGTTCTGCGAATGTACCGAACAAAAGGGCTTCCATGTGTGGGCTGACCTTGCCTACGTCGAGATCCTCGATCCCGGGAGCGGGGAGCAACTTCCCCCCGGCGAACAGGGCGAGATGGTGATTACCATGCTCCAGAAGGAAGCACTGCCTATGATCCGGTTCAGGATCGGGGATATCACGTCATATGATGACGAGGTCTGCGGTTGTGGCAGGACCCATCCGAGAGTCCACCGGATTTCCGGCCGGGTGGATGACATGCTGATCATCCGGGGCATCAACGTCTTTCCTTCCCAGATCGAATACGCTCTGATGGCCATCCCGGAAGTCGGCCAGCATTTCATGATTGAAGTCGACCGGAAGGGTGCCCTCGATGACATGCTGGTCAAGGTGGAAGTGCGAAAAGAGGCATTCTCCGACAAGATCACCGATCTCATGGCCATCAGGAAGAACGTGGAACACCGCCTGAGAAATACCCTCAATGTAGCGGTTAACGTGGAGCTTGTCGATCCGGGCTCGCTCCCGCGGTTCGAGGGGAAGGCAAAACGGGTTATCGACAGGAGGAAGATCTGAATATGGAGCGGGAAAAGTTCATAATCAGGCAGATATCGGTATTTTCAGAGAACAAGCCCGGGAGGCTGGCCGCTATCGCAAAAGCCCTCCAGGAAGAGGAGATTAACATCCTCGCCTTTTCCATCGCCGAAGCGGATGGGTTTGGGGTTGTCCGGGCCCTGGTCGACAAACCCCGGAAAGCCTACGAGAAGCTCTCGGGCATCGGGTTCAATGTCGCCTTCACCGATGTTATTGCCGTGCAGATGAAGGATATCCCGGGGGGACTTTACGAGATTGCCCGGATTCTCGGCGAAGGAATGATCAATATCGAGTATTGCTACGCTTATTCTGGAAAGGATGCTGCTGTCCTGATCCTGCGGGTGGACGATGTCGATGCTGCCATCTCCACCATCATGAAGGGCGGGGGCACACTCCTGGAAAGCTCGTTGTTCCAGTAAGGTTCCTTCTTTCTTTTAAATGGCCCTGCCCCGGGAAAGGGAGGTGTTGCACCCGAGGGGGATCCCGGTATAAACGCAGGTCTTATTTCTTCTCCCACTTGACCAGTTCCGATACTTTCGAAAGCGTGCTCCCACGACGGATCTCTTCCCTGACCCGCTCTTCGGTCTTCTTCACCTCGAGCGCTCTTCGGGCGATCTCGTAGGCACGTTCCCCGGGGATCACCACCACGCCACTCTCGTCTCCGATTATCCAGTCGCCGGGCCGGACAACCTGCCCGCCACAGCGTATCTCGCAGTTGATCTCGCCGAATCCTTTTGGTTCTCCGGCATTCGGCACCACGGCCCGGGCAAAAACCGGGAGGGACAGGTTCCGGATATCATCGATATCGCGCACCGCACCGTCGATTACCACTCCTGCAACACCACGGCGGATGGCGCTCATGGTCGCAAGCTCACCCCAGCAGGCTACACTGGTGCTACCCTCGTTGTTGATGACCAGGATATCTCCTGGCCCGGCGTGGTCGATAGCCTCGACAGGTTTTGCCCAGTCACCGGGAAACGACTGGGCGGTCACTGCCCGTCCGGCTGCCCGGAGCCCGCTGCAGAGGGCGACGATCCCGGTCATCGCTCCCTTCCGGTGCATGGCGTCCGAGACGTTCGGCGAGGAGACCTTGGCAAGGATCTCCCCTACGGCTTCCTCCTGCGTGGTACGGGCCGGAGGTTCAGCGGACGGATTGTCGATGGCCTCACGGATCGTACGTGTGGAATCGGTGACCTCAGCCGATCGAGTGATGGCTCCTCCCACGATAACGATGTCTGCCCCCCGGGCCACGGCTTGGGGTGCAGTCCCGGCATCGAGGCCGCCGGCTACTGCGAGCTCCATTCCCACAGCTCCCCGGAGCGATTCGAGAAGGGAGAGCGAGCTCCTGCCAATCATCTGCTGGTCTATGCCGACATGGGCGTTGATTATCTGGACTCCGAGGCGCTCCAGCTGCTCCGCCCGTTCCACGGGATTAGGGGTATTTATCATGTCCGCCATGAGGCGGACCCCGTAGAGCGATGCTGCCCGAACCGCCTCGGAAATCACCGTGTCATCGGCATCGGCGAGTATGCAGACCACCGAGGCCCCGGCTTTTGCGGCCATCTCCACTTCGAGCGACCCGGTATCGGCGATCTTCATGTCGGCAACAATCTCGTGGCCGGGAAAGTGCGACCGGAGACTCCGGACCGCGTTCATCCCCTCGCTCTTGATCAGCGGTGTTCCCGCCTCGATCCAGTCCGCACCCCCGGCAACCGCCTCACGGGCGATCTGGATCGCCCGGGGGAGATCGAGCACGTCAAGCGCAACCTGGAGAACCGGCCGTTTCATACCTACTGGGTAGGGAGGAAAACAGATAATAATTGGGGAAGTCTGCCGCGCTCCATTTGGAGGTGCAGAGCCTTCTACGATGATGGCTCTGCTGCTTTCCCGGGACATACAGGAACCTGGTTTTTTATGGGAACGGGAGCCAACCTCTCACTGCACAAATAATGGAATTCCTCTCCCTCATCCTCACTATCGCCGGCCTTTGCCTCTTTGAGACTATCTGCAGCATTGACAACGCCATCATCAATGCCGAGGTTCTCTCCACCATGGCCCAGTGGGCGAGGCGGTGGTTCCTGATCTGGGGCCTCCTGTTTGCCGTATTCGTTATCCGCGGCATTCTCCCCTGGTTGATCGTCTGGATGTCAACACCTTCACTTGGGCCGGTCGGGGCGCTTACGGCCACGTTCTCAAACGACCCTGCAGTCATTGCCGCCATCGACGCATCGGCGCCCATCCTCATGATGGGAGGCGGGACGTTCCTGCTCTTCCTCTTCCTGCACTGGATCTTTCTGGAAGAGAAGAACTACGGACTCCGCGGTGAGGGCTATATCGCTTCAAAGGGCGTCTGGTTCTTTGCCATCGTCTCCATCCTCCTGGCCCTCCTGGTCTGGTTCTCCCTCCGGATCGACCCGATGATGGCCTTTGCCGCGGTGATGGGGTCGACAGCGTTCTTCATAGTGCACGGCTTCCGGCAGAATGCCGAAGAACAGGAGCGGAAGATGATGACAGGCACAATGCCGGACTGGAGCAAGATATTTTTTCTCGAAGTAATCGATGCCACGTTCTCGATTGACGGTGTGCTCGGTGCGTTTGCCTTTACGCTCTCGGTCCCCCTAATCATCATTGGAAACGGTCTTGGTGCGATCATGGTTCGGCAGATCACAATCAGCAACGTGGACCGGATCAGGCGGTACATGTTCCTTAAGAACGGAGCCATGTACTCCATCCTCTTCCTGGGATGCATCATGGTGCTCGACAGCTTCGGGTTCCACATACCTCCCTGGCTCTCACCCTTGGTGACCTTTGCCGTTGTCGGGTTCTTCTACCAAAAATCGGTGAAGGTCATGCCAGCGGAAAAACCAGCATAGGTGCTGGAAAAGAAAAAAATTAAGCGATAGTGATTTCTTTTTTCCCGGACCAGAGCCCGTGAAGGTTGCAGTACTCGAGGGCATGGATGACTCCGCTCCGGGGGAGCCTGACCTTCAGGGTGATTTCAGGTTCGGTGGTTGGTGCATTGAAGGAGACCTTGGCCAGGGTCACCGGGTTAAATGCCCTCCCCTCCTCATAGAAAAAGATCGCTATCCAGCGGATGGAATGTTCGACGGTGTTCGGGTGAGGGCCAACAGAGACCTTCACGGTGATTGTCTCATCGGGTTTTGCTTTCACCGGTGCATCAATTTTCGGGGTATGGCTCTCGCGCTTGCCGAGCGCTTCCCCTGCTGCCGTGTCAAACCCGTAGATGATCGATCCGAGATCCTTTATTTCCATACTCAAAGTTCACCACTTCGGACTGAACCTGCAGAAAATAAATAAGTTTTGTTGAAAGCAGCCTTTTGGGGATGGGGATACGTTATCCCTGTTCGAAGGTCTCGAAGAACGTGATCGTATCCAGGTCCTTTTTTTTCTGGAGGACGATATCGGCGGGATATCCGGCCGGGATGAGCGAGACCAGGGTATATTTCTCCGGGACTTTAAGGAGGTTCACGACCTCTGGAGCATAGGGCTTCTTTTCACCAGCCACCCAGCAGGAACCCACTCCATAGGACTGGAGAGCAATGATGATGTTCTCGGTCGCCGCACAGCAGTCCTCGAGGTAGTATTTCGCATCGCGCTCTCCGAAAACTGCGAAACAGACTGCGGCATCGGCGATGAACTTCCCGTGGTCTGTGAGATCGGCGATCTGCTTCAGGAGGGCTTGTTCACGTATAACTCCGATGAGCCAGGGCTGCTTGTTCATCGCTGTAGGAGCCTGGCGTGCACATTCGAGGACATCCCGGATGACCTGGTCTTCAACAGGGGTTGGTTTGAACGACCGGACGCTGTGGCGGCACTTGATGATGGTGGTTCCAACGTTCATGGTATTTCCTTACCCGCGGAGAGAAAAAATGGTTTCTTTGCAGGATATCAGGGTGGTCATTTCCGGACCCGCACCGCGATCAATCCTGCAGCCAGGGCGAGGAGGGCTGCACCGATACCAAAACCGGGCATGGGTGTTGGTGCCAGGGTGGTCGGGACGGTTGCAGGAGTGGTGAGCAGGGTCGTGGGAAAAGGTGTTGGGAGGGTGGTGTCCGAAACCGTGGATGATGTGGTGAGGGGGGTGGTCGTGGCGATGGTTGTGGCAGCAGTTGTGGGAGTTATGAGCGGGTTTGTACTTTGAAGCAGGAAGGTCACCGTTGCAGATATGGTCTGCCCATCGCGGGGGTAGTTATCGTTCATATCGTTTCCGGTGCTCTCGACCCATACCGTATAGTTACCGCTCCCGTAATTTCCGGTAGACCATACCGGCCCGGTCCGGTGGTTTGGCGAATTGATAAGGATGTCTTCGAGCGGGAAGCCATCAACAACGGAATACCCGATCCCGTCTGGCCCGCGAATCCTGATGGTGACAGGTGCACCGGGGGAACCTGGGCGGTGTGCCATGACAAATACCGTTGTATCGACCTGGAACCCGACCGCATCTCCCCTGGGCACCCAGACCGCGGAAGGGGTGATCTCGAAGCCGGCGGTCTCATCAAAGACCCGGAGCGAGATCCTGGGTTCCTGGACATAGAATGCCGGGGCGGTGCCCGGCCCGGTGAACCAGGGACCGGTCTTTCCCTGGAAGAGCACTGGCGATACGTAGAAGTTTGCGGGATCGGTGACAAATACCGTTGCCTGAGGTGTCACGCCGACGGTCCCACCGGTACCATACCAGGTGATGGCTGATCCGGCTGTGACACCGGTGCCGGAAATATCGATGCCGGATTCGCCAATGAAAACGGTCCCCGAGAGGGGGATGGTTCCCACGGACGCTGTCGCCGTCGCAATGGTAACCACAAGGCAGCAGACCAGAGTGAGCAACAGGGATGGATGCATGGCAACTCACGAGGAGTTTCTGGCATCAGCGCGGCCAAATACTTTCCGTTCGGGAAAAACCGCTGGAAACACAAAATGAAAATCTGAGATGCGATATCCCTGTTAAAAATTACAGGATGTTCTGGATAGCACCCATCATATTCCCAATCCCTTCGCTGATGAGAAGCCCGGGATCGATGCCAAGGATGGGGAAGATGAAGAGGAAATAGATGATCGTCCCAAGCGTGCTCCCGACATTTGCCAGTGCGGCGACAAGGACGATCCTGAAGAGCGGTACCCGCATCATGTCGGTGAGCGTCTCTGCCTCAAAGATCTTCCTGTAATCCGATGGCGCCGGCTTTCTAATCTTTGCCTCGACGATAGCAGCGAACCATCCCGCGGCGATGAGCGGGTTTAATGCCGTGAACCAGGACACGGCAAAGCCGGTGGCAGCCGAGAGCGGGTGCCCACGGGCTATGAGCGTGAAGGCGGCGGTCAGCAGGCCGTGGATGAGCACCCAGTACACGAGCGCGGTGAACAGGATCTCGATTCCAACCCCTGAAAACCCGATGGCAACCAGCAGGAATATGAAGAGAAAGGTGACAATCCCCCCGAAGATTAACCCCCAGGGACGGGACTTTATATCGGCGGTGAGCGCCGGTATGGAGGGGAGTGAAGCCGGATCCGCCAGGTACCGGTTCACCCCTTCCTGATGACCGGCCCCGATTACCACCAGGATACGGTCGAACTGGTTGGAAAGCCCGATTATCTGGTGGGCGAGGTATGCGTCCCGCTCATCGATGAGCGCCCGGGCACCGTTGGGGGAGAACTTCCGGAATTCCTCCATGGCCGCAGAAATAACGTCCTGTTTTTTCAACTCCTCGATGTCGATCTCCTCCCCGTCCATGGAGGCAATAGAGACCGCCAGGGCATAGAACATCTTTATTTTCTCGACAAGCGAGAGCGAGCGCCAGAACCGTCGGAGCGTGATCCGGATATCACGATCGATCAGGGCGACCCTGATTTCCCGCGCTTCTGCGTCCTCGATTGCCGCCTTCATCTCCGCCCCGGGCTCCACCCCCACATCGAGCCCGATTCTCCGCTGGAGGTAAGCAAGGAGCCACTGGACAAGGAGCTGGGTGAAGGTCTTTGCTTCAAGCACATCGGTGACCGATGCTTCCTGCACCTGCTTTTTTAAGGCGGCATACCGGCCAGGATCGAGCTCAACGGCGACCACATCAGGAGAAAAGCTGGTGATGGCCTCGCGGACCTCGGCAATGCTCTCGCTTGAGACGTGTGCGGTACCGATAATCCGTATTTCGCTCATCAGAGCACCTTCACTCCTCTGCCATCTATGAGAACCCGGCATCCGGCTGGAATTCTGCATGCCGAAAGGACGTGACGGACCTTCTCCTCCTCGGTCTGTTCAGCTCTTCTCCGTTCAAGGAGCAACCCTGCAAGATCCCATGCTTCCTCCCAGGACATTTTCCCCCCGATACCGGGGCAGGGTGATACAACGAGACGCCCGTTGTCTAGCATGAAAGGGTACGTCCGGCATATCCAGGGCCGTGCCGCATAAGCGCTACAGGATCCCATGGAAAAAAACCTGCACCCTGACCCGTGTTTCCTGACCGCCCATTCGAACGTGATACTCCCTCCGTCCCTGGTCTCGACATGCTCGGGATAGGGCGTGGCGATTTTTTCAGGTTCAAGCCCGGTTTCTTCTGCAAGCCACCCGATCTCTTCGGGCGACAGCATGACCAGGTTGTCCGTCCCGCTACAGCATTCACCGCACCGGGTGCACGAAAAGCCGGTATCATGAACCTGTCGGGCAAGGGTGTTTCGCTCTGTCATGGATATCCGTTATGACGACCCGCATCCGAGGGTGATGCGGTTGCCTCCTCGCGAGGAGGGATGGTTTCCGGTATCATCCGGGCATCGATTCCGAGGATCCGGGGCATATGCAGGACCGGGAGGTGCCCGTAAGTGTTGACCACACACATCGGGAGCATTCCCTGATCAGTTGATCAGCGGTAGTAATAAGGCCTCTTTTCAGGAGTAGGCATGGGCAAATTCAAGAATCTTCCTGCGGATTGCGGCAGGGCTGTGGCCCAGCAGATAGGCGAGCAGCATAGCCCCACCTGCACCCATTCCTTCCTTGACCTCTCCAATACAGTACCGGGCAAGACCGGAATGCCCGAGTTCCCCGAACCCGGGATCGATGTAGAATGTCTCTGATCCGATAAGGTCCGCTATCTCCTCAAAGTTCGCCGAGGCGTCGTCCCTCACATAGCAGGTGGTGGCGATGCGGGGCACCGGTCTCCCCATTGCCCGCACCACCGCGGCGACCGAGAGCATCTGGGTCCCCCCGGCAAGGATAAGGTGACCGGGGTAGCTCGCAGCGATCCCCGCCCCCACCGCGATCATGGGGTCGCCCCCGATTCTCACCGCGTCCAACGGCGAGGAGATCCCCGATTCGGAAATCCTCTCCGAAACGATCCTCCACACCTCCTCCTTCATGGATACCGGGTTCTCGATGAAACTGCTGCTTACGCGGGCCGGATACCCAAGCGCCCGGAGCACGCAGAGCGAAGTGGTGGTGCCCCCGGGAACGCACTCACCGAGGACGACGAGATCGGAGACCTGCCCAAGAAATGTGCCGAGCGATTTACCCCGGTTGAAAAGAAGTTCAGCCGCAGGCACGGCATCACCGAACCGGGGATCATCGCCCGGGATTCCATACACATCGAGACAGGGCACAGTCGGGCGGTGCGCGAGACCGGCATTGATGAAGAGAGGGGAGAGCCCGATCATTTCCATGATGGCCCGGGTGATGGATGCCGGAGTCGGGCACCCGGTCGGGGTATTTGGCCTGACCGGCATGCTCGATATCGACCCTTCAGCGATCAGTTCCGCATCAAGGACGGGGGTAAACAGGGTCTTTTCCGGGGTCGTCCCCGCCCCCGAGATCCCGGGGACCATGGAAAGGAGGGTATTTGAGAGGATGCTGGCAAACACAGGCCTCTGGGGGAGTATATCCGGATTCGTGGAGACAAATGGCATGCGGACCTTCCCTGATACCTCGTACGTTGCGGAGTATCAAGCTATCCTTCCCGCTGGTAACATGGCCGGATTCCCGATTGAGAGGGTAGATGAGGAGGATGCCGCAGTTCGTCCGACAAACGGAAAGGACATCCGCTAATAGGATCGGGCCCCAAAGCAGCCAGGGTTCACGGGGAATTACTTTTCCGGGGTGCATTCTTCCCCGGATTCATGTGGCAACCCTAATAAGGAAACCCGGAAAAGATCTCTTTCTCATGTTCAGAATCGAAGAGCGTCTCAGGGAAAAGGGGGTATCCGTTGAGGATATGGTCGCCGCCGCCATGGTCCTCTATGTGTCCCACGGGATGGACGCAGGATCGGCTGAAGGAGCCATCCGGGAAAAGATCAGGAAATATCTTTGCGACCCGAATATCGCTTCTCTCCTGCTCGGTGCCATTCTCCTCGAAGAAGAGATCTTTGGGTCCGCTGATCCGGAGATACAGGGTGACCCTGTCTTCCTGCTCTCCGATGAGATTATCGGCATGGCCATCGCCGAGTGTATCGGGGGGACCTATGCCCGGTTCGAATTCACCAGGTACGACCAGAAGAAGCCGGGAATCCTCTCGGAGCTCGGGCCGTTCCTCGACGATGCTGTCGCGGGGCTCATCGCCGGGTGCACATCCCGCATATACAGCGAATGTTGCTAAAACCACTCCGTGCCCTGATCCAGTTCACCACGATACTCCCAATGGGGGAACCGGCAGATATCGGTTCGTTTGCACGCTGGTCATGGCTCTATCCGATCGCCGGCTACGTGACCGGAGGCTTTGCCTGTATCTGTGTCTTCTGGATCGCAGAACCTCTCCTTGCCGCGGCAGCCGCGGTTGCCGCTCTCCTCCTCATCACCGGTTCGCACCACCTTGACGGGTTGCTCGACCTGGGTGACGGGCTCATGGTCCATGGTGACCGCGAGAGACGGCAAAAAGCCCTGACCGACCGGCAGGTCGGCGCAGGGGGGATAGCCACAGGAGGGGCCGTAACCCTCATCACCTTCGCGGCACTGGCATCGTCCCCAATCATCTGGGCCGCCCTGATAGCCGCTGAGGTTGCCGCCAGGTTCTCAATGGCATTTCTCACCGCGTACGGACCTCCTTTTCACGAGGGAATACATTCGGTTCTCCACCGGGCGTCACGGCCGTATTTCCCGGTCCTCTCATTCATCCTGTGCGCTCCGCTGATCCTCCTTCCTCTCGCGCCCGTCAGACTTGCAGGCACCGCGGCGGTCATGATCGCCGTCCCTGCCGCCCTGCTTGCGATCTCCCGTCGCCTCTTTGGCGGGGTGAACGGGGATGTGGTCGGTGCCTCCGGGGAAATCACCCGGGCCCTCGTTCTTGCCACCCTGGTCATCATTCCAGGAACCACACTTTTTTAGGCATGGGCCTGAATCAATTCTCTGATGTTCAAGGATCTTGGAATATACAAGAAAGGTGGCGTGATTACTGAGCGGAACCCGGAATACTGCACGGTAAGGATCCGCATTCCCGCAGGAATGGTGTCCCCGGACCAGTTACGGGGCATCGCAGATATCGTCGAGCGGTATGGTGGTGACAGCGTACAGCTCACGGTTCGCCAGACCATCGAGCTTCCTCACATGCCTCCGGAACGGCTCGTGGAGATTTCCCGCGATCTTTCCGCGAATGGCACCCCGCTTGGAGCTGAAAAGGAGGAGGTAAAAAATATCATCGCCTGTACCGGCAACCAGCGCTGTATCTTCGGCAATATCGATGCTGTTGCACTTGCCAGGGAGATAGACCAGAGGCTCTTTGGCAGGGAGATGCCAGTGAAACTGCGGATAGCGGTCTCCGGATGCCCGAACGCCTGCACAAGCCCGATGCTCAACGAGATCGGGATCATTGGGAAGATCGAACCGATGCGCGTCGCGGGAATGTGTACCGGATGTGGAACCTGCGTTGAATACTGCAAGGAAGGTGCTATTGCCATCAAGAAGGGGATATCGGTTCTTGACAGCGCAAAATGCATCGAATGTGGAGTCTGCATCCGATCATGCCCGTACGACCTCCTGAAGTCGTCTGGTCCCTACTACCTCATCACAGTAGGAGGTAACCGGGGGAGGCATCCGAAGATGGGGCGGGAGCTGGTAGCGGTGCGGACCGGCAAAGCTGCCGCCGATGTGGTTGAAAAGGTTGTCACCTGGGTTTACCGGAAAGCGTGGAGCGGGAGACTCCTATCGGATCAACTGGACGACCTGCAATTCGAGGCTTTTAAAGCAGAGATCCGGAACCAGGTCCCCGAAGAGGATCTCTTCAGGCCCGGAGTTATCGCCGACGATGAAGTCACCGCCGGTAGCGGGACTTAAACCCGGTATTCTGGTCATCGTCGCACTCTATCGCCGTTGCGGAAGCGACCAGGGTGTTGAACTGAAGGGCGGCGTTCATCAGCGCTTCGTCCCCCGTAACTCCTCCTCCTCTTGTTTTCATGGCGGTCTCCTGGGGAGACGGGTAAAGTTTATCCCGGATCCGGATCCCTTTGCAGTGAATACAGAACGCGCAATTGCGGTAAACAGAGACTTCTCCGTCAGCACACGCAACGGTTGCATGGACGTTCTTTTCGTCCCGGGTGATTGCAAGGGCCTTCATGATGGAAAGGAGATATCGTTCCATACGATATGATAATACCGGTTTTCTCGTTATTTCGGGAAAACTACTCAAATATCGCTCATCGAAACGATTAATAAGGATCCCTTTCCAATACATAATACTCGCGTAAACAGGCTGTACTTCTGCAGTTTGTCTTTATCGGAGGAATGTTTATGGCAGCTGAGAAGCCCCACCTTAACCTGGCGGTTATCGGACACATCGACCATGGGAAGTCGACAATGGTAGGACGACTCATGTTCGAGACCGGAGCCGTACCTCCTCATATCATTGAGGGCTACCGTAAAGAGGCAGAGACAAAGGGAAAGGCGACCTTCGAGTTCGCCTGGGTCATGGATAACCTCAAGGAAGAGCGTGAGAGAGGTATCACCATCGATATCGCCCACAAGAGGTTCGACACGCCCAAGTACTACTTCACCGTCGTAGATTGCCCGGGCCACCGGGACTTTGTCAAGAACATGATTACCGGCGCATCCCAGGCTGATGCTGCGATCCTTGTGGTTGCAGCACCGGATGGTGTGATGGAGCAGACCAAGGAGCACGTATTCCTCTCGAGAACGCTCGGTATCGGCCAGCTTATCATCGCCATCAACAAGATGGATGCGGCCAAGTACGACCAGAAGCGTTTCGAGGAGGTCAAGAAGGATCTCTCGGCCCTCCTGCAGATGGTCGGGTACAAGCCTGCAGAGACTTTATTCATCCCCACCAGCGCACTCCAGGGCCTGAATATCGCCAAGAAGAGCCCGGAGACCCCGTGGTATACCGGCCCGACACTCCTCGAGGCTCTCGACATGCTCAAGGAACCGGATAAACCGGTTGACAAGCCACTCCGCCTCCCCATCCAGGACGTGTATTCGATCAGCGGCATCGGGACGGTCCCGGTCGGCAGGGTCGAGACCGGTGTCATGAAAAAGGGCATGAAGGTCTCGTTCATGCCGGCCAACAAGGAAGGCGAGGTCAAGTCCATCGAGATGCACCACGAAGAGATCCCCCAGGCAATTCCCGGGGACAACGTGGGATTCAACGTCCGTGGGCTTGGAAAAGGCGACATTCGCCGTGGAGACGTCTGCGGACCAGCCGATGCCCCGCCGACCGTTGCCGATGAGTTCACCGCGCAGATTGTCGTGCTCCAGCACCCGAGCGCAATTACGGTTGGCTATACACCGGTGTTCCATTGTCACACCACCCAGACAGCATGCACGTTTGTCGAGCTGAAGAAGAAACTTGATCCGCGGACCGGGCAGACCAAGGAAGAGAACCCGACCTTCATCAAGACCGGTGACGCGGCCATCGTGCAGGTGAAACCCACCAAGCCGATGGTCATCGAGAATGTCAAGGAGCTCCCCCAGCTCGGCAGGTTTGCCATCCGTGATATGGGGAGCACCATTGCCGCCGGGATGTGTATCGCCATCCAGGCCAAGCAGATGAGATAACTCCGATTCCCCATATCCTGGTGAATATCATGCAGAAGGCCAGAATACGCCTGACAGGGACCGATTTCAAGAAGGTTGAAATGGTCTGCGATCGGATCAGGGAGATTGCGGAGAGGACCGGAGTAAACATTGCAGGCCCTATCCCCCTCCCCACAAAAAGACTGATCGTGCCAATCCGTAAAAGCCCGGATGGCGAGGGCACCGCAACATGGGACCGCTGGCAGATGCGGGTTCACAAGCGGCTTATCGATATCGATGCCGATGAACGGGCTCTCCGCCAGCTGATGCGAACCCAGGTCCCTAAAGATATCGGCATCGAGATCGTCCTCGAGAGATGAGGGAGTCTGCCGGATATCGGATCCGGGCCTGGTTCTCCTTCAGAAACCTCTTTTTAGCAATATTCCTGCTAGGGCTGTTACTCCGTCTTTTTGCCCTGGATCTGAAGCTTTTCCACCACGATGAGGCAGTCCACGCCTGGTTCTCCTGGAAACTGATGACCGAAGGGTCCTACGCCTATGACCCGATGTACCATGGACCGTTCCTCTACTATGTCACTGCCGGGATGTTTTCGCTCCTGGGCGACTCGGACTTTGTCGCCAGGATACTCCCCGCCCTGTTCGGTGCGGCAATCATCCCGGTGATCTACTGGATCCATACCCTGGGCTACCTTGACGAGCGCCAGACCCTGGTGGCTTCACTCTTTGTCGCCATATCTCCCTGCCTTGTTTACTTCTCGCGGTTTCTCAGGCATGACATCTTCCAGCTTTTCTTCACCGTGCTGATCCTTGCCGCCATCCTTGCCTATCTCGAACGGGGAAGGTTGCGGTATGCCCTGCTGGCCGGGCTTGCCATCGGATGCGGGATGACGCTGAAAGAAGACATGCCCATCTTCCTCATCCTCATTGCCATCTTTGCCCTGGCCCTGATGCTGGGAAAGAAGATCCGGTTACCCGGCACCTGGCTGCGAGACACCGTCGGCGGGCTGATTGTTGCTGTGGGGATCATGGTCATATTCTATTCGTCATTTGGCATGCACCCCGAGATCATCCAGACGGGATGGATCCGGGCATATGAACACTGGGTCTCCATGCACGGCATATGCCGGATTTGCGGTCCCTGGTTTTTCTATATCCTCCTCTTCCTGCTCTACGAGGTGCCGATCTTTCTCCTGGCAATCTTTGGTTCTGTCCAGTTTGTCATGAGGCACAACCCGTTCCACTCTCTTATCGCCCGGTGCAGGAGAGCGGAGAAGGCGGGGGCGGAAACCCTGGTCGGGCCGGTGCCGGAGATCCTTTCCCCTCCCCCTGCCAGGCGTGCAACCTGGGATAAAAAAGAACTCTTCTTCCTTTTCTGCATCTCCTGGATGCTCTCCTCGATAGCCGCTTATGCCTATATCGGGGAGAAAGTCCCCTGGCTGATCATCCACCAGCTCCTGCCGATGATCTTTGTCTCCGTCTACCTCATGACACCAAGAAAAACCCTTGTTGCAGCAGTATCATGCCTCTTCCTCATCGTCATGACCTGGCATGTCTGCTTTGTCCCCGTCGATGTGAACGAACCGATAGTGCAGGTCCAGAACTCTGAGGATATGCGGACGGTCATGGCGCTTATTGATGCTTCGGATACCGTGGTCATCGCCTCTGATAACTACTGGCCATTACCGTGGTATTACCGGGGGGACAGGTGGGAAAAGATGCGGTTCTATGGAAAGGTAATCGACGAGCCTTCGGTCTACCAGGTCGATCCGGACATGGTGATCACCCATGATCTCTCAAGCTATGCCGCACTCGAGGGTTTCAATAAAACAACCTACAGACTCTGCTACTGGTTCTCAATCTACGACAACGAGCACCGGATACCCGAATATTATTTCAAGCGGGATGGCAAGCTCGGGAGTATCAATATCGATGTCTTCACCAAACCCGGTTTATACGAAAAGGCCGCAATCCTCCACTGATAACCTGATAATTTCCCGGCATCTTTCTGCCCCGGAAGAAATTGCGAGATATCAGGCGGTACTTTGGAGGCAGGGTTGCTTCCGGGAATGTTGCAGCGATAGGGCGATGCCCCATGAGCGTCCACAGGAAGATTGTTGGTTTGGCAAATTCCGGACAGGTTTTTATCTGACGGAATGAGTAGTCGATATCGCAGTACCGCTGTTAAACAACAGTGAACACCGGAGGCTGTGAGAAAAGCTGAAAGTGATCCTAAAGGAACCACGGGTTGAGGGTTTGGAGGGATTTCCTCTGTTAAAAAATGTTATCCGAGCTCGTCCCAGCGGCGTCGCCGCCTGAAGAGAATTATACCGATTACCACGAGGATGACTACCCCGACTACTATCAGGATGGTGACAATGCTCCCGGCAAGGGCGCTGCCAATTCCGCTGAGTGCGGCAAGCGGACTTGCATCGACATCCTCCTTTAAGGCCTGTGCATCGGCAAGAACTTCATTTCCTTTCGCAGCTGCTTCCTGTGCTTTTCGTGCGGCATCCCCGAATTTGTTTGTGGCGTCCGGATCCTTTTTCGCAGACAGCTTTTCGGCCTCGGCCTTCAGATCTTTGGCGGCAGTAAGCCTCTCAGCGGCAATCTCCCACTTTGACAGGATCGGCATCAGGCGGGTATCGGAACTCATGCTCTTGTTGACCCGGAAATAGGTGATCAGGTCCTCAGTCTCCCCGATCGACGACTCCGCATCGGCAATCGCCTTTCCCACCTCGAGAACCGCCACCTCGGATTCGAGCGTATCGATGAGGTTGGCTGCCTGTATGAGTTCGAACTGGGCGCGGGCAATGTCACTGTTTGTTTCTGCACTCCTGAGGAGGGCCGTCGCCTGCCCGAATTTTGTTTCAGGGGAGGTGGTGTCAATGCCGCCGGCCGCAAGCTGGTCGATCCGCGGTCGCAGTCCGGTCAGCGATGACTCTTCATGCGAAATCGATACACCGATGGTCTGTGGATTCAGGACCATTTTTGTCTTGACGACCTCGCTTCCTGAAACCACGACATTCCGGTTATTGAATTCGCGGACCCTGACCAGGATCTTTTCCTGTGAAGTATCAACTACCGGGGCGGTTCCTTCCACCTTCACCTTGAGGGAGACCTCACGTTTTGAAGGATAAGAGAGTTCCCATCCCGAGAGCCTGATGTTTGGTCCCGCCTCGCTCTTGGAGGGGTTCTCAATACCGTCAAGATAGATTGAATACGTCCAGACTGCGTTGGCCATCTCGGTGTCCATCTGGATGGTATGATCGTTATCAAAGGTGTACCCCCCGGAAGCGGGAAAGTTGATGATAAACGATGCTGACCCCCGGGTCACTCCCGACACGAGGTCTCCGCTGGGGGTGATGGCGATGTTTCCAACAGAGATTGCCGATGCTATGCACACCAGGCAGAAGATTCCACACAGGATTCCCGTGAACTGTACCAATCTGCTCATGTCTACTCACTCGAATAACGGTTCGATATCTTCATCAATAGAAAGCGGCTGACGTTCCTTTGACCGCTCAACATCATCACGGGCTTCCCGTGCGATAGAGAGAAGTTCCCGGATCCGGGGTGCGCTTCCAATGGTGGCAAGCAGGACAACGGATGCCACGAAGCTGCTGGAAACCGGGTAATCGCCGCCCCGTACCTCGACACCGGCAATATTCTCCTCGACCCAGCTCTTGGCCTTCTCGATCCCTTTCCGGTCAAGCTCATCCGGCGGACCTGCTACAAGGACGAGAGCGCGTTCAGCAGTGGAAAAATCACAGGGAAGGGTGAGCCTGCCAAGCATGGCCCTCCTCGTCAGGGAGATGATCTTCGCCGTCCGGTCTTCACCGAGGAGGACTTCCTCGGCCGCCTCCCGCTTCCGGATAGATCCCCTGATACCATCGATAATGCCTGACACCGAAGTCCGGGACCTGCTGCCGCTGACCGCTGCGATGGCATATCCCACTGTGCTGATGCCGCCTCCCCGGAGGGTATTGATGATCTCGCTTGAGTCGACCACCATCTCGCCGACACCGGCCTTGCCGATCTCCCCTGCCCTGAAGAGGACGCCGAATCTCCTGACGATTTCGTCGTTCAAGCGTGAGAATGCACTCTTGATGCTTTCACCCTCGTTTTTCCAGGCACTGTTGTCAAAAATGAAGGTGTTGTCGGCTTCCTTGATCAGGGTGGCGAGGCTCCTTGCTGCATTCAGGGAGTAGAGCCTGCCCTCTTCGGGTGCAGGCAGGATCCCCAGGACATAGACCGGTTCATGGTAGATCTTTTTAAGCTGCCTTACCAGCACGGGGGTCCCTCCCGACCCTGTCCCGCCACCGAGGCCGGCAATGATCATGAATGCGTCGACATCGTGTGTTCCCCGGCGGTCGATGGCACTGATGATGGAGTCGGCCTCGTCCATGGTAACCTTTGCTCCGGCAGCATTGTCCGTACCGACTCCATGCCCTTTCACCGTGGTCTGCCCGATCAGGATCCGGTCTTTGAGGTCGATATGTTTAAGACCCATCAGGTCTGTCCTGGCAGTATTTACGGCAATACCCCGAAAGCTGCCCCTGGCGAGTTTCTTGTCCTGATCGATGAACATATCAACGATCTTTCCCCCCGCCTGGCCAAACCCGATGAAAAATATCCTCATGTAGCAGAAACACCAACCAGCTGCGTTTTCCTGTGATTATATAAATTATTTAACTACTACTTTTCCTCCGGAAGTTCAAAAACTTTCTTGTAATTATCCATGGCTATGAAGGCCTAATAATTGCCGTACAGGTTTCCGGAGCCTTTTTTATCCTCCTTTTCAAATGAGTACCGAGAATTGGACTCCATGAAAGTATGTATTATTGGGGGCGGACTTGCCGGTCTTGCAGCTGCACTGCGGCTCTCATCCTGGAATGAAGTCGATATCTACGAGAAAAAAGACCATCTCGGAGGTTGTCTCTCTTCACACCGGGTTGATGACTACTGTATTGAACAGTACTACCACCACTGTTTTACACAGGACCACCATCTGCTCGCCCTCCTCTCTGAGCTCCGGGTCGCGGACCGGCTCGAATGGCTTTCGGGGACTACGGGATACTACGCCGGGGGGACCATCTACCCGCTCAACACACCGGCCGAGATTCTCCGCTACCCGCTACTCTCACTGATGGACAAGGCAAAACTTGCCCTGCTCACTGTCCGGTCGCGGAAAATGGATTCAAAGTCACTCGATTCCATCACTGCCAGGGAGTTCGTCATCAGCGAACTCGGAGAGAGTGTCTATTCATCATTCTTCGAGCCGCTCATGCGGAGCAAATTCGGCGATCTCCGGGACCAGGTCTCTGCGGCCTGGCTGGTCGGGCGGATCGCTATCCGCTCCAACCGCAGTCTCTCCGGGGAACGACTCGGATATCTTCGGGGTGGGTTCCAGGTGCTGGTTGACGCACTCTCCGAGGCCGCAGGGAGAGAATGCACGGTACGGTTCAATGACCCGGTCACCCGCATCGCAAGGGAAGGCAGAGCCTGGAGGATAAACGATCGATACTATGATGCGGTCGTATCGACCGTGCCGCCCCAGGCCCTTAGCCATGCCGGCGGGCCGGACCTTCCCGCGTTGCCCTACCAGGGAGCTGCCTGCCTTACCATGGGAATTGACGAGCAGGTCACCGAAGGGATCTACTGGCTGAACATGAAGGATCCTGCACCCTATGGGGCGGTCATCACCCATACCAACTTCGTTCCCGTTGAGCGCTATGATGGGCATATTGTATACCTCGCCTCGTATTTCACCGGGAACCTGCCTGCCCGTGCCGATACGGTGATGCGGGATCATTTCTGCAGGACTTTCAACGTACCCGAATCATCCATCAGGTGGGAGCGGATGGCGGTGGAACCGCTTGCCGGCCCGGTTTTTTCTACGGGGTACCGTGATATGATCCTTGCATACCGGGCAAAGGGGTTCTTCTGGGCCGGGATGTTTTCCCCTTCGAATTACCCGGAACGGAGCATGGAGGGGTCCATTGCCGCAGGATTTGCGGTCGCGGAAGAACTTGAACGGACCGGGGGGGAAACGTGACCGGTGTGAGCGTGGTGATACCGGTTTTTAACGATCGCGAGGCTATCGTAACGGCCATTTCCCGCTCGGTTGCCATGCTCGAAGACCTTGGTGAGGATTTTGAGATCATAATTGCCGAAGATGGGAGCACCGATGGCAGCCCTGCTGTGGTCCGTGCATACAGTATACGCGATCCACGGGTGCAACTGCTCCATTCCGATAACCGGCTCGGGCGGGGGAGGGCCCTTTCCCGGGCATTCCGGGAAGCCCGCGGCCCGGTGGTCTGTTACTACGACGTCGACCTTGCAACTGACCTCTCGTATCTCGGGCGCCTGATATCGGCGATCCGGGACGGCTACGATATCTCTACCGGGTCCCGCCTCCTCCCGGAGAGCAGGATTGCCCGGAGCCAGGCCAGGGAGGTTGCAAGCCGTGGATACAACTTCCTCGTCCGGTTAATCCTGAACAGCAGGCTGCACGATCACCAGTGCGGGTTCAAGGCGTTCAACCGGGAACGGCTCCTCGCTCTCCTCCCTGCAGTCAGAGATACCCACTGGTTCTGGGATACCGAAGTGCTGGTCAGGGCAGGGCGTGCCGGATACAGGATCCTGGAGTTCCCAGTGGCCTGGAACCAGGGAGAGAGGACGACTGTTAAGAGACGCGATACCTGGGACATGGGGAGGGCTATCCTCCGGCTCTGGTGGCAGCTGCATGTATCGGAAGATTAGCGCGATTGTCGCCTCGACCCTTGTCGCACTCGGGATTATTGCCTTCATGCTCTTCCGGGTAAGGGACGACCTGGTCATCGCTCTTGAGCATATAGTGTGGGGCTTTCTCCTCCTTGCTACCGCGGTCTGCCTTGCTGCGTGGCTGCTGCGGGGTCTCAGGTACAAGGTAATTCTTTCGGGGGTGGGAGTCTTTTGCGGACTTCTTGCCTCCACTGGCTGCATCTTCGTGAGCCAGACCGCAAACCTCATCGTTCCTGCCCGGCTTGGCGATCTCGTGCGGGTGTTCATTCTTCGGCATGAATACAACTCAACCATTTCCCAGGGGATCTCTTCCCTTGTCGTGGAGCGGGTCTTTGACATCGTGACGGTAGCCCTGCTTGGTGCCATCTCGCTCTTTTTCGTCCTCAATGTTCCTGGATGGTTCTATACCATCATCCTCATCCCCCTCGCGCTCGGTGCGATCTTCTTCGTCTTCCTGTACTTTTCGGGAAAACTCGTATCAGGGAATCGTTATATCCGGATCTTCCTCTCCATACTCGACCAGATCCGGGCAGTCTCTCTCTCGCTCCATTCTGTACTGTCGATATCCTTGCAATCCTTCGTGATCTGGATACTCGATGTCCTGGTCTGCCTCTTCGTGGCCATGATGTTCCAGCAGGCCATCCCTTTCGCCGTTGTCGTTTTGGCAATCGTCATCGGGAACCTGGTGAAGGCCATTCCACTCACCCCGGGAGGGGTCGGCACATATGAGCTCTCCGTAGCCCTCACCTTCACCGCAGCCGGGATCGATCCCGCTGCTGCCACCCTGATCGCCGTAATCGATCACCTCCTCAAGAACATTGTCACCCTGGCCGGAGGTATCGTCTCCATCTACTTCTTCGGCGGCTGGGTCATCGACACTATCCGGTCTGCCTTCAGAAAGGAGATGTATGGGGGTGACGGAGGTGGAACCTGAATACCAGCTCTTCTCGCTTCTGGCATGGCTTGCCCTGCTGATTTTACTCCAGCTCTCGGTCTGGCCAGCCCTTAAACCGGTTTTCCGTGAATTCGCCTATCCTGCCTCGTTTCCCTCCTCCCTGCTCGCATTTACCTTCATCTCCTGGTACTGCGGGCTCCTCCACCTCCCTGTCCAGGCAGCCCTCGTGCCGTTCATCGCCCTGTTCGTGCTGTTTGCGATAAAACGGGAGTATACACGGAACTCGTTTTCCGGCCAGTGGCGGTGGTTCCTGGTATTTCTGGTTTTCTTCATCTTCATGCTCGAGCTCAGGTTCGTCAACCCAAGCATCTCCTATGCCGAGAAGTTCATGGATCACGCGTTCCTGGCCTCGGTCATGCGGCTCCCCGTGGTTCCGCCGCTCGACCCCTGGTTTGCCGGAGGGTTCCTGAATGTCTATTACTACCTCGGGTACTGGATGTTTGGTGCGCTGGGGGTGGTGACCTCGGTTCCATCTCCAGTGGTGTTCAACCTGGCTCTCCCCACGGTGCTCGCCAATGCAGCTGTATCGCTGTTCGCCCTCGCCCATCTGCTCGCCCCGCGGCTGCGGTGGCTCCCCCTGCTCACCCTGCTCGTGGTGAACCCATCATTCCTGTGGAACCTGTTCCAGGGAAAAGCGCTGGGATCGGTCCTCTGGGACAGCACGAGAACCATCCCCAATACGATCAACGAGTATCCAATCTTTTCTTTCGTGTGGGGGGATCTCCATGCCCATGTTATATCCCTTTTCAACCAGGCATTCCTGCTCTTCGTGCTCGTCTACACCCTGGTTTCATGGGAGGGTGCCGGGAGAAGGGAACGCATTGCGATGATCGGATTGACCGCCCTTTCCCTGGGATCGATGCCGCTCATCAATTCCTGGGACGTGATCCTCTACGCCCCTGTGACCGTAGTCTTCGGTCTCCTGGTCTGGCACCGTGGCAAGTCTTCCGCCACCATTCTCCCCCACGATGAGGCGGGTAGCCATAACCAGGATTTGGGATGGGCACCGGTAAGAAACCTCATCGCTAAGGACTGGAGTTTCCTGATCTGCGTCCCGCTCCTGTCGGTCCTGATTTACGCCCCTTTCTACCTCCAGATGACCACACCAGGGATACAGGGTATCGGCCTCGTCCATACCCCGACACCGGTTTCTGCATTCCTCCTGGTGCACGGGATTTTCATCGCCCTGTTCTTCATCGCCCTGTACAGGGAGATCCTGAAAAGACCGTACCTGCTCCTGGCTTTCGTGCCGTTCGCCCTGGCGGGATATACATCCGCCGGGATTGCGGCCATCCCGCTGGTATACTTCCTGGCAAAAAAGAGACGCGTTCCCGCGGACCTGCTGGCCATCTTTGGTCTCACGGTCATCATCCTCTGCGAGTTCCTGTACCTGAAGGATAACATGGGGGAAACCTACTACCGGATGAACACCGTCTTCAAGTTCTACCTTCCTGCGTGGATCCTTATGGGGGCCGCAGGGTTCTCCATGGCTGCATCCCTGCTCGCTTCCCTGGTTTCAGGTTGGGAACCTCCCCGGAACCTCCGCCTTGCATTCCTTGCCGGAACAATCGCGCTCCTCCTCATCTCGCCCCTCGTGATCTCCTTCGATTACCAGTACCGGGATACCACCCTTGACGGCCTGGCATACCTCTCCTCAAATCATCCGGGCGATGCCGAAGCGGTTGCTTTTCTCCGGTCCCTTGATGGGGTACCTGCAGTCGTCGAAGCAGAGGGTGGTGATTACACCTATTATTCCCGTATCTCTTCGTTTACCGGGATTCCGACCATTATCGGCATGCCTTTCCACGAGTTCATGTGGCGCGCAGACGGCTGGTTCGGGGAACGGACCACCGATGTCAGGCTCATCTACGAGGATCCCGGACAGACCCGCGCCCTCATGGAAAAATACAACGCGACCCACCTGTATGTCGGTGATGCGGAGCGGGAACGCTACGACGTCAGGGTGGAGAGGGCGGGCCTCCCGCTCCTCTATAACCGATCGGGAGTCCAGATTTACCGGATTTCCGACTGAAACTCTCCCCGGGCCAGGTCACAAACCTTTATTTCCGTTCCTGTCGAACTGATATGGCTGCATCGTCGTTTCTGACTGATGAGTGATGAGGGAGACTACGCTACTCCTGAATGAGGTGAGTTATGGCAAAGACGTACATGAAATTCGAGGTTCCTGAAGAGCTTCAGAACAAGGCGCTCGAAGCTCTTGAGATTGCCAGGGACACAGGCAAGATCAAGAAAGGTGCGAACGAGGCGACTAAGGCAATCGAGAGGAGCCATGCTGCAATGGTCCTCATCGGCGGGGATGTAGATCCCGAGGAGATTGTGATGCACCTTGCCCCGCTCTGCGAAGAGAAGAAGATCCCCTACCTCTTCATCAAAAAGCAGAATGATATCGGGGCCGCGAGCGGGCTTGAAGTCGGATCGACTGCTGCTGCAATCGTCAAACCCGGCAAAGCAAAGGACCTCATCGACGAAATCGCCAAGCAGATCAGCGGCCTGAGAGCGTGAGAGGATCATGGCCGACGAAGGTACCCCTGCCGAAGTTATCGAGGTTATCGGCTCCACCGGGATGCACGGGGAAGCGATGCAGGTGAAGTGCCGGATCCTCGATGGTCCCAACAAGGGGCGCATCATCACCCGGAACACGGTCGGTCCTATCCGCGAGGGAGATGTCCTGATACTCCTCGAGACCGAGCGTGAGGCGAAGAAGCTCTCGAGGCGGTGAGAGAGATGGTTGAGCAGAAAAACTGCAGTTTCTGTGGTGAGGCAATCGAGCCTGGCACCGGGAAACTCTTTGTCCGGAAAGACGGTTCCATCTTCTATTTCTGCAGCTCCAAGTGTGAGAATAATTTCCGGCTCGGCCGGGCACCCCGCCGGGTTCCCTGGACCCGGGCCGGGCGCAAGGCGATGGGAAAGGAGTGATCGGGTCGTGGACCAGACCTTCGTGATGGTCAAACCTGACGGTGTTGCCCGGGGTCTCATAGGTTGCATCATCATGCGGCTCGAAAGAAAAGGCCTTCGCCTGGTCGCGGCACGGCTCGAGAAGCTCCCGGAAAAACGGGTAATGGAGCAGTACCGGGAGCACCTAGATAAACCGTTTTTCCCTTCGCTTCGCCATTTCATCACCAGCGGGCCCTGTTTCCTGATGGTCTGGGAGGGCAGGGACGTTGTGCCGGTGGTAAGGGCCCTGGTCGGGTTGACCGATCCTGCCAAAGCCGCTCCCGGGACCATCCGTGGAGACCTCGCCATGGACATCGGCAGGAATGTGGTGCACGCTTCTGATACACCAGAAAGCGCACGACGGGAGATCTCCATCCACTTCCCGGAAAGCGAGCTTTGTTCGTACCAGCAGGCTGACGAGCCGTTCCTGTACGAGTAAACGGCCCGCTCCGGCAGGAAAGAACCTTTTTTTTACCCGCACACAGCCCTTGTGGATGGGATGAGAAAACCGATGGCTGCACAGCATATCGTTTCGGCCTTCCCGACCCCTCCCCAGGCTGATCTGTTGCCGAAAGACTCACGTAATTTCGTGCACCAATTTTCCGGTGTGAAGATTTTCGGAGTGCAGATGGGGAGTGTCTGGGAAGATCCTGCAGCCACCCTGGCAAAGGCAGAACCATTTGTCCATGCGGCTGCAAGGAAGGGCGGATCGCTCGTCTGCTTCCCCGAGCAGTTTGCAACCGGCTGGGATCCGGGATCACTGCTGCACATCCAGGACAGTACAGGGCCCATCGTTTCATCCCTGAAAAAACTCGCGAGGGAGGCCGGAATCGCCATCCTCGGGTCGTTCCGGGAAGCATCCGGCGATGGACCGCGGAATTTATGTATCGTCGTCGACAATCAGGGGAAGGAGCTTGCATCCTATGCAAAGATCCACCTGTTCTCCCCGGACCGCGAGCACACATCCTATATTCCCGGCACCCGGACCGGTACCTTTACGCTTGATGGAATGCTCTGTGGTATCGCGATATGCTACGATCTCCGGTTCCCGGAACTCTTCTCTGCATATGCCCGCAAGGGTGTACAGGCCATGTTCGTACCGGCAGCCTGGCCGGCCTCCCGGATCGGGCACTGGGAGTTGTTCATCAGGGCCCGTGCCGCTGAAAATCAGATGTATGTAGTCGGGATCAATACCATCGGAACTACACCTGTCGGTTCTTATAACGGACGCTCGATTGCAGCCGATCCCCAGGGAAAGATCATCGCGGATGCAGGGAGTGCTGAGATTGCGTTTCCCGTTACCCTCGACCGGGACTATGCCGAAGAGGTCAGGGTGGCATTTCCGGTTGCAGGTGATCGGAACCCGCAGCTGTATTCCAGGCTTAATGGTAATGGGGGCAATTGATCGCTATAGAGGTCCCTGCCGGAAATATCCCTCGTGTATATGAGGAATGAACACCCATATTACAGCATGTATCGCCTCACCTGCGTGAACTGTGGCGAATCGTACGGACCAGACGAGATAATATACAGCTGCCCAAGGTGCGATCACCTCCTTGCAGTTGAGTACGATCTGGATTCGATCACTGTGCAGCGTGAGGCGTGGAACCGCCGGCCGCTTTCGGTCTGGCGGTACCGCGAACTGCTCCCGGTGACCATCAGGCCGGTCACCCTCCAGGAGGGAGGGACCCCCCTCTACCATCTTGAAAAGATAGGAGAGGAGATCGGGCTTCCCCATCTCTATGCAAAGCATGAAGGGATGAACCCGACCGGTTCTTTCAAGGATCGTGGTATGACTGTGGGGGTGAGCATGGCCCTCCAGCTGCGTAAGTCCACGGTGGCCTGTGCCAGCACCGGAAACACCTCGGCAAGTCTTGCCGCGTACGCAGCCAAAGCCGGGATCCCTGCTGTTGTGCTCCTACCCGCAGGCAAGGTGGCGCTCGGGAAGGTAGCCCAGGCCCTCATGCACGGGGCGAAGGTCATCTCTATCCGGGGCAACTTTGACCGGGCACTGGAAATGATCCAGGAACTCTGCCTCTCCCACGGGCTCTACCTGCTAAACTCTATCAACCCGTTCCGCCTCGAGGGTCAGAAGACCATCGGCTTTGAGGCTGTCGATCAGCTCGGGGGAGTCCCGGACCGGATGGTGCTTCCAATTGGCAACGCCGGTAATATCTCGGCAGTGCATAAAGGGCTCACCGAGCTGCTCGCTTTAGGCCTCATCGACCGCCTCCCCATGATGACAGGGATACAGGCTGCCGGTTCGAGCCCGGTGGTCCGGGCTATCCGCGAGGGGCTTTCCGAGGTTATTCCGGAGAAGAATCCGGAGACCATCGCCACTGCAATCCGGATCGGTGCCCCGGTCAATGCAGAAAAGGCGCTGGCGGCAATCAGGAAGACCGGTGGGACGGCAGAGCTGGTTACCGATGAAGAGATACTCGCCATGCAGCGTGACCTTGCGCGGAAAGAAGGGATTGGCGTTGAGCCGGCATCTGCAGCTTCGGTTGCCGGGATCCGAAAGCTGGCCGAGGCTGGCCAGATCGACCGGAAGGAACGGGTGGTATGCGTGGTGACCGGGCATCTCCTGAAAGACCCTGAGACGGTGATACTCCAATGCGACGCCCCGATAGAGATCGATGCCGATCTGCAGTCGCTGCTCTGTGCATTGCAGTCTTCCTGATCATCGCCCCGGCGATTGCACTCACTGCAGAGTACCGGGTAGCGCCGAATGGGACTGCCTACCAGGGAGCAGTACAGGTGGAGAATGCAGATCGGTTCGAGTTTGCCGAGACAGGGCTCCTGGGAGAGCGGATCCCGATCCAGGTGACCGGGGTCTCCCTCTCTGGCGATTGTTCTCCCTGTAATTTTACCTGGAGCGATCGATCGGTCATCACCTTCCCAAAGGGGAACTATACGGTACGGTATGCCGGGCGGATCACCCAGAACCACCTGGTCGTCGCTTTTACAGAACCCCTTCGGGTTGTGGTAAGCATCCCCCCCGGCCTTGATGTCCGGAACCGGCTCCTCGGCGTTATCAGCCCACCGGATGCCGTGGTATCAGAACAAAAGGACGGCTCCATCCACGTAACCTGGAATGCAACCCGCTCCGCGGAGCTACGGTTCTATGCCCCGGAACGGGAGGACTGGCTCGCATGGTTCGGGCAGTTCTGGATAATCATCGCCATCGTGTTGCTCCTCCCGTTTCTCCTCACCAGGAAAAAGAGATCCTGAGGGGCGCCTGGAAGGGGTATCCGGGCGGGTAATCCACCTGTGCAGGATTTTTAAAGATCCTCCGGAGCAGGGTGATCATTACCAGGGGGCAGCACTAGAACCCGAGAGCCGCAATGGTGGCGAGGGTTCCCAGAACCACGAGCGCAACGGCTACAACGACCAGACCGGGTTTCATCCCGAACATCTCCGGCAGGGTCTCTGCCGGGAACGGGCCACTGTTGAGAATCGAGCGGTCCAGGAAGGGGTAGAGGCGGGCGAACAGCCCGGCGCCGAGCACGATCCCGATCATCCCAACCACCGCATCGAGCGACCCTGACCCGGCAGCACCGGCAGCCGTCCCGGGACAGTAGCCGAGGATGGCGAACCCTGCCCCAAAGATCAGGCCGCCGATAACGGTAGCGCCCCATGATCCACCTCTGACATGCAGCCGTACAAGCCCAAGCTCCTTCATCGTAAAGACACCGATCATTCCAACGAGCATTGCGGATAACATGATGTTTACAACGGTAAAATCGGTGAGGAGGAGCTGCCCGATGATGATCCCGTAATCAGTCGCCCCGCCCTTCTGGAGGAGGAACCCGAAGGTGATACCAAAGATGAGCCCAAGGACCCGCTGGGCCTGCATATCTGATCTGAGTCTTTCAAATGCCAATTTTTACACCTCTCACATGTACGGGAACCCAAAAATCAGGCCCGCGACAAAAATTCCACCGGCAAAGAAGCAGGCCGCCGCGACGTAACTGGCAACCGAGAGCTGGAGCGTCCCGGATATCCCGTGCCCCGATGTGCAGCCCCCTGCCCACCGGGCACCAAGCCCCATGAGGATACCCCCGGCCAGCGCGAATGCAGCACGAAGGCCCGTATTCAACCCGAACGCTTCAGCGAAAACGGGAGGGACGAGCATGATGGAAAAGGTGCCGGAGAGCAGTGCCGAGATAAATGCCCCGATAACTACACCGATGATGAGAAACCAGTTCCAGTCTGTCGTTGGTGAAAACTTCTGGTAATACGGCATTGATGCTGTCTTTTCAGGAGAAACTGCTGATTCAACCATTCCAGCAGTCCTGGTGTATGCCATCGATGCACCAAGTGGCCGGTCGGAGAACAGAAACGTTGCCCAGATGAGAAATCCGATCCCGGCTCCAACTATGTAGGGCGACCACCTCGCCATGGTGAGCCATTCTATCATGGTCTGTCTTCCACGAGAGGGGAATGATGCGCCCCGAAATAATCTCTTGCATCAGGGGACAAATCCCGACCTGCGGTTTGCCATGCAGCCGCACCGATGCTTGAGACTGGGGAAAAGCATGGGTCACAGTTAATCGTGACCGAAGTGGAGGAAAAGTACCGGACAAGCCAGAGGCTGGTTTTGCCCATCTACGGTTCTGTTTGAGACGATGGATGGGCGATCTTATAAAAAGAGCTATCGCCAGGGAAGCCTTGCAGGGTATATGGCCTCTGTGCAACAGATGCCCGGTAACTGTTGCTGGGCATGGGGCAGGTATGCCCGCACCTCCCCCCGCCCCCCTGTTTTCGCTGAAGTGTCCAAAAAGGGGGTTTTTTTTACGCCTTCAGTTTGATATCGATTCCGAACTTCTCGGCGTTCCGGTCGGCAATGGCCTGGATCTTGGCAATCTCGGCGTCATTCCGTTTCGGCTTGAAGAGGTGGCGGAACCGCTTCTGCTCTGTCAGGTACGCCTCGACCGGCTTTCGGACCACCTTTTTCACTCTCGTCACCTTCCCCTCTTCCATCTCGTAGTTCACCCAGAGGCCTGTCTCGATGGCAAGCTTTCCAATGGTGATGGTCTTTTCCGACTCAAATCCCCACCCGGTGCAACATGGGGCATGGATCTGGATGTAACAGGGGCCCGGGGTATTGACCGCCTTTTCGACTTTCTTCTTGAGGTCCGGGGGATAGGCGATTGAGGCCGTTGCCACATACGGGGCGCCGTGGGCGGCCAGGATGGCCGGAAGATCCTTCTTGGGGCGCGGGTTGCCATATGAGCACTTCCCGGCCGGGCTGGTGGTGGTGCTTGCATCGTAGGGGGTGGCCCCTGATCGCTGGATCCCGGTGTTCATGTAGGCTTCGTTGTCGTAGCAGATATATGTGAAATCGTGTCCCCGTTCGAAGGCGCCGGAGATACAGAGGATACCGATATCGAAGGTCGCCCCGTCGCCTCCCAGTGCGATGACTTTCTCCTTCCTCCCCTGCTTCTTCAGCGATGCGACGATCCCTGAGGCAACGGCCGAGTTGTTCTCAAAGAGGGAGTGTATCCAGGGCACGTTCCATGCCGTTTCGGGATAAGGGGTCGAGAAGACCTCCATGCAGCCGGTCGATGAGACTATGATAGTATCCTTGCCTGCTGCTTCGAGGATGAAGCGCGCTGCCATGGCCGCCGCACATCCCCCGCATGCACGGTGACCGGCATCGAACAGCACGCAGGCTGCTTCGTCACCTTTCATTTCAGCACCTCCTCGCGGAGACCATAGAAGAGGTCCCCCACTCCCGCCTCCGCACTGGCAACAACTGTTGCAATATCCTTCTTCCTCACGTCACGGCCACCGAGTGCGATGATGTAGTCCAAAACCGTTATCTGCGACCCATAGAGGGCATCACGTATCTCGAGGGCTACTGCCCCCTTGGACCCAAGCGATATGTTCTTGTCGAGGACCGCAACCGTGCTGACACCGGCAAGCGCTTTCTGCACCTCCTTTTCAGGGAACGGGCGGAAGGCCCGGAGTTTGAGCAGCCCCACCTTCTTACCGGCATTCCGCATCTCATCGATGGCATCCTTCACCGTCCCGCAGATCGAGCCCATGGCAACGATGGCACAGTCTGCATCATCGATCCGGTACGCTTCGGTAAGCCCGCTGTAGTCCCTGCCAAACATTTCAGAGAACTCCGTTCCCGCTTCGGGAATGATACTCCGTGCCTGTTTCATGGCCTGGTCGATGGCGTAACGGAATTCCATGTAGTAGTCCGGTGCAGCAAACAGCCCGAAACTGATTGGGTCAGCGGCATCAAGACGGTGGTATGGTTTGAACGGGGGCAGGTAACTTTCGGCCTGCTTCCTGGTGAGCATGTCCACCGGCTCGTAGGTATGAGAGAGGATGAATCCGTCAAAGCAGACAAAGGCGGGAAGGAGGACGCGGTGATCCTCGGCAACACGGTAGGCAATGTAATGGAGATCGGCTGCTTCCTGGTTGTCTTCGGCATACAGCTGCAACCACCCCGAATCGCGGAGCGAGATTGAGTCCTGCTGGTCGTTCCAGATCGATAGCGGTGCACCCATTGCCCGGTTCACAATCGACATCACCACCGGGAATCGCATGCCCGCACAGTTGAAGCACACTTCGAACATCAGGGCCAAACCCTGCGAGGTGGTGGCAGAATAGACACGGGAGCCGGCAGCGCTCGCCCCAAGGCATGCTGATAGAGCAGAAAACTCGCTTTCAACGGTGATATATTCGGCATCGATACTGCAATCGGCAACCATATCGGCCAACGCTTCGACGATATGGGTCTGCGGGGTGATCGGGTATGCGGCTATGACCCCGGGCCGGCACAGGCCGACAGATTTTGCCACGGCGTGGGATCCTTCCATGATCTCGAGCATGCTACTTCTCCTCCTTTTTCATCTCGATGGCCTCTGACGGACATTCTTCTGCACAGAGCCCGCAGCCCTTGCAGTAGTCGTAATCCGGTACCGGTAATCCCTCCGCATCCTCCCCGATGCATCCTTCAGGGCAGACGATCATGCACATCCTGCACTTCGTGCATTTATCGGCGATGAACTCGGGACGAAATACCCGCCAGCTGCCGGTCTTGTTCTCCCGGGATTTCCCGGGCCGGGCCGTGCAACCAAGTCCGAGAGCCATGTCAGGACGCCTCCTTCACGAACCGATAGGCCTCTTTTGCTGCAGCAATATTCTTCTCGGCAAGTTCGCCCTTGAATCTCCTCCGGAAGGCATCCTCGAGGGCCTCGATCTTGATCTCGCCGCTTGCCGCAGCAAACGCCCCCATGAGCGTGGTGTTGGTGATAGGGATTCCCAGCACCCGGAGTGCAATCGATGTTGCATCTATCGTGATGACCTTTACTCCCTTCGGAAACGGGTACGTCAGGGCCTTCTCGGTGTTGATGATGGCGATCCCCCCCTCTTTCAGTCCCTGGAAAACATTGACATCCCGGATCAGGGTGCTGTCCTGGACAATGATGTAGTCGGGTTCATAGATCTGGCTCCGGAGCCTGATCTTATGGTTGTCGAACCGTACAAACGCCTGCACCGGTGCTCCCCTTCGTTCTACGCCGAATGCCGGAAAAGCCTGGGCAAACATGCCGCCCTCGAAGGCAGCGACCGCGATCAGCTCGGCGGCGGTTACCGAACCCTGACCGCCCCTGCCATGGATACGAAGCTCTCTCAAGAAAATCCCATAATAATCTTACATGATTAATAATAAAAATCTACATGTTTACGCCGATCCCAAGAATTTCTTCCTTTCCCCCAAACACATCCCGTGCGATGGCGGCAAGTCCGCGCGAAGCGCACCACTGGTCATACACCGCGACTGGTTTTTGCAGGAGGGATTCAACCTCTCCGGCGATATGGTGCGCAAGGGAACCGGCAACCGCCACCCTGGCGGACGGTGCAAGCAGGAGGAGTGCCGCGCATTCCATGGCCGCAAAGAGGGCCACCGTGCGGATACGCTCGTCCGGAGGGAGGGTGTGGTTCACACCAGCCTTGAGGAACGCCCCGTTGGCGGTAATCTTCCCTGCATCAATCGATCGGATTGCCTCCACATCAAGCGCACCATGCTCGAGGCCTGGTGCAAAGATGCAGGCATCAAGGGCGCCAATGATCCTTCCTCCTGAAATCAGCAGGGTTACGGTGTTTGAGGAAGTATCAGAAACCACGAAATCTCCGCCAAGGTCTCCCGAGACAAGGTAGGCGATACCAATCTTCTCCGGGCTTGCCTGGTGGGAATAGGCCTTGAACCGGGTATCGGTGGGGGAGTTCCGGTGAAGGCCGGGAACCGCCACGGCAGGAAGTCCACTCTGCCGGACCTGGTCAAATACGCAGGTCCCACCTCCGATATGCTTACCGGCACCTTCGCGGCTGATGACCCCCCTGTTGTCCAGCTCCTGAACCCGGGTGATCCTGGAAAACCCGTCTCCCATGGAATAGGTCAGCGCTATGCCTTCGATCTGGTCGAGGGGACAGAGCCGGGCGAGGGCCTGCCACCGGAACTCCCTCGCTTCCTCTCGGGTTATCTTGAAACAGGACTCCCCTGAGGAGAACCGGATCGAGGACGTCCCGTGGTCAATGCCGATGAACATCTGTGTTATCACCTTGGTATGCCTCTGGCTTTTACCGTTGTGATCAGATCGCCTGTTTGCTCACCGGTGGGAACCTGCACAGTGCAGATTCCAATGGAACGATAGAAGAGAGCGCTCCTGTCGCATCCGGAACCTGATGGCAGACGGGCACCGGCAAAGTGGTCTCCGGATGGAAAAAGAAGGCAAAGGTCTCATCAGCAAAGGCCTGCATGAGCAAGGAAATGATCCAGTGCATGGCCAGCGGTCCCGCGCCAATTCCTGCCGCCAGCACGCCATAGGCACCAGGTCGATTCTGCCGAATGCTTCGATTACTTTGATGTTCCTGCCCACGAAGCAGTGCGTGGGAGCGCAGCCGTGCCGATGTTTGCGGTGGCGCCGATTCCAGGTCTTCGTAAATCCTCTTTACCGGGGCGATGGCGCCGCCCGGGAACCCGCTGATCCTATTGCATATGCCTGGGAAATTAAGGGTGGTTGCGACGGTTCCCAGAACCGCACCATTAGTATGACGAAGAGAAAATTTAATGATTGAACACACAGTAGAAGGGGAGAGCATGAAGGCGATCGTTACCGGTGGTGCGGGGTTTATCGGATCTCACCTCGTTGATGCCCTCGTCAGGCGCAATGATGAGATTACCGTCATCGACAATCTTTCCACCGGTGAGCTCCGCCACATCGCAGGGCACATCGAATCCGGGGCGATCAGGTTTGTAAAAAACGATCTCCTCGCCGACGGGTGGCAGGAAACATTCAGGGGTGCCGATCGCGTATACCATATCGCGGCCGACCCCGATGTGCGGGCGAGCTCCGGTAACCCGGGCCGGGTCTATGCCCAGAATGTAACGGCAACCATCAGGGTGCTCGAGGCCATGCGGGAGTCGGGATGTGGCGAGATTGCGTTTACTTCGACCTCAACGGTATATGGCGAAGCCGATATCATCCCGACCCCGGAGGAGTATCCACGCATGGAGCCCATATCGATTTACGGCGGCACGAAGCTTGCCTGCGAAGCGATGATCTCCGGTTATGTCCACAGCTACGGGTGGCGGTCCTGGGTGTTCCGGTTCGCCAATGTGATTGGTGAGCGGAGCAATCATGGAGTCATATGGGACTTCATCCATAAGCTCCGCAAGGACCCCTCCACGCTGGAGATCCTCGGGAATGGAAAACAGGCAAAGTCCTACTGTTCGGTTGCAGCCTGTGTCGATGCCGTTTTGTTTGCCGTGGAGCATGGCCAGGAGCCCTTTGCCTGCTATAATATCGGCTCGGAGGACTGGATCGATGTTAATTCGATTGCGTCCATTGTGGCCAGGGAGATGGGACTCCGGGATGTGACCTTCCGGTACACTGGAGGCGATCGCGGCTGGGTGGGAGACGTTCCCCGCATGCTCCTGTCGGTTGAGAAGCTCAGGTCGCTTGGCTGGAGACCGGGTGTGACATCAGAGGAGGCCGTCCGTGCCGCAGCACAGGCCCTGATCCAGGAGACCGGCGCCCCCTGAACCGGTCCGGGAAGGCAGGATGTTATGCAAATGAAATACGTGGTAATCCTTGGCGACGGCATGGCGGATGAGCCCCTTGACGATCTTGGTGGCAAGACCCCGCTCGAGTATGCCCATACACCGAACATGGACCGAATCGCCCGCGACGGGTGCATGGGTTTGGTTCAGACCGTACCGGATGGTTTCGAACCCGGAAGCGACATCGCCAACCTCGGTCTCCTCGGTTACGACCCGCGCACCTGCTACACCGGGAGGGGGCCGCTCGAGGCGGCGAGCATGCAGATCGAGCTTGGGCCATCCGATATCGCATACCGGTGCAACCTGGTCACGGTAAACGATGGCACCATGGTCGATTTCTCCGCCGGCCACATCTCCAGTGCTGAGGGAAAAGAGCTCCTTTCTTCGCTTGAAAGCGCTGTTCCTTCTGCAACGTTCTACCCCGGTGTCAGCTACCGTAACCTCCTCGTCCTCCATGGTGGATCGGGCTCGCTCACAACACCGCCTCATGACATCGTAGGCAGGGAGGTAATTTCGTTCCTCCCCAGCGGTAGGGATGGTGCTGCCCTGGTATCCTGCATGGAGAAGAGCAGGGAGATCTTCCTGGACCACCCGGTAAACCGGGCACGGCTTATCTCCGGCAAACCTCCCGCCACGCAGGTATGGCCGTGGAGCGGGGGAAAGAGCCCGGCGCTTCCTTCCTTTTGGGAGAAGTTCGGGAAACGGGGCGGCGTCATCTCCGCAGTCGACCTGCTTATGGGCATTGCCCGGTGTGCAAAAATGGAGGTGATCGAAGTCCCCGGCGCAACAGGGTATCTTGATACCGATTACCAGGCCAAGGCAAGGTACGCCATTTCTGCACTCGAACACCTGGATTTCCTCTATCTGCACGTCGAAGCTCCCGATGAAGCCGGCCACCTTGGAGACGTACGCGAGAAGGTGCTTGCCATCGAGCGTGTCGATGCGATGATCGGGACGATAATGCAAGGATTTTCCGGGATTATTGCAGTCCTTCCCGATCACCCGACCCCGGTGCGGCTGAAGACGCATACTGCCGACCCGGTTCCTTTTGCCGTACTCGGCAAGGGGCGGGATACTACCCTGACCTTCTCCGAGCGGGAGGCGGCGAGGGGAGGATACGGCACGATCAAGGCAACCGGACTTCTCCCTCTTCTATTCTCGCTTTCCTGAAAAAGGGGATTTTCTATCATAAACCATATCAGAGCGGATGCCAAACCATGATCTCATGGGCTCCCGGAAGAACCTCACCATCGGGGTCACAGTAAACCTCGAACACTACGAAAACCTCCGGCTCGAAGTGACCGGTGAGGTGGGTTCTGCCGACGAGGCAAGGGAGCTTGCTGCATTCCTGGACGAGGTTCTCGGGAAATTCGGGCGGGGAGATCCTGTGACCGCAGGGAGGGTGGATTCCTATCGTGCACGGGTTTTACCGGGCAGTCATCCATCCCCGGTTGTCCCGGCCCAGGGGAGCGGGAGATACGATGACCTTCCAAACGAAGAGGAGGACAGGCCTCCCGTAGTCGAAGAGAGTTCCGAAGCTGTACCCGGTCCTGGGACTACAGCCATGGCGGCACCGGCACCTGCACAGAACCCGGGCGGGGACGGTACACCCGCCTGTGAGATCTGCGGGAGCACAGTAACCCCGGCCGAACAAAAGATGAGCAGGTTGTTTACGAGCCGGACCCTTTGCCGGGAGTGTCTCCGGAGCCTGTAAATGAGGTGTTGCACATCATGAAGAAGACTATCCTGATGTGGGATGAGACCCTGTTCCGCGATCCTGAGGTCTTCGAGATCGATTATGTCCCCGAGCAGTTCAATCACCGCGAGACCCAGATGCGGGAACTCGCGTTCCAGATCCAGCCTGGCCTTAGGGGAGGCCGGCCACTCAACAGCATCTGTCGTGGGCTCCCTGGTACCGGGAAGACCACCAGTGTCAGGAAACTCTTCGCAGAAATCGAGGAGTCTACCAGAAAACTGGTTCCAATATATATCAACTGCCAGATCGACAATACCAAGTTTGCCATATTCTCGCAGATATACCGGAAGCTGTCCGGCCATCTTCCTCCGGCATCAGGAACCTCATTCAAGCAGGTCTTCGATGCCATTGCCCGTCTCCTCCAGAAGGAAGAGACCGTGTTGATCGTGTGTCTTGACGATGCCAATTACCTTCTCTACGAGAACGAGATAAACCGGGTTCTCTATTCCCTGCTCAGGTCACACGAAGCCTATCCCGGAACCCGGATCGGGGTCATCGTGATTATCAGCGACATGGATGTCGAAATATCGCGGGCCGTCGACGCCAGGGTATCGTCGGTCTTCCGGCCTTCCGAGATTTACTTTCCCCCATACAGCGGCGAGGAGGTTCGCACGATCATGCGGGAGCGGGTGTTGCAGGGGTTGTATCCCAGCTGTATCTCTGATGAGATGTTCGACCTCGTTGTTAAACAGACGCAGAAATCGGGAGACCTGCGGGTGGGAATCGATCTGGTCAAACGGGCGGCAATGAACGCCGAACGCAGGGCAAGCCGGACCATCGATCGCGACGATATCTGCAAGGCGTATGATGTTTCACGATACCTGCATCTCGCCTCATCGGTCAAATCACTCAACGGAGAGGAGAAAAGCGTGCTCCGCTCCCTTGCAGGCCAGAGCATGCAGGATAACGAGATGAATGCCGGCGAAGTCTACAAAACGGTGAAAGAGACCCTGCCTATCGGGTATACCCGGTTCTACGAAATTGTCAGGAAACTTGACGCCATGCGCCTGATAAACCTCCACTACCGGGACGGACGAGGACGGACGCGGGTTATCAGCCTGCGGTTTGACCCTGCAAAAATTCTTGAAGAACTCGGGTAAGGGTATTTAACAATAAATCATTTGACAAATCTTATCTCTTCATCTGCCATTTTTTTAATGTAAAGGGGGTATTCCACGTGCTCAGTGTAAATGAATTAGCGCTTGAAATTTTTGAAAACCTCGCTGAATATGCCGAGGAATTTAACGCAGCCTACCACGAACTTGACAACGGCGCCCGGATTGTTGATTGCGGTGTCAGCACCCGGGGCGGGTATGCAGCTGGAAGAGCATTCACCGAGATCTGCATGGGCGGTCTTGGTGAAGTGAATTTCCGGATGGGACAGATCGGAGAATTCCCCGTTCCCTTCATCGATGTTTTCACCGATTTCCCATCCATATCCTGCCTGGGTGCCCAGAAAGCCGGATGGACGATCAAGCAGAATACGTATTTTGCCATGGGTAGCGGTCCGGCCCGTGCACTCTCGCTCAAACCGAAGCACACCTACGAAGTCATCGAGTACGAGGATGATTTTGACTCTGCGGTCATTGCCCTTGAAAGTGACCACCTCCCAAACGGGCAGGTCATGGAAAAGATCGCCGGGGACTGCCAGGTCGATGTCGCAAATGTCTGCGCCGTAGTGGCTCCTACCTCCTCTATCGTCGGCTCCATCCAGGTAGCGGGACGGTGTGTTGAAACCGCTATTTACAAGCTGAATGAACTCCACTTTGATACGCGAAAGATAATCTCGGGTTTCGGGACAGCCCCTGTCCCCCCGGTCAGGGGGGCAAAGAATGCAATGGGCGTCACTAACGATGCGACCATCTATCACGGGCGGATAATGCTGACCATGAAAGCTCCCGATATCAAGGACTACCTGGAGAAGATCCCAAGCTGCAAGTCCAAGGGATACGGACAGCCGTTCAACGAGATCTTCAAGGCAGCAGGGTATGACTTTTATAAGATCGATACGTCGCTCTTCTCTCCTGCCGAAGTAATCATCAACGAAGTCTCCGAAGGGGCGGTCTATCATACCGGGATGATCAATCCGGAGGTCACTCTCCGGTCATTCGGGCTCATCTGACCCTCTATTCTTTTACCGATGAATGGGCATGGTTCCGACATAGTCCGTGCCGCATGGGAACGGAAATACATTGCGAGGGGAAGGCTCTATGGCAGGGCGCCCCGTGATCTACCCCCTCTTCCTGCCGGATCGCGGGTTCTTGAGGCCGGATGCGGAGAGGGAAAGACGCTTGCCGCGATGGTTCTGCAAGGCTGGGAGATAGTTGCCCTCGATTTCTCAAGGTCCGCTCTTGACCTTTCCAGGGACAATCCTCAGCTGGTTGCTGTTGACCATGTCCTGGCCGATGCTGCAGCAATCCCCTGCAGGGATGAGATCTTTGATGCCGTGTTCCTCAACCATGTCACCGGTCATGTACCGGAACCTGTGAGGGCGATCATTGCCGCCGAATCGTTCCGCGTCCTGCGATTGGGCGGCCGACTTTTTTTCAGGGAGTTTTCTGCTGCCGACTTCCGGGCAGGAACAGGGATCGCAACAGGGCATTCCACCCGGGTCAATGGGGATGGGATCCTCACACACTATTTTTCCAGAGACGAGGTTATCCGGCTTTTCTCATCCCTGATCCCGGTATCGGTCTCCGAAGAGCGGTGGCACCTGAAGATACAGGGTAAAATCCTGCCGCGGGCTGAGATTGCAGGAGTGTTCATGCGGGTGTAACCCTCTCCCGACTATGCGAAGTCAGCAATCTTAATATCCCGCCTATCGAATTCATATAGTCTTTCCGGGCTCGTGGTCTAGCCGGTTATGACGTCGCCCTTACACGGCGGAGGTCAGGAGTTCGAATCTCCTCGAGCCCATATTCATCGCTGGTTGATGAAACTGAAGTTCTGTTCCTGCAATGCAGGGGTGCCTGTTTTTCAAAACACCGCTTCAAAAAAAGAGGGGAAGTGACTGCGAACATCATTAGTATAAACTCTGGGACCTGGTGCGGCACCCCCCCCTTTTTCAGGAAAATTTTAATGCGGTTTTATGCGTTCATCCCCAAATCCGAACAAGAGACCGGGTTAGGAATGCAGAACGAAGGGGAAACAGAGGCTTTTCGAATTCTTAAGATCACCGTTCTTTTTGAGAAATCAGCCCTGAATTGCCCCCGGAAATTTTAATGTTTTTTGTGGCGTCAATTCACTCAAAGGAGTCTGGAATGGCTGACGCATCCAAAAATATCCAAGGAAAATACGAATTCAACCACTTAATTTATATACCAGAAAATAAAACCCATTTTTTGGTGCACCGATTCCGCGGGCGAAACCTGCCTGAAAAGCACTAAACAATCAAGGTGGCATCAATATTGGCAGTACTCCAGGCAAAGCAATGACGGGGCGGTTGTTCGGTACACCAATGTGAAAATACTACATCCTGATAAAAAAGGTATCGGATCGCATCGGGCACTATTGCCCTCCCGCGATCTCTTTTTCTTCAATAATGCGTTGAATCCTGGAAATGTTCGAGTTATGGACTTAATTTTCAACCAAGCCTTTTTGTACCGGTATACCATGTTTCGTGCCAGTTTCAGGGATTTTCATTTGGGGGCCATTCTCCCTGATCAGGGCATCTCCCTGATTCAGGGGTTTCCGGGGCAATGAAGGCATCTGGTGAGGATGCGCTCTTTCCGGATCACGCTTTCGCGACGACGTCTACGAGCGTGATATCAAAGACAAGGTCCCTTCCGGCAAGAGGATGGTTCTCATCGACGGTTGTCGTTTCTTCAGTGATATTTGAGAACCGTAAATAACCGACAGATCCATCCGGCTGCTTCCATATATAAACCTCGCCGACACCCGGATAGTCCAGGAGTCTGAGGCTCTGATTGCTCTGGAGCTCCTGGATATAGGCCCGCACCGATGCGGTATCAAGGGTATTGATCATTTCCTGCCGGTAGGGGCCGTATGCATCCTTGGGGGGAACTGTAACTGTGCGAGCCTGTCCGGGGGAGAGTCCCAGAACAGCGGTTTCGAATCCCGGAACCACCTTGCCTGAACCCAGGGTAAATTCAAGTGGAGTCCCGTTCATGTTCGACTCGATCACCACCCCTCCGGGGAATGACACGGTGTAGTAAACCTGAACGGTATCTCCTGCCTGCACGGTATCACCCGCCTGGACAGCGGGTTGCTGCGATGTGCACCCTGCGAGGGCGCAGCACAGAACGACAAGGGCGACCCAGGGAAGCATGTAGTTCTTATTCGTGTTCATACCAAGCTATTTGGTGAGAAAAGGGATATTTATTGCTCTTACCGGAGGGGAAGATCTTGCCTGAATTTGGAATAATTTTTCAATTTTCAGCAAGATTATCCCGATTGAATTATTTTTTATAGCACGAGCCCGAATCTTGTTAATATCACGCGGATGTGACTATCGATGGCAGAAGAAAGATATCGGGAAGCAGATGTCAAGGGGAAAAAGGTCAAGTGGGATCCTGAACAACTGAGGAGAATCCGGGAGCATCCCTGTTTTTCCGAGCGGGCCTGCCATGCTTTCGGACGGGCGCATGTTCCCGTCGCCCCTGCATGCAACATCCAGTGCAATTACTGCATAAGAGATTTCGATTGTGTGAACGAGAGCAGGCCGGGCGTCACCTCAACTGTTCTCTCTCCGGATGAAGCCGTGCAACTGATCCGAAATGCCATGGAAAAGTTCCCCTATATCAAGGTCATCGGTATTGCCGGACCCGGAGAGCCTCTCGCCAATGAAGCAACGTTTGAGACGCTGCGGCGGCTCAAGGAAGAGTTTCCAAACGTCATCAAATGCTTAAGCACAAACGGCCTCCTCCTCCCGGAAAAGATCGACCTGTTGAAGGAGTACGATGTTGGAAACATCACGGTGACCCTGAATGCCATCGATCCCGAAATCGGAGCAAAAATTTACGAATACATTACCTATAAGGGGAAAAAATATACCGGGGTGGAAGGGGCCAGGATCCTCCTTGAAAACCAGCTCAGGGGGATCGAGATGGCAGTCGAACGGCACATGATCGTCAAGATCAACACCGTGTTCATCCCGGGCATCAATGAAGACCACATCCCTGCGATCGCCAGGAAAGTCGGGGAGATGGGGGTTTACAATTTCAACCTGATTCCCCTCATCTCACAATACAAGTTTGCCAACATAACACCACCGACACCGGAGATGAAGCGGAAGATGCAGGACGAGTGTGAGAAGTACGTCAGACAGATGCGGCATTGCCAGCGGTGCCGTTCCGATGCGATCGGCCGCCTCGGACATGATGTCCAGTCCTGCCTCTACCAGGAATAATACCTTTTTTTAGAGTTATCGGCGCCATCCTCGTTTTTTGACGAAAAGAAAGTGACCAATAATTTGGGGTGGGTTTTATTCCCAGGCCTCCGGACTTCCTCAAGAGGGATGCATCCGGTTGTTCTCTCCCGTTCAGGAATGTTCAGCAAGCAGTGCGTCGAGGCGCATGATCACCGGAACGAGCTCGGGTGGTTCTCCCCCGGTCTCAGTAGTGACGGTCCTGCCATCGTAGGTGATTGAATAGAAGAAGTAATCAGCTCCAGGTTGTTTTGCAGGGTAGTCCGGTGCCAGATGCGTGAAGTTCGCACGCTCAAGGGTCTCCCCGAGTTCATAAAGCGAGCTCCTGGCGATGGTGAAGGTGCCCGAACCGGTGTTCCGCATATAAACCACGTCTCCGGTGTCGAATACGACCATGTGGTCGCTGAACCCGGCAATGCCTCCCGTACGCTGATAATCGACCAGTATTTTGGGAGGAGGGGGCTTTTCTCCGTGGTAAACAGGAGAGGAACTGCATCCTGCAGCAAAGATGAGAACGAGGAGGAGCGCTGAAAGAGCCGCTGATACCTGTATCTTCCAGCAGACCGGCAACCCCATACAACAGACCCCTCAGGCTAATCTGACCTTTATTTATTCTCATTTTGCCCGTGCAGGCATATATTCCTATCCTGCATTAAAAGAGTAAATCCAGGGGATCAGACCTGGAGGATCTCTTCTTTCTCGCCTTTTGCCGTTTTGCGTGTGGGGGCAATGGCCTCAATGGAGGTCATCAGCACGTCCATCTTTTCACTGTTAAATATCTCCCGGAAGGCATCAAGTTCTTCGGATCCCATGATCATTACACCTTTTTTCTTCATGGGCGTCCCTTTCACGGTAAGCGGGTTGATCTCAACCGCAAGTGATGCCGGACGCGATTTTGTCCGGGGAAGCTTCAGGATGGTAACTCCCCGGATAGAGGTTATTTTCCGCTCCCAGTCCTCTCCGTTCTCGAGAAATGTTTTAAGGGTCTCTGCAAGTTCCATACGTAAATTTCGCAATTCCCCGCATTAAAACCATGCCCATGCAGCATGAAAGAATTGCAGACCGGTGATCCCGGTTTTCAATCACCCCGGAATCAGGAGGCTGGCGCATCTCTGATCGGCATGGCTACATAGAGATCTATTTCTCATGCGGACGCCCCATCCTCTCTGCACGCATGAACCGGATTATCATACCCGCCCGGTTATTCTCGCTCGAACGGACACTTGGCTGTGGTCAGGTGTTCCGGTGGGAGCGCCAGGGAGACTGGTGGGAGGGGATCGTTGGCAATGAAGTCATCCGTATCCGGCAGGAAGGGGACCTGCTGGAGTACGAATCCGGCCACCGGGAAACCATCCGCTCATACTTTCACCTCGACCTCGACCTGGATGAGATCCTCCGCTCAATCGATCATGATCCCATCATCCATGAGGTCATCGGACACTGCGCAGGCCTGCGCATCATCCGGCAGGAGCCGTGGGAATGCCTTGCTTCGTATATCTGCGCGACATACGCCAGTATCCCCTCAATCAGGAAGAAGGTACGGCTCCTCTCCGAAACCCTGGGGGATCCGCTCGAGACTGCATATGGGATGCGCTACCAGTTCCCATCCCCTCAAGCGGTTGCCACGGCTGAACTCTGCGATATCCGGCGATGCACCCTTGGCTACCGGTCAGGATACCTGTGCGAGACCGCACGCATGATTGTCAAGGACCCTGCATGGGCAGAACGGGTGGCTTTTCTGCCCTTGGAGGAGGCGCGAAGAGAGCTCATGGCGTTTTGGGGAGTCGGGCCGAAAGTTGCCGACTGCGTTCTACTCTTTGCCTTTGCCCGTTATGAGGCGTTTCCGGTGGATGTCTGGATCGCCCGGATCATGCAGCAGTGCTACGGTCTCCCGGCTCAGGCAGGCTACAACCGCATTGCCAGGGAGGGCCGGATGCTTTTTGGGCGGTATGCAGGATATGCACAGGAATACCTGTTCTGTGACCGTCAGCGCCTGACAACAGGCCGGGGCTGAGGGTTGTTAAGGAGCGGAATTCGACCCTGTAAAAAGAGTCCCATGCCCCTCTCCCTTTGAACAGATCAGTAAAAAGGTGGTAACTATTCAGGACACCCTATGAGCTGCCGTCGGCATGAAGGGTGTTCCTTCGAACACCCCTCTCAGATCTGGTAACACAGGACGGCCATGTTTCTTGACCGTCGATAT
>Ga0302247_1000269_pt1 | contig 57273 bp, 43 predicted proteins | sample AAG_UR_Ile_MG_FD_193529 | JGI IMG/M metagenome (GOLD analysis project Ga0302247, IMG submission 193529) | Enriched activated sludge microbial communities from anaerobic digester in WTTP, New Holstein, Wisconsin, United States - AAG_UR_Ile | ecosystem: Engineered > Bioreactor > Anaerobic >...
CGTGACCGGCGCGCTTCTTCAGGCTCTCTTCCTTGTCCTTCTCGTTCGGATAGGTGACGTAGCCCTCGCTCCAGTAGTTGGAATTGATCGGCAGGGTGCCGGCGCGGTGGTTCCAGGACTGATAGAAGAAGGTCATGCCGGCGATCACGCCCGCCTTGTTCTCGGTGATGAAGGCCTTGATCGAGCGGGTGTTGGAGTTGACGAAGCGGCCCGCGGGCAGCTTGAAGCGCGTGCCGTTCATGGCGGACTCGGGCGGGTTGCCGTTGGTGAAGCACTCCACCGGGCGGGTCTCCTCTTCGCCGGTGCAGCGCGCGTCGTCGGAGGTGCCCCAGGGACGGCTCTGGTACGGCCAGGTGGGCTCGTCCACGATGCCGTAGCGGGAGATGGCGGCCAGGTTGTCCCGCGCCGAGGATCCCTCGGTGTTGGTGAACGCGCCCACTTCCTTCTTGACCGACCACTGCAGGAACTGCTCGGAGAAGTCCGGGTTGGGGATCGTGCCTTCCTTGATGTACAGGTGCTCCATGAGCGCCACGGTGGCGAAGATCGAGCAGACACCGCGGCTGCCCTGGCTCTTCACCGGGCTCTGGGTGGCGATCAGATCATAGGTGGCCGGATAGGTGGCGTCGAACTTGCCGTCCTCGGGGAGCTCTTCGTTGGTCGGGGCGCCGTCGAACAGGGCGGCCTCGTCGGAGAGCGGGGCCTCGCTGTCGTTCGGATCGGCGGTGACCTGCTTTTTCTCCTCCTCGCAGCCGAACTGCGGGAATGCCAGGGACAGAACCATCAGGAAGGAAAGTAACATCCGTGTCGTCTTCACTGTACACCTCGTAACGCTTGAAAGTGATTCGGTTGGTTCATCATGAACGCACACACAAGGTGCGCTCTATAGTGGATTGGAGCCGGCTTGTCAAGGGGAAAAGAGAAAATGTAGGAAAAAATGCTCAGGGTCGGACTTTATCCGACTTGTCGGACTTGTCGGACCCGTCGGACTTGTCGGACTTGTCGGACTTGTCGGACTTGTCGGACTTGTCGGACTTGTCGGACTTGTCGGACCCGTCGGACCCGTCGGACCCGTCGGACTCATCTTCTGCCGGGATCACCACGATCCGGGAGGGGTTCTCCCGATCGTCGAGGTAGATCACCCGGACCTTCTCGAGGGGGATGTCCAGGCGCGAGAGCAGGTGGTCGAGGTACTCCAGCCGCCGGGGGAGATCGGAGGACTCGAGGTGGATCTCGCAGGGATGGTGCTTGAGCATCAGCACGAGCACGTCGTGGGCGTGGTGAACCTCGCTGAGCTCGGGCCGCGAAGGGTCGCGCCCATAGAGCTCGAGGAACTCCAGGCTGCGGCGGATCAGGCGGGTCACCGCGGCCGGGTTCTTCCGCTGCAGTTCCTTCGGGATGCCGGTGATGATGACGCGGCCACGGAGCTCGTCGGGGGTGGCCCGCTTGAAGATCTCGCCCTCCGGGTTCACCAGGTAGAACGGAGAGTCCTTCAGCGAGCAGCCGTCGCCCTGGCAGGGCGCCTCTCCGGAGAACAGGATGGCCGCCGCGCTCTCGTGCTCGACGAGCTCGATGTGCAGGGTGTCGGGCAGCGTGCGGGAGACGGTCACGGACCGGATCCACGGGTGGCGCAGCAGGCGGGCGCGGACGCGCCCGGGGGAGATGCCGAACAGGTTCTGCCCATGTTCCAGCCCCGCCATGGAGAGGATCGTCTCCCGGTCGACGTGATAGGTGGGGCTCATCTCCACGTGCTTCAGGCCGAAATGGGGGGAGTGGTACAGGTAACGATAGGCCCGCCAGGCGCCCAGGGCCAGCACGGCGGTGAACAGGATCCCGGCGACCCCGAGGTGCAGGCGGCGCGAGCGCAGCACGCGACCGACCCGGGAGTCGGTCAGGCGACGGGCCAGGGAGACGCGGGGGACCGCGTCGGCGTCGGGCGGGTTTTCCCGGGGATCCTCGGGGAGCGGACCGGATCCCTCGGTCCCGGTCCCGTCGGACACCGTCCGGTGCTCGCGGGAGACCGGCCGCACCGGCACGACTCCGGTGGGCTTGCGCGAAACGGACGCCGGGCGCCCGGGACGTCCGGGCCTCATCGCTTCCGCAGGCGCTCGAGCAGGCGTCCGGACAGGGAGGTGATGGAGCCGGCGCCGAGCATGAGCACCAGGTCCCCGGGTTCGACCTGCCCGGCCAGGTGGGCGAGGGTGGCCTCGAGATCCCCGGTGGCCACGGCCTTCTTGTTGCTCAGCCGGTTGATGCCCTCGGCCAGCGTGTCGGCCCCGATACCCGGGATGGCCGGCTCTCCGGCGCCGTAGATGTCGGTCACGAGCACCTCGTCGGCGGCGAAGAAGGCGCGGCCGAACTCGGTGAACAGGGCCTGCACGCGGGTGTACCGGTGGGGCTGCAGGACCGCCCAGAGGCGCCGCTGGGGATAGCCCTGGCGCGCGGCCGACAGCGTCGCCGCGATCTCGGTGGGGTGGTGGGCGTAGTCGTCGACGACCAGGACCCCGTGCTCCTCTCCGCGGATGGAGAAGCGGCGGTCCACACCCTGGAACGAGGCCAGCGAGGCGGCGATGTCCTCGAAGGGGATCCCCAGCTCGAGCCCCAGCACCACCGCGGACAGGGAGTTGAGCACGTTGTGCCGCCCCAGCATGTGGATGCGGATCTCGCCGACGTTCTTCCCGTGCCGCACCACCATGTAACGGCTGCCGTGACCCTCCAGGTGCACGTCCACGGCCTGGTAATGGGCCTTCTTCGAGAAGCCGTAGGTGATGTTGCGGCGATGGACGCGATCGGCCACCTCCCGGCAGTTCTCGTTGTCGATGCAGATGATGTTGAACCCGTAAAAGGGGATCGAGGAGCAGAACTGCGTGAACGAGTCCACGATCTCGTCGAGGGAGGCATAGTGATCCATGTGCTCCTCGTCGATGTTCGTCACGCAGGTGATCAGCGGCCGCAGGAACAGGAAGGACCCGTCGCTCTCGTCGGCCTCGACCACGATCAGGCCGCCGGTCCCCCGCTTCGCGTTGGTGCCGATGGCGTTGAGCTTGCCGCCGATGACCACGGTGGGATCGAGGTGGGCCAGCAGCGTGGCGTACAGCGAGGTCGTGGTCGTCTTCCCGTGGGTGCCGGCCACCGCGATGCCGTCCCCGAAGCGCATGAGCTCGGCGAGCATCTCGGCGCGGGGGATCACCGGGATGTCCAGGTTGCGCGCCCGCATGAGCTCGGGGTTCTCCGGCCGGATCGCCGAGGAGTAGACCACCACCGCGGCGCCCTCCACGGCGTCCGGATTGTGCCCGATGTTGATCGCCGCGCCGTGGGACCGGAGCCGCTCGACGTTGTCGTTGTCGCGCAGGTCCGAGCCCGAGACGGCGTATCCCAGCTCGATGAAGATCTCGGCGATGCCGCTCATGCCGATGCCGCCGATGCCGACGAAGTGGATGCGCTTGACGCGCTCCTGGAAGAGAATGCCTGGTTCCTTCATGTGTCGCTCCGCGTCAGGAGGAATGGACGCGCCCGGAAGGCTACTTGGTGGGGTCGTCCCAGATGTTGCCCTGGAAACCCGGACCCGTGTTCGCGTTGTTGGAGGGCGGACGGACGATGATCGTCGGGTCCTTGGGGCAGGCCCAGGTGTACGAGGCCGAGTGGGCCTGGGAGATGCGCTCCTCGGGCTTCCAGTACTTGTACGAGATCGGGATCGAGCAGACCTTCTTCTCCTCGCCGACCTTCTTCTCGGTCTCGAACTGCTTCTCGAACTCGGAGGCGACCATGAGCTCATTGCTGCCCAGGTGCGTCAGGATCCACGAGGGCTTGAGCAGGGAGTTGAACTTGCTGTCGGTCTTCATCGAGAGCACGATCAGCCCCTTGGCGGTCTTCTGGAAGGCCCAGTTGAGCCCCGGGAAGAAGCGCACGAGGGCCATGCCGTCGATCTCCTTGCGTTCGGAGAGCGAGGCGATCATGGCGTCGACGGCCTTGAGCGGGAACTCCATGCGGATGTAGACCTTGTAGAACTCCCGGCGCACGACCTTGTTCTGTGTCTCCTGGTACTTCTCCCAGTAGGACTCCTTGGCCCGCAGTTCGCGCCCGTAGGCGATCTTGAACGACGTGGAGATGTCGCGGTGGATGTCGCGGATCTGGTTGAGCACGTCGCGCTGGCGGTCGCGGTTGCCGCTCATGGACTTGTAGCGGCCGAGCAGGTCCTCGCGGGGCTGGTAGTACAGTCCGCGCACGACGGCCTTCCACACGCCGTCCTTCTCGGCGATCTTGTTTCCGATGTGCTCGACGAGCAGGTCGAAGGCCCAGCCCTCGGCGTCGCTCACGCCGCTGGTGCTGTCGTCGGCGTCGAGCATGGCCGTGTAGATGTGCAGGTTGCCGTCCTTCTCGACGACCACGGACTGCGCCTCGTCCGGCCTCACCCAGTCGGGGCGGGCCTCGACGCTGGAGGCCGACTTCTGCAACTGGATCTTGTCGTCCACCTCCCGCGTGGTGATCTTGTTGTACAGGAACCAGCCGCCCACGCCGACGGCGGCGATCAGCAGCACGATCGTGATGGCCAGGCCGATGAAGCCCGTGCCCACGGCCCCGGACTCCGCGGGGGCGGGGGCCGAGCTCGAGGCGGCGGCCGCCTTCTTGAGCTCCTCCTTCACGCCCTCGACGAACTTCACCCAGTTCTTGCCGAAGTCCGGCTTGGGCAACTGGGCCAGTTTGGTGAGCAGGCCCTCGTGGGTTTGGGCGAACGCCTTGCCCTTGCAGTCCGGGCAGGCCAGCTCCGGGGCGGTGGCGAACTTGAGGACCTCGAAGTGCTCGTCCACCGGGACTCGCAGGTCGGTGGTGGTGTTGCACGCCGTGCAGGTGTACGGCAGGAAGAAGTCGACGATCTTGGCCTTCCCTCCGGCCATGGCCTCGGGGATCAGCAGCTTCTCGAGGAACTGGTGCGACACGCCCAGCAGGTAGACGGTCTGCACCAGCGGCTCCATGGTCTTCATCATCTGGATCCACACCGAGGCGCCCTCCTCGAGGATCTCGCCCAGGCCGTGCAGGTCCATCACCACCACGCCCTCGACGCCCTCGGCGATCTTGCGCCCGGGGAAGGAGCCGTCGAGATCGCCGATGAAGCGGATGTAGGTCGCCTCGCCCACGTGCTTGTCGATCTTGAGCTTCTGGCGCTTGGAGGAGACCTTGTAGCGCAGCCGGTGGGCCAGAAAGGAGATGACCTCGGGGTCGGGCTCGGGCTTGTCCTGCCCGGCCAGGTACGACAGGAAGCTCTCCGGATCCTCGTCGAGGTACTCGGCGTTGCCGCACTTCTCGCAGGGCTGGTCGGGGATCTTCTTGTCCTTCAGGGTGTCGAAGTGATCGGCGACCTCGAGCAGGATGCTGTCGTCTCGCTCGCAGTAGTCGCAGTGATAGGGGGCGAAGAAGCTCAGGATGCGGCCCTTGCCGCCGAAGTTCGCCACCATGTTGAACTGGTCGATGAGGCGGGGCGGGCATTTGATGAAGTAGATGCTCTCGCACTTCTCGTTGGCGATCTTGAGGAACTCGAGCCACTCGCGGATACCGAACGAGGAGATGCGCCGGACGCCCGAGAGGTCGACGATGAGCACGTCCTTGATGCCCTCGGCGATCTGCTTGGCGTTGAAACTCTCGTCGATGGTGCCGTTGAACTGCAGGGCGATGATCTTCTCTTCGACTACCTTGCGGACTTCCAGGCGGGATTCGTCAGCCATAACCTATACTCCATCGCGGGCGTCTTCGGGCGGCGCCCGGCACGCTCACTGCTCGTGGAACACATGCACCGATCTGGGCAAAGTTGTAAATTCTCGCCGGTTCAGACCCAGGTCATAAAGTACCGTAACTTCCGTGCTGATTCCAGGCTTTATCGTGAAAAAACTGCCATAGCCATGTTGATATATATACATCATTCCCAGACCGGCGCCGCCCCCGGCGGTGTCCAGTGGGCCGTTCGCCGCCAGCGCGCGGTGCATGCCCCCGAACACGTGGCGGCGCTCCAGCCGGCCGAAGGGATCCCGGACCGAGACGGCCAGGGTCTCGCCGTCGGTGCCCATCGTGAACAGGGCGGCCTGCTCGTCGGCCAGGACTACCTCTTGCTTGCGGTCGTGGGCGTACAGGGCTTTCCCGTCCGCGTCCACGGGCGCGTCGTAGACCGCGTTCATGAGCAGCTCGTGGGCGAGCTCGGCGAAGGTCTCCTGCACCTTGGGGGGCGTCCCCAGTTTCTCGCAGAACGTGGGCACCCACTCCACGACGTGGTGCAGATCCTCGCTCGAGGTCACCAGCGTCTCGTGCATGCGGGCGCCCCAGTGCAGGAAGGGCTTGATGCCCTCGAGCTCGTACTGTTTGATGATCCGGCGCACGACGTGGAGCACCTCCCAGGGACGCACCGGGTTGGCGGCCCGGCGCCCGAAGAGGTGGTTCACCCGGGGATCACGCGCGGCCGTGCCCAGCGCGCCCGGGGAGTCCTCCTCGACCAGCACCAGGATAGCGCAGTCCTCCGGCGCGACGGTAAGGGCGAATTGCAGATAGTTCTCCGAAACCAGCAGCAGCCTCGCCCCGTCCTCGAAATCGGCGGCGGCGGGCGCGGTCTCCTTGGTCTGGCATTTCAGGCCGGCGGCGAAGAACACCTTCTCGAGGCGCCGCAGCGTCATCACGTCCTTGTCGCAGGCGATCAGCCGGGTGCTGGGTTCGTTCATGGGCACTTCCTGTCCGTGGGTGGGGCCGGGAACGAAAGGACCGCCGACCCGAAAAACGAAAAGAGTATAATGAAGTCTTCCAAAATGCTCAAGAATCATCTAATATTCATCGACGGGACAAGCCGAATTTCCCCACGGAGTGACCATGACGACGCTTTTGTTCGCTTTTCTCATCTTCTCCGCGCCAGATCCGACGGCCACCGTGCTCCTCGAGGAGGGGAACAAGGCCTACAACAATGGCGACATGGCCCGCGCAGCCACCCTCTACGAGGCCTACCTCCAGCTCAACGCGAAGGACCGCGACATCGTGGTGCGCATGGCCGAGCTCTACCAGTCCTCGGGCCGCAACGACCAGGCGGTGCCCTTCTTCCGCCGCGTCACCACCGAGTTCTGCGGCGCCGGCTGCCAGTCGAACTGCCTGAAGGAAGCCGAGTGCAAGCGCCACAACGAGGTGCTGACGCGGATCTCCCGGGACTCGGCGGCCGACGACCAGGTGCCCCTGGCCGCCAAGGTCCCCGAGATCGCGGCCAAGATCTTCGCACAGGCCGTGGAGCTCAAGAAGAACCGCAAGTTCGAGCAGTCCCGCGACCTGCTCACGGTGGCCCTCAAGCTCGATCCCGACCTGGTGGGCGTGTACCGCCACCTCGGCGAGGTCTACGAACAACTGAAGGACCAGAAGCAGGCCGACGAGTTCTACCTGTGGTACCTGCGCGTGCGCCCGGCCGGCCCCCTGGCGGCCCAGGTCCGCGGCAAACTGAGCAAGGCCGCCACCGAGACGCTGGCGCGGATCACCCTCACCTCCTCCTGGGGCTGCTACATCGTCATCGGTTCGGAGTCCCTCACCGACGCCAAGGGGCGCCCCCTGAAGAGCCCGATCAAGGAACTGAGCCTGCCCGCGGGCCGCTACGCCATCGGCTACGTCTGCCAGGATCACAACCTCGCGCGGCGCTTCTGGGTCGATCTGGCCGCCAAGGAGAACCGCACGCTGGACTTCGCCTTCGGCGCCATCTCGGTGAACCTCAATCCCTGGGCGCGCATCCTGGCCGCCGCCGTCGTGCCGGACGCCAAGCAGTCCTTCATGGATCTGGGGCTGTTCGACGTCATCGGCATGCCCGCCGGCTCCTACACGATCAAGCTCAACGCCTTCGACAAGTCGAAGACCAAGACCATGACCATCGAGGTCAAGCCCAAGGAAATCATCAAGGTCACCCAGTGGTGATCCGACCCCTGTGACCCGGCGCACACGCCGGACCCGATTCGCTTCGCCACGAAAGAACAGGCTGGGAACATCGGAAAAATGCGGTATGCTGCGCCCGCGAGGTGAGCCCATGACCTTCTGGTTCCTCCTGTTGCTGGCATCCCCCCCCGACGTCTCCTCCTTCGACCCCGCCGCGTTCGCCGTGCGCGTCCCGTTCACCGAGCGCGTCTCGGAGGCGCTCGCCCGGGGCGAGCTCTCCCTCGGGCGCGCGCTCGAGCTGCGGGAGCTGGCCGTGCGGGATCCGAAGCGGCTGCCCGAGCCCTGGCGCGCCCGCGCCCTGGCGCACCGGATCCCGGGCCCGGCCGCCACCGGCGTCCTGGTCGAGAACTTCCAGATCCGGAAAAAATGGGGGCTGCGCGCGGAGGACGGGTTCCCGGAGCCCATGGCGCTGGTCCTCGACTCCGAGACGTTCCCCCTGCGGGTCGAGTACCCGGAGCCGTATTACGAGGAGCTCGCCCGCGCCGTGCTCGCGGGCGCCGAGACCGCCTGGCAGAAGGAGATCGTCGAGTGGGGCTTCCGGATGCCCCCCCACGTCACCGCCGACAACCCCTACCGCATCCAGGTGGGTGACACGGGCATGCAGGCCGCGGGCTACATGAGCCCGGTGGACTACTGGTGGGACACGCCCTGGGACGACTGCACCTCGTACATCATGATCGACTGGCAGAACGATCCCGGCTGGGTGCGCGACACCGTGGCCCACGAGCTCTCCCACGCCACCCAGGCCGCCATGGACTGCCTGGAGCACATCGGCTTCTGGGAGAACACCTCCACGTTCATCGAGGGGCAGGTCGAGCCCGGGCTGGGGGTCATGTTCCAGGACGCCGTGCTCGAATACTTCCAGATGGAGCCCCACCGCTCCGTCGCCGGGGGCGAGTACATGGACTACTATTGGTACGGCGGCTTCTTCTGGCCCCACGTGCTGGCCTCGCTGTACGCGGGCGCCGACGAGCCGGCCGTCTTCGTGCGCCGGATCTGGGAGGGCGCCATGCAGGAGTCCGGCGGCTACGAGAACACCGTGAACTACCTGGAGTCCATCGACGCGCTGCTGGCCGGGCGCGGGACCGATCTCAACACCGCCCACGAGGCGTGGGCCGTGCAGCGCAGCCTGGTGGGCCCCTGGGCCGACTCTCCCATGGCCCGGGTGCAGTGGGCCTACGACTACAGCCACCAGCCTCCGACCGTGGGTGAGCTGGTCGTCTCCACCGCGGACGGACAGGACGGGCCGACGGGCCAACTGCCCCAGGTGTACGGCGCCAACTACTGGCGGGTGGACTGGACCACGGGCTTCACGAGAAGGGTGCGGATCACGCTCACCTCGAACGCCCCCGGCCCCTGGACGCTCGTCCTCTACCACCCCGAGTGGGAGGCACCCCTCGAGGCCCGCCTCGTGGACGGGGCGGCCGAACTCGTGTTCGACCCGACCCCGGAGCGGACCCCGTGGCTGGCGGTCGTGCGCGGCGGCACCGACGCCTTCGATCCCGAGTTCATCGCCGACGGCGCGAACTACCAGCTCGACTTCGGCCCGTTGGTCCCCGATCCTTTCATCGACGCGGTCACCCCCTTCGAGCACGCCCAGGGAGCCCGGGCCCAGGTGACGCTGCACGGGCTGCACTTCCAGGAGGGCGCCACCGTGACCTTCCTCCCCGGGGACCTCGAGGTGACCGGGGTCGGGTTCGTGAGCGACGGCGAACTGACCGCGACCGTAGACGTGCCCGGGGACGCCCCCCTGGGCGTCTACCAGGTCCGCGTCACGAACCCCGACGGCGGCGGTTTCACCCTGGATCGCGGCCTCTACGTCATGCCGGCGCCGGAAAAACCCGCCCTCGACGGGGACGGCTGCACCAGCGCCCCCGCCGGCCACCCGACGTCCCCGGCCGCGCCGTGGCTGCTGCTCGGGTTGTTCGGACTGGTCGGACTGGTCAGGCGGGTCGGACGGGCCTGATTTTCCCTCTCAACAGAAAGACAACCAGCAGCAGGAAGAAGCCCGCGCCGCTCCCGGGGTCGGTGCCCGGGGACGTGACGCAACCGGAGGTCTTCTGCTTCGGCGGCGGATCCAGGTAAATGGCGTCTGTGAGCGTGTCGGCGCCGGTGTCGGGGTTGGTCACCGTCACGCTCATCCAGTTCCGGCCGGTGTCCGCGCCCGGGGTCACGGTGACGCGCAGCGTGCGCGCGTCGACGAACGTCACCGCGTCGGCGTCGAGGAAGTACGGGGAGAACCCCACGGTCGCGCCCTCGACGAAGTGGTCGCCGGTGATCGTCAGGTCCGTTGTGCGGCCGGCGACGATCACCGCCGGGGTCACGGCCTCGATCACCGGCGCGGGGGACGTGGGGCCGGCCTCGATGGTGTAATCGGCGCCGGTCATGTTCTCGTCGGAGTGGAAGCCGGGCGTTCCCAGGCGCACCACGGCCAGCACCCGGGTGCGCTCCTCCCCGGGCGTGTAGCCCAGCTCGGCCACGCCCCCGGTGACAGGCGCCCGCAGGACGTCCGCGTCCTTGGTGGAGAACAGGACCATGACCCAGGCTGCGGTGTCCCCGGTGGCCAGGCGCACCGTCACCTCGCGGCGGAACCCCTCGGGGACCGACAGGGTCAGGTAGTTCACCGCGTACGGCTCGGGGCGTGCGTCCGCGGTGGGCGTGAACTGCACCGGGAGATCCACGGCCAGGTCCGCCTCGACGGGCGGCACGCCGGAGTACTCCGCGGCGTGGGGCATGTCCGCGGCCGGCGCCTGCCAGTTCGGACCGAGCAGGAACCGGGACACCGTGAAGTGCAGGAACGCCTCGTCCAGGGAGGCACCCGCGCGCGCGGCCAGCACGTCGTCGATGGCGTGCATGTAGCTCACCTCGTTGGCGTTGCCGCCGGACTCCTGCATGGCGCCCTCCCAGATCCGGCGCACGAGCACCGCCGGGTGCTCCTCGCCGCCGTAGAGCCCGCCGAGAAAATGGGGCCACAAAAAGCCGCCGTACCAGAAGGCCGCCAGCTCCTCGTCCTCGTAGCTGCCGCCGGACACGCTCTCCTCGGGGTAGTCCTGGAAGTACGGCAGGAAGCCGTCCTGCCAGCCCCGGCCACCCAGGCCGACCTCGGCCATGATGAACGTGGAGGTGTTCTCCCAGAAGGTGATGGTCTCGAGGCAGTCCATGGCTCCCTGGGTCGCATGGGAGAGCTCGTGGGCCACCACCGGCCCCACCTCGGCGCTGTCGTTCAATCGATCGATCACGACGTAGGAGTAGCAGTCGTCCCAGGGCGTGTCCCAGTGGAAGTCCACCGGCACCATGTAACCGCCGCCTCCCATGCCGGTGTCGTCCACGTAGATCCGGTAGCGCCCCTCCGAGGTGACCAGCGGCGGCGGCAGGTAGCCCCAGGTGTCGACCTCCATGAGCCAGGCCTCTTCTGCGGCCGCCAGCACGGCCTGGGCCAGCGGGAGATCGGTCTCCTGGGCGTAGGCCACCCGGATCGGGTAGTCGGCGCTGTCCAGATGGGACACCACCGTCGGGAACATGGCGTCGTCGCGAAGGCCCAGGCGCCGGCTCCACTGGAAGTTCTCCACCAGCACGGCGGTCCCCGCCCAGGCGGGCACGGGCGCGGCCGCCTGCAGGGTTCGCCACGGCTCCGGCAGGCGGCCGGGATCGGTCACCGCCTGGCGACGGTACCGCAGGAGCTCCGTGGGGGTGATCCGGCCAGCGCGGGATGCCTCCTCGAGGGAACGGAGGACCGGGACACCCACCCGGGACCTGGGGAGCGCGACGGAGGGCGGGGCCGGGACGACGAGTGCAGACCACAGGCACAGGAAGAACAACTGCATGGCGGGGACCTCCGCCGGTCACTGTAGCACAGAGACGGAAAAACTCAGCTTGCCGCGCGAACAGAATCAACTAAAATGAAGAGCACGCCCCTCCAGGGGGCCCAACACCGTCGAAGAGGAGCCTACCATGAAGATCGTAATCGCTGTCGCCCTATGCATGGGATTCTTCGCCACCTCCTGCATCGTCACCGATGACTCCTGCGAGTGCTTCGATGGGGATCCCCCGACCTGCCTCAACTCCGTTGACCTCGGGGAGTCCTGCGATGGTTGTTACTGGTATGTGGTCGACTGCCAATCCCTCTGCTGGAACCAGGGGGCCGATGATGGCTTCTGTGAAATGGGAACTGTGTACGACGAATGCATGTGTGAATATTACAAATAATTGGTTATCTTACCTCTCCAAGCCCCGATGGGTCGTTTATGTACCACAATCAAATAAAGTATTATCTTTCCTTTTTTCTTCTGATTGCCGGCGCCTGTGACAACGGTCACCAGGGCACCCATGGCACCCCCGACGCCCAGGCCGACGTCGCGCCCGACGGGTCCGACGACGCCGGAGCCGACGCCGACGCGGGGCCGGTGATCCCCCCGGAGTGGTTCACCCCCGATCCCCTGGGCCGCACCACGGCGGACAACCGCCTCGACGCGCCCCCGCAGATGCTGATCCTCACCGATGACGCGCTCGCCGAGGCCTGGAAGCCCTACGCCACCCTGCGCAGCCTGGACGGCGTCCCCACCGCCGTCGTGCGCCTGTCGGAGATCCCCTCCCAATTCGCCGGCGTCGACGACGCCCAGACGCTGCAGAACTACCTGCGCGACCGATGGCGAAACGGCGGGTTGCGCTTCGTGCTGCTCGGCGGCGACGCCGGCCGCGTGCCCTACCGGCGCGTGGAGAACGCGATCTTCGTGCCCACGGGCGAGTCCTACGTCGCCGACGGCCCCTCCGAGTCGTACTTCGCCAACGTCGAGGCGCCCTGGGACGCCGACGAGGACGGCCGCTTCGGCGAGCAGGACGAGGACTTCGGGGTGGCCACCGCCCGGGAGGCCCAACTGGCGGTGGGGCGCGTGCCCGCCGACACGGCCGCCGAGGTCGCGAACTATCTGAACAAGGTGTTCGTCTACCGGCACCACATGCCCGGCTACGGCGCGCGGTCGCTTTTGCTCTCGGACGTGGCCAGCACGCTGCCGGTGATCGGCGACGTGGACGCCGCCGAGGGGATCGAGAGCACCTTCGGGGCCTTCTTCCCGGCGCCCTTCCATCAGCAGGTGCAGAAACTCTACGCCACCTCCGCGGCCTGCGCCATGTACGACGCGGAGCCCGCCGAGCCCGGGGTCGTGAAGACAGCCCTCGAGAGCTACGTGCCGCTGGTCTTCCACAACGGGCACGGCTCCCACCGCTGGATGACCAACGACATCAGCCGCGACTTCGTGGAAGGCCTGGGAAACGAGCTGCCCTCGGTGTTCGCGTCCTGCTCGTGTCTCTCGGGCAACTTCGCCGACGTCGCCTCCACGGCCTCCAGCCCCTGGGAACCCCAGGCGCCCGACAACGACAGCGCCGGCGAACGCTGGGTGCTCGGGGCGCGCGGCGGCGTGGCCTACCTCGGAAACACGGGCACGGGCCTGGGACCCATCGGCGGCTCCCAGTTCCTCCACGCCTTCTTCGAGGGTGTGTTCGACCGGCTGCTGCCCTCCATCGGCGAGGCCTTCAACCACGGCCGGGCCCGCATGCGCGAGCTCCCCTTCTCCCTGTCCTACCTCAACACCGTGATGACCGACGACTCCGAGTGGTGGACCCACCACGTGCTGATCCTGCTGGGCGACCCCTCGCTCCCCGTCTGGACGCTGGACCCGCTGGCGCTCACGGTCGAGGCGCCGACCGTCTATGGTCCCGGCTGGCAGACCCTGGCCGTCACCGTCCGCTCGGGCGGCGCGCCACGCGCGAACGTCACCGTCACCTTCCGCAAGGAGGGCGACTTCGAGGTTACGGCCGTCACCGACGCCTCCGGCGTGGCCTCGGCGTCCTTCATCCCCCGCGGCCCCGGGCCCATCCGGATCGGCGCCCACGCACCCGGCTGCGCCTTCACCGAGACCGGGGTCGTCCCCGATCTCCCCTAGTGGTTGTGCATTTCCCCGAATTCGGCTAGTTTGCGGCGAGCGTGAGGGAACCATGAACCCAGGATTCGAACAGGCCTTCGAGATGTGCGCCCCGTGGTCCTACGGCCTTCTGGCCCTCACCAGCGTCACGCTGGCCCTGCTCCTGGAGCGCACGATCGTCCTGTTCTTCTCCTACAACCTGCACCTGCCCGCGTTCCTCGAGATCCTCGAACGCCTGTGGAAGGATGACAAGCTCGACCGCGCCGAGAAGCTTGCGCTGGCGCTGCCCAAGCGCAGCCCGTTCGCCCAGCTGGCCCGGGTGGGCCTCGCCCACGCGACCTCGAAACCGGACCGGGCCAGGGCCGCCCTCGACGGCATCGAGGCCGACGGCGTGGCCATGTTCCGCCGACGCCTGAACCGCTTTCCCCTGGTCGCCGCGCTCACCGCCGGCCTGGGCGCCGCCGGCAGCCTCCAGTTGGGCGGTTTCGGCTCGCTGCCGGCCGACGTCCCCCGCTTCGCCGGCCTCGCGCTGCCGACGCTGCCCTTCGCCGCCGGCGCCATCCTCGCGGCCGTCCTCCTCGCCGGCCAGCTCGTCCTCTCCGCCCGCGCCCGCGTCATGGAGCGCAGGCTCGCCCGGCTGAAGGCCGCCTTCCTGGACCTGCGCGAGGCGCACCCGGTCCCGACCCTCGGAGAAAAATGATGACCAAACCCGTCACCCCCAAGTTCCCCCAGAAGCTCGAGCTCACCGAGGAGCACCAGGCCAAGCTCGCCGTGCTCATCGACGCCGACAACGCCCAGGCCGCCATCGTGGACGGCCTGCTCGCCGAGATCGCCAAGTACGGCGTGGCCAGCGTGCGCCGCATCTACGGAGACTGGACCTCCACCCGGCTGCAGTCCTGGAAGAAGACGCTCCTGCAGTACTCGATCCAGCCCGTGCAGCAGTTCGGCTACACCCAGGGCAAGAACGCCACCGACTCGGCGCTGATCATCGACGCAATGGACCTGCTCTACACCCGCCGGTTCGACGGCTTCTGCCTGGTGTCGTCGGACTCCGACTTCACCCGCCTGGCCGTGCGCCTGCGCGAGGAGGGCCTGCTCGTGTACGGCTTCGGCGAGAAGAAGACCCCCGAGCCCTTCGTGCAGGCCTGCGACAAGTTCATCTACACCGAGGTGCTGCGCCCCGAGGAGGACACGACGGACAAGCCCGCCGCCGCCGCCCGGCCCGCGGACAAGGGCGTGTCCAAGCCCGTCGTGCGCCTGATCGCCAAGGCCGTCGAGGACGTCTCCGAGGAGAGCGGCTGGGCCCAGTTGGGTTCGGTGGGTAGTAATTTAACAAAAGTACGCCCTGATTTCGACTCCCGTCTCTATGGCTTCAAAAAGTTCTCCGACCTGATCCGCTCGCTGCCCGACGCCTTCGAGCTCGAGGAGCGCCCGCTGCCCGGCCAGGGACAGAAGGCGCTCTACGTGCGCTGCCGGGTCCCCGAGAAGCGACGAAAAAACTGATGAAAATCAAAGCCTTGAAAACCCGGAGGTTCCCACGGCCGGCGGGGCTCTTTTCATCTTGAGTTTTCCCGGCACTCGGGTATAAGGGATCCGTTTTCCAAACCGTCCCGGAACCCCGGTGCCGCGCATGAAACCTGATCGACTCCTGAACGCTGTGTCTCACGAGATTCCGAGGGACAGGCGTTTGTGGGTCCTCCCGGAGGCGGCATGGGCCTGACCGTCGCCGAGAAGATCCTCTCGACGCACCTCCACGAGGGTCGCCTGATCCGCGGCGAGGAGGTCGGCCTCACCATCGACCAGTGCCTGACCCAGGACTCCACGGGGACCATGGCCTGGCTGCAGTTCGAGTCCCTCCGGCTGCCCCGCGTGCGCTGCGGGCTCGCCGTCTCCTACGTCGACCACACCTCCCTGGCTTTCAAGGGCGAGAGCGCCGACGACCACCTCTTCCTGCAGTCCATGGCCCGGCGCTTCGGCGCCTGGTACTCCAAGCCCGGCAACGGCGTGAGCCACCAGGTCCACTACGAGCGCTTCGCCGTCCCCGGAAGGACGCTCCTGGGTTCGGACTCCCACACCACCACCTCCGGCGCGGTCGGGATGCTGGCCATCGGGGCCGGCGGCGCCGATCTCGCCGTGGCCCTGGGCGGTGGCAGCTTCCACCTGAAGGTGCCTCGGATCGTCCGCGTGAACCTGGTCGGCCGGCTGGGCTGGGGCGTCTCGGCCAAGGACGTCATCCTCGACGTGGTCCGCCAGCTCACCGTGAAGGGCGGCGCCGGCTGCATCCTCGAGTACGCCGGGCCGGGCGTGGAGACCCTCTCGGTGCCCCAGCGCGCCACCATCGCCAACATGGGGGCGGAGACCGGCGCCACCACCTCGATCTTCCCCTCCGATGACCGCACGCGGGACTTCCTGCGCCGGCAGGGCCGCGAGCGGGACTGGGCCCCCCTGGCCGCCGACGCCGACTCTTCCTGGGACCGGGAGCTCACCGTCGACCTCACGCAACTGGAGCCCCTGGTGGCCATGCCGGGCTCCCCGGACAACATCCGGAAGATCTCCGAGGTCGAGGGCTTCGGGATCCAGCAGGTCTACATCGGGTCCTGCACCAACGGGTCCCACCACGACCTGGCCCTGGGCGCCGCCCTCCTGCGGGACCGGCACGTGGACTCCGGGCTCGAGTGCATCCTCTCCCCGGGCTCGCGCCAGGTGGAGCAGCACCTGCTCGACGACGGCTCCTACGCGATTTACGTGGACGCCGGCTTCCGCATGGTGGAGCCGGGCTGCCATGCCTGCATCGGCATGGGCTACGTCCCCGGGTACCAGCACCACAGCCTGCGCACGGTCAACCGCAACTGGTTCGGCCGCGGCGGCTCCTCGGACGCGCGCCTGATCCTGGCCTCGGTCGAGACCGCCGTCGCCTCCGCCATCGCGGGAAAACTGGCCGATCCACGCCGCCTGGATCCCGTGCGGACGCCCGACTCCTATGCCGATGGCTACCACGTCGACGACTCCATGCTGCTGCCCCCCCTCGACGAGACCGAGGCCGCGATGGTCGAGATCCGCCGAGCCCCGAACATCCAGCCCATCCGCCCCCAGGCCGAGCCGCCCCGGGTCCTGCGCGGCGAGGTGGTGCTGAAGGTCGGCGACGGCATCTCCACCGACGACATCCTGCCCGCGGGGCCGCTCACCATGCACCTGCGGTCGAACCTCCCCGAGCTCGCCATGTACGCCTACCACTACCTCGACCGCGGCTTCGCGCGCCGGGCGCTGGAGAAGGGCGGCGGCTTCATCGTCGGGGGCGAGAACTACGGCCAGGGCAGCTCCCGGGAGCACGCGGCCCTGGCGCCGTGGCAGCTCCACATCTCGGCCGTGATCGCGAAGAGCTTCGCGCGCATCCACCGCGCCAACCTCCTCAACGCGGGGGTGGCGCCGCTGATCGCCGACACCGACGCGCTGGACTTCGGCGACCGGCTCGAGCTCGATCTCTCGCAGTTGGAGCGAGGGGAGTGGCCGGCGAAGAACGAGACCAAGGGCACGACGTTCACCGTGCGGGCGGACCTGAGCCCGCGCGACCGGGAGATCCTCCGAAGCGGAGGGCTCCTGGCCCATACACGAAAGATGCACAGTTGACCCAACTGTCTACCAAAGGAGTACCGACATCATGGCAATTCGAGGAATTCGTGAGTATGACGGCAAGAAACTGATGGCCCAGGTCCTGGATCGCTTCGCGTCCAACCCTGTGGGCATGAACCCCAACTTCGCGCTGGTGACGCCGGAGACGGATCTGGACAAGCTCCCCGAATCCGAGCCCTGGCTGAAGACGACGAAGCTCGTCGTCAAGCCGGACATGCTGTTCGGCAAGCGCGGCAAGAACAACCTCCTCAAGCTCAACGCGACGTGGGACGAGGCCGCGGCCTGGATCCGCGCCAAGCGCGAGGAGACCGTGACGGTGTCGGGCGTGGCGGGCCGGCTCACCGAGTTCCTGATCGAGCCCTTCACCCCCCACCCCGAGGACAAGGAATACTACGTCGCCATGCGCTCGTTCCGCGACGAGGACGTGGTGTACTTCTCCCTCAAGGGCGGCATCTACGTCGAGGAGAACTGGGACCAGGTCAAGGAGATCCACCTCCCGGTCATGGTCGACGGGAAGCTCGTGGACTCGAAGACCGTCTCCTTCGAGGGCCAGCTGCCCGTCGAGGGCGCCGAGAAGGCCCTCATCGAGAACTTCGTGACCGCGCTGTACCGCTTCTACGCGGATCAGGGCTTCGCCTACCTCGAGATCAACCCCTTCACCCTCGCCGAGGGCAAGGTGGTCCCGCTGGACCTGGTCGCCAAGATGGACGACACCGCCAGCTTCGAGCACCTGGACACCTGGGGCACCACCCTCACCTTCCCCGCCGGCTTCGGGCGCACGCTCAACGCCGACGAGAAGAAGGTCAAGGACCTCGACGCCAAGACCGGCGCCTCCCTGAAGCTCACCGTGCTCAACCCCGACGGGCGCATCTGGCCGATGGTCGCCGGCGGCGGCGCCTCGGTCATCTTCGCGGACACCGTGGCCGACCTGGGCTACATGAACGAGCTGGGCATGTACGGCGAGTACTCCGGCGATCCGAACGAGGAGTTCACCTACCAGTACGCCTGCGTCATCCTCGATCTCATGACGCGCAAGCACCATCCCAAGGGCAAGGCCCTGCTCATCGGCGGCGGCATCGCCAACTTCACCGACGTGGCCGCGACCTTCAAGGGCATCATCCGCGCCATCACCCAGTACGCGGACAAGCTGCGCGAGGGCAAGGTGCGGATCTACGTCCGCCGTGGCGGCCCCAATTACAAGGTGGGCCTCGAGCAGATGCGCGCCCTGGGCGGCAAGCTCGAGCTCCCGATCGAAGTGTACGGACCCGAAACCCACATGACCAACATCGTGCCCATGGCCATCGCGGCGCTGCAGTAAGCGGGCATTGGAGGATATGAACATGACGCAGTCCTATCAGTTGTTTTCCAAGAACACGCGAGCCATCATCTTCAACCTGCAGGTCAACGCCGTCCAGCGCATGCTGGACTTCGACTACGTATGCCGCCGCGAGAAGCCGTCGGTGGCCGCGATCATCGACCCCAACGCCAAGCAGGGCGGCAACCACAAGGTCTTCTGGGGCACCCGCGAGATCATCATCCCGATCTACCCCACCATCGCGGCGGCCACGAAGCGCCACGCAGACGCTGACGTGCTGATCAACTTCGCGTCCTTCCGCTCGGCCTACCAGACCTCGATGGAGGGCCTGAACGAGCCCACGATCAAGACGGTCGTGATCATCGCCGAGGGCGTGCCCGAGCGCCGCGCCCGCGAGCTCGCCGCCGTGGCCCTCCAGAACGGCAAGGTCGTCATCGGCCCCGCCACCGTCGGCGGCATCCTGGCCGGCGGCTTCAAGATCGGCAACACCGGCGGCACCATCGAGAACATCATCGAGAGCAAGCTGCACCGCACCGGCTCCGTGGGCTTCGTGTCCAAGTCCGGCGGCATGTCCAACGAGGCATACAACATCATCGCCTGCAACACCGACGGCCTGTACGAGGGCATCGCCATCGGCGGCGACGCCTACCCGGGCTCCACCCTGCTCGACCACCTGCTGCGCTTCGAGGCCAACCCCGAGGTGAAGATGCTCGCCTGCCTCGGCGAGGTCGGCGGCACCGAGGAGTACCGCATCGTCGAGGCGATCAAGGAGAAGAAGCTCACCAAGCCGCTGGTGTGCTGGGTCACCGGCACCATCGCCTCGAAGATGACCGGCGAGGTCCAGTTCGGCCACGCGGGCGCCAAGGCCGGCGCCTCCAACGAGACCGCCGAAGCCAAGAACCGTGCGCTGGCCGAGGCCGGCGTCATCGTCCCGAACTCCTTCGACGACTACGGCCTCAAGCTCAAGGAGACCTTCGCCAGACTCCAGGCCGCCGGGAAGATCCCCGAGCGCACGCTGCCCGACACTCCGCCGATCCCGGCGGACTACAACGCGCTCAAGGCCAAGGGCCAGGTCCGCAAGGGCACGAACTTCATCTGCACGATCACCGACGACACCGGCGACGAGCCCTTGTACTGCGGCATCCCCATGAGCAAGGTCGTCGAGCACAACATGCCCCTGGGCGAGCTCATCGCGCTCTTGTGGTTCAAGAAGCGCCTGCCGGCCTGGGGCTCCCAGTTCTTGGAGCTGGTGCTGCGGCTCACCGCCGACCACGGCCCCTGCGTGTCAGGCGCGCACAACACCATCGTCACCGCCCGCGCGGGCAAGGACCTGATGACCTCGGTGGCCACCGGCATCCTCACCATCGGCCCGCGCTTCGGCGGCGCGGTCTCCGGCGCGGCCAAGCAGTTCTCCGAGGCCATCCGCAAGGGCCAGACCCCGCTGGAGTTCGTCAACCACATGAAGAACACCAACGTGAACATCCAGGGCATCGGCCACAAGATCAAGAGCGCGTCGAACCCGGACATCCGCGTGACGCTGCTCAAGAAGTTCGCCAAGGAGAACTTCCCGAAGACCCCGCACCTGGACTTCGCCCTCGAGGTCGAGAAGATCACGCTGACCAAGCGCAACAACCTGATCCTCAACGTCGACGGCGCCATCGGCATCCTCTTTTTGGACCTGATGGCCTCCGGCGGTGAGCTCTTCTCCGACCAGGAGAAGGCCGAGATCATCGAGTTCGGCATCCTCGACGGCCTGTTCATGCTGGGCCGCACCATCGGCATGGTTGGTCACTTCTTCGACCAGAAGCGCCTGCGCTCGGGCCTGTACCGGCATCCGATGGATGACGTCCTGTACGACCTGCCCGAGCCCTCCGAGTTGGGCTACGACTGGTAATCCCCACCTGTCATAATCGAAATCGAAATCGAAATCGCGATCGCGGTCGCAATCGGGTTCGGGGCTGCGAAACCGATCGATCCGTGATACCTTGATTCCATCGGAGGTCGGAGATGCCATTCTGGTGGATCATGTGCGCGTGGCTGGTCGCCTCCCTGGCCGCCGTCCCCGGGACAGCCCTCGCCGAGCCGGGGTCGTTCGACTGCGCCGATGTGCCCGCCGCGCCCGTCGGGATCACCGACCTCGGCGAGGTCGGGCCGAGGGGCTCCCATGATCTGGCTTTCGACGCCTTCGGTTATCTGACGGGCTATGACGGCTTCTCGATCGTGCGCGGCGACCGCGCGGGGGACCGGCAGGTGCTCGCGTCACTGGACTTCGGCGGCGAGGGGCCCGAAGGCATGGAGTATCTGCCCGACGGACGGCTCGTCACGGCCTCGCCGACGCTCGGGATCTTCACCGTCTCCCCCGAAGGCGACGTCCTCCCCCTGGTGCCGGACCTGCGCGAGGTGTTCGGCATCCTGCTCGGCCCCGACGGCCAGCTCTACGCGGGAGACAACCACTGCCTGTACCGCGTCGATCCGGATACCGGGGCGGTGGAGATCCTGCTGTGCAGCGAGGACCACGACGGACCGGAGCCCTTCACCCCGCGGATCGTGAACTTCTCCCTCGACTTCTCCGAGATGATCGTGGGCACCCACGAAAACCGGCTCTTTAGGGTCCCCGTGGACGCGCGGCTCGATCCGGTGGGGCCGCCCGTGTATTGGCTCGAGGTGGCCGGCAGCACCAGCGGGGTGGACGGCCTGGAGGTGGACGTGTGCGGCAACCTCTACGTGCCAACCTACCCGGACGGGCTGTACCGGATCACACCGGACGGGGAGGTCCTGCTGTACCACCAGTGGGCCGGACCCCAGGAACTGGGCCACGGGGTGCGCTTCGGCACCGGCCTGCACGGGTGGCGCGCCGACGCGCTGTACCTGCCCCGCTACTACGGCGGAAACACCATCGTCGAGGTCGTCACCGGGGTACCCGGGCGACGCATGCCGCGCCCCGCTCTTCTCCCCGAAGACGACGCCCACGCCCTCGCCTGCCGCGCGACCCCCGGCCACACCGGAGGGACGAACCTCACCTGGATTTGGGCGCTCTGGCCGCTCGTTCTGGCCCTCGGCCGACGTCCATCGATCTCAACCGGAGGACCCCCATGAAACACCCGGCAGTCATTCGAATCCTGTTCACCCTGTCATCTCTCTGGCTGTCCCCGGCCTGTACCCGGGGCGGCGAGGAGCCCACCGATCCCCGGACCGAGGCGCCCCCCCGTGAGGCCCTGGCGCCAGGCGATCCGGCGCCCGATCCCCGGATCCCGGGGCCCCGGGACACCATGGTGGGCGCGGATGACCCGGACACCGTCTCCTCGGCGCTCCCGGGGACCGACCGGGACGGGGACGGCGTCCCGGACTCCGACGACCAGTGCCCCGACGATCCCGAGGACCGCGACGCGTTCCAGGACACCGACGGCTGCCCCGATCCCGACAACGACGCCGACGGCATCCCGGACACCGACGACAAGTGCCCCAACGAACCCGAGGACGTCGACGGGTCCCAGGACGATGACGGCTGCCCGGATTGATTGAATCTATTTGTTCTTACGGGATTTGCTGAAGTCCCAGAGGCCCCAGCCCACGAGGATGGCGCCGATGCCGGCGACCACGCCGCAGGCGAGGTTCTTTCCGCCCAGGTTGTACAGCGCGGCGATGATGGCGTTCATGCGGCGGGTACGGTCATTGGAGTTCTCGAAGTCGGTGAAATACCAGTATAAAAACCCCGCCAGGGCGAACATGAACACGCCGCCTGCCACGGTCTTCCACCAATCGCTGCCGTCGCTGGTCTCTTCCACTTCCTGTTCCTCTCCACGGTTCTCGAGATCTTCGGACATAGGTTCCTCTCTTCCATGATGGTGACGAATAATCGGCGCCGGAACATCCGGCGACGAACTGATGTTGCCACCGCGACCCTCGCCTGACAAGCTGTTTTTCATTCCCCGTCTTCGGGCGGGTCGGACAGGTCCATGGACTGGATCAGGCGGTGCAGGTAGGGCCGGTTCACGCCCATGAGGCGCGCGGCCTCGGACTTGTTGCCGCCGGTGCGCTCGAGTTGGCGCAGGATGTACTGGCGGCGGAAGGCCTCCACCGCCTCCTTGTAGGGAAGCTCCAGGTGCGGCTCCGCCGGGGTGGCTGACCCCGAGGGCGGCGCGGCCGGCGACACCAGGGACGACGCGCTCCCCGGCGACGCGGCGAGGTGACCGGTGACGGCGGAACCCGTCACGGGCAGGATCACCGACTCGTCGAGGATCTCGCCCTCGCACAGGGCCACCGCGCGTTCGATCACGTTGGCCAGCTCGCGCACGTTCCCCGGCCAGGGATAGGCCCGCAGGCGGTCCAGCGCCGCGCGCGTGAAGCCGGTCACGCGGCGCCCCATGCGCCGCGCGTGCAGCTCGAGCAGGTACTGGGCCAGAAGCCCGACGTCCTCGCCCCGCTCCCGCAGGGGCGGAAGGTGGACGGGCACCACGTGGATGCGGTAGTACAGGTCCTCCCGGAAGATCCCGGCCTTGACCATGGACGCGAGATCGCGGTTGGTGGCCGTGAGAATGCGCACGTCGACCTTCACCGCGGTCTCCGAACCCACGGGGTGGAACTCCCGCTCCTGGAGCACGCGCAGCAGCTTGGACTGCAGCGCCAGCGGCAGCTCGCCGAGCTCGTCGAGGAACAGGGTGGAGCCGTCGGCCAGCTCGAACTGGCCGATCTTTCGCCTCGCCGCCCCCGTGAACGCGCCCTTGACGTGCCCGAACAACTCGCTCTCGAGGAGGTTCTCGGGGATGGCCGCGCAGTTGACCACCACCAGGGGCCGCGCCGCGCGCGGGGACAGGCCGTGGATGGTGCGCGCCACGAGCTCCTTGCCGGTGCCGCTCTCGCCGGTGATGATGACCGTGGCCTCGGTGGGCGCCACCTTCTCGATCAACTGGCGCACCTGCAGCATGCCCGGGCTGTTGCCCACCAGATCCCCGAACCGGGCCGCGGACAGAAGCTCCTGCTGCAGGTAGACGTTCTCGACCTCGAGGCGGCTCTTGAGGCGCTCGATCTCCCGTTTCTGGGTGGAAAGATCCTCCGACAACTGGAGGATGGTCGAGTACGAGAGCGCGTTCTTCATGGCCACGGCGGCCTGCTTGCCCACCGACGCCAGGAGATCCACCTCGTCGCGGGAGAACAGGTTGGCCTCGGGGGGCGCGCCCAGCACGAGCACGCCGAGCAGGTCCCCCTGGAACTCGAGCAGCACCAGGCACTCGGCCCCCAGCCCGTCGAGGAGCTCCTTCAGCGGGGCGGCCGTGGGGTCGTCCTGGAGCCGGGCGCGCAGCAGCACGGTGCCCTCCTGCGTGGACACGACGGCCCGGCGCAGCCGCGCGGTGGGGCACGGCACCTGGGCGGGGCCCGCGCCGGTACCCCACGAGGACAAGAGCGTGAGGCGGGCGCCCTCGACGCGGTAGACCCGCGCCCACGAGAGGCCCACGCTCTCGCCCACGATGCGCACGAGCTGGGCCAGAAGGCGCGGCAGCTCCATGATCGCGGCCATGCGCTCGCCGAGCTCTCGCAGCGTCTCGGCGTAGCGGTACCGCGTCTTGAAGAACAGGCGGTCGACGTACTCCTGGACGACGTGGCGCACCGAGAACAGGCCGGCGGTGGCCAGCACGGCCGCCCAGATGGTGACCGTGCGCGAGGTCAGCCCGAACATCTGGGTGAGCAGAAGGCCGATGAGCCAGCTCAGGCCGATGTAGAGCACGAGGATGCCCGCCGTGATCGCGCCGTAGACGAAGCCCCGGTGGACCCAGCGGTCCAGGATGCGGGTCCACTTGGACGAGGTGGACATGGTGAGCGAGAGCGCGAGCACGCTGTAGAGCACCATCAGCAGGTCGTTGCCGCCCAAAATCTGGGCCACGGCGGTGGACTGCGAGTGGATGAACACGAAGGACGTGAGGCCCAGCAGGGCGAGCACGAAGCCGTACCCCAGGTAGAGGATGCCCAGGCGGCGCTCCGGCCGCCCGGCGCGCACCCGCAGGAAGATCAGCGCCACCACCGCGAGCCCGTAGCCCAGGTTGGTCACCGGCAGCGCGATGCGGGTGTAGGTGAGGAACTGGCCCTGCATGGCCTCGTCCGGGCGCATGAGCAGCCGCACGTACATGAACACCGTGGCCAGGAACTGCAGCACCGAGGGGATGAACAGCCAGCCTGCTCGGGGCCAGAGCCCCCACGACATGGGCGACGGGGTCCGCAGGAAGAACAGCACCAGCGCCGGCGGCGCGAGCACGTTCCAGGCGAAGAACTGCAACAGCAGCGGGGGAGAGGCCGCCAGGCTCTCGAGGTTGGTGTAGGAGAGCACGAGCACGTAGGTCGCCCCCTCGGTGAGCACCAGGAAGGGGAAGATGGGGTGCGCGTCGGGCCGCCTTGCCAGATACCAGCCGCACAAAAGGGTGATCACCCCCGGCACGAGCATGTAGAGGATCTTGGGGAACCACGGGCGCCGCCCGGGCCGCACCACCACCGCCCGGGGCGCCTCGTGGCCCGGCGACAGCACGTGGAGGGTGACCGGCCCGGTCAGGGGCTCGTCGAGCCAGCGCAGCCAGGCGAACACCGACGGGAACGGCGTGCGGGCACCCCCATGCTCGGCCGCGACCAGGCGGTCCCCGGGCGCCAGCGTGGGGAGCTCGGACGCGGTGACGGTCATCTGGTCGTCAACCGTCACGCCCAGTTGGGTGCGGGTGAACACCTTCACGTGCACGAGCACGGCGAAGACGACCGCCCAGGCGAGGCCCACCAGGGCCAGGGGGCCGCGCAGCCGCGCCCAGGTCCAGCTACCGGGGCGCACGGGGCCCCCCGGACGTGGCGAGCTGGCCGCACGCCGCGTCGATGTCGGCCCCCGCGCTGGCACGCTCGATCACGGTGAGCCCGGCGGCCTGCAGGATCGCGGTGAAGGCGGCCTTCTTCGCAGGCAAAGAGGGGGCGAACCCCGTGCCGTCCCCGTGGGCGTGGTAGGGGATGAGGTTGATCTTCACGCGCAGGCCCTCGCAGAACCGCACCAGCGCCTTGGCGTGGGCGGCGGAGTCGTTCACGCCGGCGAGGAGGATGTACTCCAGGGTGATGCGGCGTCGGGCGGGCAGAGGGAACCGCAGCAGCGCCTGGCGCAGGGCGGCCAGGGGGAAGCGCCGGTTCACCGGCATCAGTCGGCTGCGCAGCGCGTCGTCGCAGGCGTGAAGGCTGACCGCCAGCTGCCCGGCGAACTCCGGCGCCGCCGCCAGGGCCTCGAGACCCGGCACCCAGCCGGCCGTGGAGATCGTGATCCGCCGCGACGAGAAGTCCAGCCCCCCCGGATCTGCCAGGACGACCACGCTCGCGAGCACGGCGGACAGGTTCATGAGGGGTTCGCCCATGCCCATGTAGACGATGTTGGTCAGCCACTGGGAGCGGGGCCGACCGGTGGTCTGGTAGGTCTCGGGCTCGGCCTCGAGGTGAGAGAGGATCCGGTGCACCTGGGCGACGATCTCGCCGGCCTCGAGATCCCGGATCAGGCCCATGGTGGCGGTGGCGCAGAACGCGCAGCCCAGCGCGCAGCCGAGCTGGCAGGACACGCACACGGTGTACTTGCGCCGGTCCCGGCCCGAGCCGGGGATCAGCACGCTCTCGACGACGTGGCCGTCGCGGGTGCCGAACCCGAACTTCACGCTGCCGTCGGCCGAGCGCTGCACGGCGGCCACGGTGAGGGGCCACGTGAAGTCCAGCTCGGCGGCGAGGTCCTCGCGCAGGGCGCGCCCGAGGTTGGTCATGGCGAGGGGGTCGGTCACCCCGAAGCGGTGGATCCAGGCGAACACCTGGTCCCCGCGGAAGGCGGGCTCGCCGCGGGCGGTGAACCACTCGCGCCACCGGGCCGGGGTCCAGCCCAGGACGGAGGGCTCAGCGCAGCCCATCGAGGACCCGGCCCCCGAAGATGTAAGCGAGCTCGGCCGCGGCGGTCTCCGGGGCGTCCGAGCCGTGCACGGCGTTGCGGGTGATGTCGGTGCCGAAGCGCCTGCGCAGAGCCCCGGGGCCGGCCTTGGCGGGGTCGGTGGGGCCCATCAGGTCCCGCCACCTGGCGATGGCGTTCTCTCCCTCGAGGGCCAGGGCCACCACCGGTCCCGAGGTCATGAACTCCATGAGCAGCGGGAAGAAGGATTTCTCGGCGTGGACGGCGTAGAACCCGCGGGCCTGGGCGGGGGACAGCCGCACCAGCTCCAGGGCGGCCAGCCTCAGGCCGGCGGCCTCGATGGCGGCGAGGATCTCGCCGACATGCCCGGCGGCCACCGCGTCTGGCTTGATCATGGCGTAGGTGCGCTCGGTCATGGCGGCCTCGCGCCTAGCGCCGGGAGTACGCGTCCACGAAGGACGCGTAGAAGGCCACCGCGCGCTCGAGGTGCTCCACCGGGCACTGGTCCATCGGGCTGTGGGCGTGGACCTCGTTGGCCGGGCCGAAGCCGATGGTGGGCACGTGGAACATGCCGGCGGTGGCGATGCCGTTGGTGGAGAACACCCACTTGTCCACGACGGGCTCGCGCCCCAGGGCGCCGCGGCCGGCCTCGATGGCGCTCTGGACGGCCTTGTGCCCTTCCTCGAGCACCCAGGTAGGGTAGAACTTCTTGGTGGGGTATTTCGTGCCCTTCCAGGAGGGGACGTCGTAGTCCAGGATGCGAACCTTGACCCCGGCGGCCTTGGCCGACGGCAGCGCGAGGATCTCGGCCACCGCGGAGTCGGCGTCCTCACCCTCGGTCAGGCGGCGGTCCAGGTGGATGGTGCAGGAGTCGGCCACCGCGCACAGCGACGGCGAGGTGGACCGGATGTGCGAGATCGCCACGGTGCCCTTGCCCAAAAAGGGCTTCGGGGGCAGGCGCTTGTTCAGTTCGTCGATCTCCAGGATGACGGGGGCCATCTTGGTGACGGCGTTGTCGCCGCGGGTGGGGTCCGAGCCGTGGCAGGAGAGGCCCGAGGTCTCGACCTCGAGCTCCATGCGGCCGCGGTGTCCGCGGTAGATGTTCAGGTTGGTGGGCTCGGTGAGCACCACGACCTCGGGGTCGAGCACCTTCTCGCGCAGGATGTACTGCCAGCACAGGCCGTCACAGTCCTCCTCCTGGATCGAGCCGACCATCCACACCGAGAACTCGGGCCCCAGGCCCAGCTCCTTGATGATGCGGGCGGCGTAGACCATGGCGGCCATGCCGGCCTTCTGGTCCGAGGCCCCGCGGCCGTAGATGATCCCGTCCTTCTCGACGGGCTCGAAGGGCTTGGTCTTCCACAGTTCGGGGTTGCCCACGTCCACCGTGTCGATGTGGGCGTCGAAGGCGATCTGGCGGGGCCCTGAGCCCACGCGGCCCATGACGTTGCCGAAGCCGTCGGTCTTGACCTCGTCGAAGCCGACCTTGATCATCTCCTGCATGATGCGCTCGATGACCGCGCCCTCCTCGGCGCTCACGCTGCGGATGGCGATGATGTCCTTGAGGAACTCCTTGCATTCCACGAGGCTGGCTGCTGCTTTTTCGTTGATCTTCGTGAAGTCCATCGTTCAAACCTCCTGAGAGTGACCTTTGTACGGCGAATCGCGCGTTTGGTCAACCGGGGATTTCCCTCGTCAGGGTTGCCCTGCTGGCGTTCTGGTGGGGGTCGGGGAGAAAAGGCGGGGGAGGGTGGCCTCCCCCGCCGGGAACGGAGCTACATGTCGGAGTAGTCGGCCCACTCGAGCATGCGGGTCAGGCCGCGGACCATCTCCAGGTTGTCGATGAAGTTGATGTAGTGGCGCTTGGCCACCTGGAGGGCGTTGTAGTTGGCGTCGCTCGGGGTGTTGTCGTAGTCGTCCTGCGCGTCCTCGTAGCGGACCAGCAGGTCGGCGGCGTAGTCGAGCATGCGGGCGCCCATGGAGATCCCGAAGGTCGAGCCGTTCTGCACGGCGTCTTCGTACCGCAGGGTCACGAAGATCTTGTGGGAGATGGGATCCTCGAACTCGACGATCATGGCCGGGTCGACGTGGGAGAAGTCGATGCCCTCGCCCTCGCCGCGGACGTAGATGCGGGACTTGTCGATGAAGGCCTGGCTGTAGTTCATCGGGAACATGGCCATGCCGAGGACGGCCGAGTACAACTGGATGGTGAAGGTCGTGTTCGGGTAGATCAGGCCCTGGAAGGTGCCGCCCGTGGTGGAGCAGCGCGGGGCGTCGAGGTCGGCCGCATACGGGTGCTCGATGATGGCGACGTGCTCCTGGTCACCCACGGTCTCGGTGCCGCAGAACGCGGGGGCGATGCGGGCGAAGTCGTTGGTCTGGATGCCGCCGAAGAAGTCCATGATCTGGTTGGGGAACAGGCGGGCGAAGTTGATCGTGTACTGGCGCTTGTCCTCCTGGGTGTCGCGACCCATGAAGTTGTTCTCGGCAGTGGCCAGCGACTGGATCGCCAGCGGGCGGTCGTAGAACTGGCCACGGCGGGTGATCTTCATGTACCACTCGTAGCCGTAGTCCCAATCCCAGGAGTCGTCGATGAACTTGCCGCCGATGAGGGGCACGACGAACTGGCAGGTGGTGCCGGGGCCGGTGGTGCCGCAGTACTCGCCGGTCTCATCGGACTGCTTGTAGAAGGTCTCTCCGTTGGGGCCGGTGAAGGTGTCGTACCAGCCCGGGGAGGGCATGGTCATGACGCGGGTGAACCACGAGAAGATGTCGGCCACCGCGGCGGTCCAGAAGCCCCAGCCGTTGGCCGGGTCGGTGAAGAAGTCCTCGACCCACACGTCGCCGTTCAGCTGCGGGCCGATCTGGTCCTGGAAGATGCCCAGGTACAGGGCGTAGTACTGCACGTGGTTGGTCGGGACCTCGAAGTAGCGGCCCATGATGCGGCCCATGTAGGAGCCCTCGTCCCAGCCCCAGGTGTAGCGGCCGCGGGAGAAGTTGTTGAACACGTAGTACTCTTCGTACATCTCCTCGAGGCCCTTGGAGATCTCGTACAGGTCGGCGCCCTTGTCGAAGTAGTTGCAGCCGAGCTGGCTCTGGCGGAACTCGTCGGAGCAGTGGGCGTAGGGGATCATCAGGCGGCCGGTACCCTCGGGGTCGAGGGTGGCGTCGGTCATGCGCAGATCCAGGGATTCATTGTACTTGATCCAGTTGTTCGGGACCCAGGAGCGGTTCTCTTCCTTGAGGTTGGCGAAGTTCTGGAAGCGGGTGTAGTGCACGGCCTCGATGGTGCTGGTGAACAGCATGGCGGTCGGCCAGCCCCACTCGGAGAAGTTCTGCACCGCGCGCAGACCGTTGATGTCCGAGCCCGTGGAGTCGAACACCTGGCGCATGCCGGCGTAGCCGTAGTTGATGGCGGCCTTGTCGTAGCGGCCGAGCTTCATGAAGTCGGAGTTGAACTTGGCGCCGTAGTCCATGATGGAGGTGTAGGCGTAGTCCTCGAGGCGGTTCTCGATCTCGTACTGGGTGATGGGGTCGGACGTGCGCGGGCCGGCCGTGCCGTCATGGTTGCGGATGTCCCAATACTCGTCGTAGAAGTTCAGCGCGTCGTAGGAGCCCTTGAAGTTGTGGCGCAGGCCCATGTTGTGGCCCATCTCGTGGATGGTGACGCCGACATAGATCTCGTCGCGCAGGGCGTTGTAGACCTTCTCGCCGCAGTCCCAGCCGCCCTGGCCGTCATCCCAGGAGCCGCCGCAATGGGTGTCGACCATCTGCTTGGCCACGCCGTAGGAGGCGGGGTCCTCGAAGGGGGCGAACTCGGTGTACATGATGCAGCCCTTCTGGGCGAAGTGCTTGTATTTGAGGTCGTTGATGGCCTTGGCGTACTTGCGGTTCAGGGTGGTCAGCGGGCTGACCTTGGCGCGGATCTCGGAGCCGTAGGGCAGCGCGCCCGCGTCGACGGTCATGGGATCGTAGCCGGCGGCCTGCAGCGTGGCGGCCGAGGCCAGCAGCACGTCGCGGGTCATCAGGCGATCCTCGATGGGGGTGTCGCGCAGGCGGTTCAGGCGGCTGTAGCCGGGATAGAAGCCCGTGCCGTCGCCCAGGGCGCCGGAGACCTCGAGGGCCTTGAGGCGGCGGCTCAGGGAGTTGCGGAAGGCGGCGTCGCCCTGGTTCAGCACCAGCGGGGCCTCGGGGGCCAGGCCGTGGGACCAGGAGGTGTCCATGTTGCGGAACAGACGGCGGATGCGGTCCTGGCTCCAGGCCTGACCGGTGCGCTGCCAGTTGAACTTGTTGTTGTTCAGGCGGCCGGTGAGGGACTTGCCCTTCACGCCTTCCCAGTGGTTGGCGGCCCAGGCGGCCATGTAGTCGCCGAGCAGGTAGTCGTCCCACACGAAGTCCGGATCGGTGAGCAGGCGGACGACGTCGCGGGCGTAGGCGGCATAGGAATCGAGAGCGGCGCCGTAGATGTTGGCGACCATGGAGATGGACTCACCGGTCAGGGGGTCCGGCAGCGGCGGGCCGTAGCCCAGCGGGGAGGACTGCTGCGGGGCATCGACCCACACGACCTGCGGGAAGCGGATGTCGCCCAGGCGGACGTCCTTTTCGCAGACGACCTGGCGGTTGGAGCCGTAGGCGTACCAGGTGCGCTCGTCATCCTTGGCGACGTACGGGCACAGCAGGACGGACTGCATCTCGCGGCCCTCGGCACCCAGGCGGGAGACCTTCAGGAAGTCGAGCCAGGCGTTGTGGGCCAGGGCCCAGTCGTCGATGACGTCCATGAGGGGGCCGGTCACGTTGCCGGTGGGGTTGCCCTGGGCGTCGAGCTCCCAGTGGGCGATGGAGTCCGGCGTCGTGGAGTTGGCGTAGTACACCTGGGGCCGCATGGTGCGGTCGGCGTAGCGCATCTGCACGGGCTCGGCGTTCTCGCGGTTCGCCAGCCACTCGTTGTTGCGGGCGATGTAGACCATGCCGTCGTCCTTGAAGAAGCAGGGGCGCGGCTTGCCGTAGTCGTCGTTGTCGCCGGGGCAGTGCACGTCGAGGCGGTCGTCGGCATTGACGTCCGAGTTCTGGTACACGCGGAAGCCCATGATGTAGATTTTGGAGTTGTCGTCGAGGTAACGGCAGGGCTCGCCGCCGCCGGGGCAGGTGAAGAGCTCGCCCTTGATCTCCTGGTGCTTCTCGGTGTCGGCGTAGTTCCGGGCCTCGGTCTCGGAGGTGGCCTTCTCGAACGTCTCGTTGAAGAAGTTCCACTTGTTGGCGAACTGCTTGAGCTGCTGGATCAGGATGCCGTACTGGCGGTTGTACGTCAGGCGGTTGGACATGAAGAAGCCGAACTTGTCGTGCTCGCGCTGGGTGTACAGGTGCGGCGCGTATTCGTTGTTCGGGTCCTTCTTGCGGAACGCATGGCGCATCATGATCTGCGAGGCGTTGCAGGAGGTGGACGTGCCATAGAAGAAGCAGTCCGGGATCGCGGTCAGGCCCATGAAGTCCCAGCCGTCCAGCGAGCGCATCTCGGGGGCCATGATGATGTTGTCGGTGATCTCGATGTAGGTCAGCTCGTTCTTGTCGTTGCGCACGTACTTGGGATAGTACGGGCTGTTGGGGTCGGTCACGTTGTACGAGGCCGAGTCGACCTTGATCACGTGCGTCCAGAACATCGCCCACGAGGTGGACTTGTTCTGGGACCAGTCGATGCGCATGAACTCGCGCTGGTACCAGGGGCGCTCCGTGGTCTCGCGGATGATGTTGGTCTCCTCACCCGTGGAGGCGTTGTAGTCGCGGATGATGTCGAAGTGCTGGATTCCCCACGCACCGATGACCTCGCCCTTCCAGTCCTCGTGGCTGGAGGCCTCGGCGCCGGTGATGCGGTCATAGGCCAGGCGGGCCAGGATGGTGTCCTCCTGGATGTCCCATTTGATGATGGCGACGTCCATGGAGGTCTCACCGATGAAGGTCACCGTGGACGCGAAGCCCACGTCGACCACGGTGGGGGCGTAGTACCACTCACCGGTGAAGTCGGTTTTGGCGAGCACGTGCGGCTGCACGTAGGAGCGCGGCGGGCGCTCCTCGGCGCAGCCCAGGGCCACCATGAACATGGCGATGAGCATTGTCGTGATGAGTTTGCGGTTGTGAAGCATCTTGACGTTACCTCCGATTCCTGTGTTACTTCATTACCTTGTTATAAAATCCGTCCACGGAATAACTGACGTTAAACATGATCGAACTGTAGTTGTTGCGATCGAAACTGAGGAAGGGCTGCTGGTAGTCCTGGGTGTTGGCCTTCAACTGCGGCGTGAAGCTCGACAGGCTCAGGCCCAGGGTCAGGTAGTCGAGGACCTGGTAGGTGGCCCCGGCCGAGAACATCTGGAAGTCGCGGCGGCCGCGGGCGCCCGGATCGTAGCCGCGCACGTCGTTGGTCGTGGCGCACACGTCGATCACCTCGCCGCTGGGCGTGGTGTACAGGCAGTTGTCGAACGACTGGGAGCGCAGGGTCAGCAGGCCGTAGCCGACGGACAGGTTGAGCTTCTTGATCGGGGAGAAGTCCACCGAGAACATGTTCGTGAAGCCGAACTCGTTGGTGCGGCTGATCGACTCGTTCTCGAGGGTGTCGTACTCGATGCCGTTGACCGTGATCGGCTCGCTCATGTGGCTGATCGTCGAGGTCTTGTACTTGTAGAAGTAGTAGGTGAACCCGAAACTGTAGGACACGCTGAGGTCGCGCCCACCGACCTTGAAGCCGCGGGAGAAGTTCAGGGTGGTGTCCCACTTGGTGTTCAGGCCCGCGTTGGTGGAGGTCAGGGACAGCGGGATCAGGAAGCCCATGGAGCCGGAGATGTCGATCTTGGCGCCCGGGATCGTGAAGATGCTGCCGTGGGCCAGCGTGAGGTTGATGTCGCTGTAGTCCAGGCGGCGCTGGGTGCCGTCGACGCGGCGGTCCAGGTCCTCTGCCTCGGCGCGGCTCAGGATGGAGTCGGAGACGCCCAGATAGGACAGGTTGTTGGTGTACAGATCGGTGTTGTTGAAATACTGGGAACGATAGCGGGGATCGTTACCCATGATTTCGTTGGACATGCTGAAGGAGGCCGACAGGGACAGGGGCTTGAGGTGCTTGTTCTCGGAGAACAGCATGCGACCCAGCTTCCAGCCCGCGCGGATCGAGTACGAGGTCGACCAGTTGGCGTTCTCGGGCTCGGCGTTGAGCACGTGGTTGCTGCCCAGCCCGAGGTTCAGGCTGAACCCCTTCCAGTGGGGCTTCTCGGACTTCTTCTCGCCGGCGTCCTCTTTCACCTCGACGGAGGTGTCGTTTTCGTCCACTTCGGGAATATCTTCCTCGGAAGCGGGTTTTGACCAGCCGGGTTGCGCGACGAGAAGCGTGAGGAAAAACGGAATGATTACCTTTAGATTCTTCACGATCGGGCTCCTTTGAAAGTACTCCACCGAGGGGAAGCACCCCGTTTGTGTAGGATAGTTCCAATGGGCAGTCAAGAATATTCCACAGACGTTTTCCGACGCCGGTGAAACTGCCCTCGCGAGTTGTGACCTGGCACACGGCAGTTTGGTTGCCGTCCACAGTGCGATTCGAAAAAACCAGATAAACGCAGGAAATTTTCGGGATCTCGGCCTCTCCTGCGGCGGCGAATGCGCCCGGGTGACCCAGGTCACAGGAAACACCTGTTTTTCCACCTCTCCTGCCATCCCGCCGCCGCCGGGCGGACCGGGTGTCGGCGCCGATCGGAGGGCGACGGCCACCCGGCGTTCACGGGAACGCTCTCCCCTGTTGTGGGCGGTCCATCCCTTGTGGTATGCACCGGGAGCCTGCCGCCGGGCGGCAGGATGGGTGCCCATGGCGTTCCGACCGCGTCTCCTCGACGCCCCTCTCCTCGGCAAGACCTTCCAGGTCAGTTATTTTATAATATTCGCTCTTGTCTTGTCTCTGGTCGTGCCCGATCGTTTCAATCCCTGGCCGTCCTTCGCCGCCTTCTGGACCGGCGGACCGGCCGGGGGCGGCGCGGTCCCGGACGCGACCGACGTGGGCGACGAGATCGCCGCGGCCGAGCGGGCCCTGGCGGTCCGTCCCCGGGTCCCGGCGAACCCCGGCGTCGCGGCGCCGGTTCCCCCCTGTCGGCGCGACCCCTCGACCCCGCTGGTCTTCGGCCACCTCACGGTCCCCTGCCTGCCGGACGACCCCGATGGTGCCCACGCCCTCTCCCGGTTCCGGGAGCGCCTCGAGGCCACCCGCCAGGGCGGCGGGCTCACCCGCATCAGTTACTTCGCCGACTCCATCGCCGCCGGGGACAAGATCACCTCCACCCTCCGCAAGCGCTTCCAGCACGCCTTCGGCGACGGCGGCCCGGGCTACGTGGCGCTCTTCCCCCTGCGGACCTGGCACTATCACAGTCAGGTCGCCCTGCGGCTGTCGGCGGGCTGGGAGCCCCAGTGCCCCATCGGGCACCCGTCCAAGGAGAAGCGCTACGGGTTCGGCGGCATCTCCATCGAACACCAGGGGCGGGGCAACACCGTCCGCCTCTCCTTGCGCGGGGGCGCCGTCGCCGACGTGATCCAGGTCCACTTCCTGCGGCACCCCGAGGGCGCCTCCTTCGCCGTCACCGCCGACGGCCGCGAGCTGGGCCTCGTGGACACCCGCGGAACGCGGCACCAGGAGGGCCACGCCCGCCTGAAGGCCGCCGCGCCCTTCCGGAGCGTCGAGCTCGAGAGCCGCACCGCCGGCCTTTTGCGCCTGGGCGCGGCCTTCCTCGAGCGGGACGCGGCGGGGGTGGTCGTGGACGGCGTGAGCCTCACCGGCGTGCGCTACGAGAACTGGGGCGCCTTCCCCGAGGAACACCTGCGCGCCGAGGTCGCCGCCCGCGCCCCCGACCTGGTGGCGTTCCAGCTGGGCCTCAACGAGAGCGACACCGGCGTCGAGGACGACTACCCCCAGGTGATCCGAGGCCTGTTCGCCCGCCTGAAGGTCGCGAGGCCGTTGTCCTGCCTGGTCGTCGGCCCCACGGACAAGGTCGAGAAGACCGCCGGAGGCTACCGCACGCTGCCGGTCATCCGCCGCATCGCCCGGCTCCAGCGCGAGGCCGCCCTGGCCGCCGGCTGCGCCTGGTTCGACACCCACGCGGCCATGGGCGGGGAGGCCAGCATCGTGCGCTGGTACGAGCACCGGCCGCGCCTGGCCACCGGCGATCTGACCCACATCACGGTCGAGGGCGGCGAGCTCCTGGGCGACCTGATCTACCACGACCTGCTGCTGGCCCTGGGCGCCCGGTGATCCATGCTCTTCAACAGCGTCGCCTACCTCGTCTTCTTCCTGGCCGTGTTCTGGGCCTTCTGGGCCCTTCTGCGACACCCGGGGGCCCAAAGGTGGTGGCTGTTGGCCGCCAGCCTGTTCTTCTACGGCTTCTGGAACCCGGCGTATCTGAGCCTGATCCTGGGCGTCACCGCCGTCACCTGGGGGTGCGCGGCCCGCACCCGCACCGACCCGGGGCGGCGCCGACGCTGGCTGTGGCTGGGGGTGGGCAGCTCCCTGACGGTGTTGGCAGTATTTAAATATACCTGGTTTTCCCTGAGCTCGATCGAGATGCTGCTGGGCCTCTTCGACGCCCGGCTGCCCTTCTCCATCGCCTTCGCCAAAAAGATCGTGCTCCCCGTGGGCATCTCGTTCTACACGTTCCAGTCGCTCTCGTACCTGGTGGACGTGTACCGCGGCCACCTGGACCCCGAGCCCTCGCCCGTGCGCTACGCGCTCTACGTGTCGTTCTTCCCCCAGCTCGTGGCCGGACCCATCGTCCGGGCGGTGGACTTTTTACCCCAGCTCGAGGCGCCCCGACGCCTCGACGACGACACGGCCGCCCGGGCCATCTCGCTCATCGCCATCGGCCTGTTCAAGAAGATCGTCATCGCCGACTTCCTCGCGATCAACCTCGTGGACCGCGTCTTCGACACCCCCGAGATGATGTCCGCCCCCGAGACCTGGGCCGGCATCTACGGCTACACGCTGCAGATCTTCTGCGACTTCTCGGCCTACAGCGACATCGCCATCGGCAGCGCGCTGCTTTTGGGCTTCACCCTGCCCGAGAACTTCCGCGCGCCCTTTTTGGCGCAGAACCTGTCCGACTTCTGGCGCCGGTGGCACATCTCGCTGTCCACCTGGCTGCGGGACTACCTGTACATCCCGCTGGGGGGCAGCCGATGCCCGGCCTGGCGCACGCAGGTCAACCTGGGGATCACCATGCTGCTGGGCGGTCTGTGGCACGGCCCCGCCTGGACCTTCGTGTTCTGGGGCTTTTTACACGGCGCCGGGCTGATGATCATGCGCCTCGTGGGCTGGCACCGGCCGGCGACCTCGTGGCCCTCCCGGATCCTGCGCACGGTCATCACCTTCCACTTCGTCGTGTTCGCGTTCGTCTTCTTCCGCGCCGGGACCTTCGCGGGCGCCTGGACCGTGCTGCGACGGGCCGTCGAGGGCCCCGCCGGCTGGATGAACCTGCCCTGGACCGTGATCCTGGTGCTGGCCGTCGGCTTCGGGCTCCACGGCTTCCCGCGGGCGTGGACCGACCGTGGCGTCGCCCTGTTCGCCCGCCTGTGGTCGCCGGCCCAGGCCGCCCTGCTGCTGGCCGTCGCCTTCTTCCTGCAGCGGGTCGCCTCCACCGACGTGGTCCCGTTCATTTATTTCCAGTTTTAATTAATTTATGTCCCCACCAACTCCTTGACAGGGCTTCATGAAAATGGATACTGCCTGCGTTCATCTTCACCCCAAAGAGGTGGTCCCATGCGCGCGCTCCGTTACATCTTCTTTTCCCTCATCCTGCTGGCCTTCCCCGCCTTCCTCGGGGCCACCGAGACCTCGGTCACCGGCCTGCGCAAACAGTCCCAGTTCGGGGACGTGCCCGGCGCCATGAAGAAGCGGGTCAACAAAAAGGACCTGGGCTCCGCGGGGGCCACCGAGGCCGAGACCGCCGCCATCCTGGGCAAGTTCGCCGCCCTCGAGGCCGTGTTCGCCGGGCACCCCCTGGTGAACAAGCCGCTGGGCTACAACACTTACGTCGAGACCTACGCCCATCCGCCCATCGAGGGTTTCTCCATCGGCCCGAAGCTGGCGGCCCCGCTGTCGGGCTGGGTGCGGCTCACCGTGAAGGACTTCGGCGTGGGCGAGGGCGGCAAGATGGCCGAGACGATCATCGGCGCGCCGATCATGCTGTTCTACGTCAACTACATCATGCCCGTGTTCGAGAGCCTGAGGATCTACCTCCACGGCCCCGGCTCGGACATGTTCTACGCGCCCAAGAAGCTCGGTGAAATCGGGGGCTTCACGGTCTACAACGAGTTCGTGAGCACCTACTTCGTCACGACCTCGAAGCAGCCGCTCTGGACGCCGGTCACCCAGGAGGAGTGGATCCTCAACCTGATCGTGCGCATCGAGGCCCAGCGGGATCAGGAGCAAAGCGAGCTCGCCGGCAAGAACCTGGCTCCGACGGACATCGTGAACAACGAGAAGGATGAGCGACGCAAGGCCTTCGAGCAGGCCTACAACATGCTCAAACAGCACAACCCGGCCGAGGCCGAGAAGGCGAAGAGGGAGTTCGAGCAGGAAGAAAAGAAATATGCCGAGGAGGCGAAGGTCCATCCCGAACAGAACAGCGACGAATTGCGTGCGAAGATTAAAAAGAAATACGACGATCTGATCGCCCAACTCAAGGCCGAGCTGGCGGCGATCCCGGCCAAGAAGCGCAAGGATCCGGCCTTCTACGTGGGCGAGCGCAAGAACCATCTCTCGGGCCTGGGCGCCCTGAACGACCCGAACCCGCGCGCGGTCGTGCGCATCAATTACGACTATTTCAACGATGGAAAGCCGCGCCAGGCGGTGCGCTGCCTGACCCTGCGCTACAACATCCACGGCGTGCGCGACCCACGGAACACCGACTTCAAGAACACCCCCACCCTGGAGTCCGCCGTCATCTTCGAGGTGCAGAAGTCCTTCGACTGGAAGGCCGTCCTGGCCGTGCTGGACAAGTAGATGGCGAATATGATGATGATCCGGCGCCCTTTTGCGGGCGCCGACCGTGGCCGGCTGACGCCGGGTTTGACGCTGGTGCTCGCAGGGTTTCTGCTCCTCTGCGGGTGCGCCCCCGAGCCCGCGCTGGACCGGCCGTTCGTGGACGACTTCGAGCGGGAGAGCCCGGGGCCGCGGTGGTTCGACACCATCGGGCGGTACCTGATCGACCGAGGTTCGCTGGCCATCTCGGGCGGTTACAACCACCCGCTGTGGCTCACGACGCCCCTGCCCGCCGACCTGGAGCTCACCCTCGACGCCCGCAGCCTGAGCCCGGACGGTGACCTCAAGATCGAACTGTTCGGCGACGGCCGCAGCTTCGCCCTCAACCGGGGGCGCTACTGGTCCACCGGCTACGTGCTGTGCCAGGGCGGCTGGAACAACACCAAGACCTTCATCGCCCGGCGCGACGAGCACGATCGCCAGTTGCTGCACTCCACCGCGTTCCCCGTCCGGCTGGACCAGTGGCACCGCTGGCGCATCACGACCTTCCTGGAGGACGGCCGTTTGGTCATCTCCTGGTGGATCGACGGCGTGCCCGCGCTGCGCCTGACCGATCCAGCCCCCCTCTACGGCGGAAAAAACCGCCACTTCGGCTTCTCGAACTGGAAGTCCGACGCCTTCTTCGACAACCTGCGCATCACTCCCCTGACCCCGGAGGCCAGGGTCCGGGCGGCAGCGGAGTGGAAAAGAGACGTGCAAGATCCGACCAGGCGTCCGCCCAAAAGCAGTCCGGCCCCGACGCCGGCGGCCGGTTCGGTCGCCGAACCGGGCGCCGAGCCGGCGATGGCCCCCGATCCGTCCGGCGGCACCCCGGAGTGACCCCGACCGGGCAGCCGGCGAGCGCCCCGCGGGTGGACAGCTCTAGCTCCGCGCACACCTGGCGCAGCCGCCCCGGCGCCAGATGCGCCCATGCACCTCGCGCCCTCTCCCGGCAGGCCGCCCGCGGACACGTGACGGCCGCCACCCGCAGCGCCCGCGCCTCCCGCTCCCAGGCCGACCACCGGAGCCAGCGTCGCGCGGGGGTCTCCGGCGCCCCCTGGCGCCCCGCCGGGCAGGCCGTCATGCAGCACGCCAGGATCGCGGCCGGCAGGAAAAAGCGCACGACGACCCTTGACGCGGCCCAAACGGGCGTTACAAGTAGTCGCGTCTTCAACCGGGAGGTGTTCCATGAGTGAAAATACCGAGTCTTCATCCCATCCGTCCTTCTCCGACCCCGAGACCCTGGTGATCGTGGGCTCCGGGCCCGCCGGCCTCACCGCCGCCCTGTATGCGGGCCGCGCCGGGCTCAACCCCGTGGTGATCGAGGGCCTCATGGCCGGCGGCCAGCTCATGGACACCACCGACGTGGAGAACTTCCCCGGCTACCCCAAGGGCATCCGCGGCCCCGAGCTCATCGAGGACCTGCGCGCCCAGGCCCTGCGCTTCTCGACGCGCATCATCTCCGACGAGGTCATCCGCATGGAGCTCGCCGACTCCCCGAAGAGGATCACCCTGGCCTCGGGGACCGTCCTGCGCGCTAGCGCCGTCATCCTCGCCACCGGCGCCACCGCCCGCTACCTGGGCCTGCCCTCGGAGCAGCGCCTGCGGGGCTACGGCGTCTCGGCCTGCGCCGTCTGCGACGGCTTCTTCTACCGGGACCAGGACGTGGCCGTCATCGGCGGCGGCGACAGCGCCCTCGAGGACGCCCTCTTCCTCACCCACCACGCCCGCTCCATCACCGTGGTCCACCGGCGCGACAGCCTGCGGGCCTCGAAGATCATGCAGGAGCGCGCGCTGTCGAACCCGAAGATCACCTTCGCCTGGAACTCCCAGGTGGCCGAGGTCCTCGGCGACCCCGAGGCCTCGGGGGTCACCGGTCTGCGCCTGCGCGACGTCCACACGGGCGCCGAGCGCGTGCTGCCCGTCACCGGCATGTTCGTCGCCGTGGGGCACGATCCCAACACCCAGCTCATCCGCGACCAGGTCGAGCTCGACCCGGCCGGCTTCATCGTGACCCGCGGCCAGACCACCTCGACCAACCTCCCGGGCGTGTTCGCCGCCGGCGACGTCATGGACCCGCGCTACAAGCAGGCCATCACCGCCGCCGGCTCGGGCTGCAAGGCCGCGCTGGACGCCGAGCGCTGGCTCATGGAGACCGGAACCTGACGGTCCCGGACCCATGCGGGTTGCCGGGCCTCTCGTGCGCTGTCACGCGGGCCCCATGGCGACCCGTCTCCGGGTCGCAGGCCACTGACGATCGTGTTCATCGCAGCTCCCAACTCGCCGGGACGTCGCAGGCCGTGGGCGCGGCGCGGCGCACGCTGAGCCCGGGCGCCTCCCCCGTGTCGATCCAGCCTCCGTAGCGGCTCACGAGCCAGCCGAACGAATCGAACAGGTACAGGGGCTCCCCGCCGTTGCCCAGCCCCGCGTTGGCCAGCGACGACCCGAGCACGAGCACGTCCCCGTCCGCCGGCGGCTCCCCGGGGAACGCGGGGTCGTGGCCCTTCCCCGCCACCCGCACCCGCGCGCCGGGCAGCAGGGTGAACGCCGGCAGCAGATCCCCCACCTTCTCCGGATCGTCGGTGAGCTCCCAGCCCTCGAGCTCCACCGGCGATGCGGACACGTTCTCCAGCTCGAGGAACTCCTGCGCGGGCTCGGGCCCCACCGGGTTCGGGTGCACGCGCACGATGGCCACCGGGTGGGCCTCGTCGTCGTCGGCCGCGACCGCGATCGGCTCCCCCACGAGCACGGTGCCGTCGAGCCCGAGGACCCTCACCCGCACCACCGCGTCCTGCGTGCCGCGAAAGCCCAGCTCCGTGCGGCCGAAGCGCACCCGGGTCGCCTGGCACACCGGCGCCCCGTCGGCCTCCAGCCACACCAGGCCCTCCCCGGTCAGCGTGCCGCCCAGGTGCACGCACCCGGTGACCCCGATGGGCGCCTCGGGCTCCCAGCGGGGCGGGTACAGCCAGTCCAACTCCCCCGTGCGGAAGCGAACCGGGCGGCTCCACGGCAGCAGGTACCGCCCGTCCGAGAGCCGCACCCGCCGCACGACGCGCAGCTCGTGGACGGTGTCGGGCGCGAGGGTCTCCGGGATCCACAGCGCCAGGCACCGGGCGCCCGGCGGCGCCCCGACGCAGGCCGCCGGCAGGGTGGTGGCCGTGAGCTCGAGCACCCGGCGGTCGGCGGTCTCGAGCACGAACGTGCCCGCGGCCTCGCCCCCCGATCCCGACAGCCGGAGCGCGAGGAAGGCCAGGTTCTGCGGCACCCGCGCGCCGGGCGCCGGCGCCAGCAGGGTGACGACGGCCTCGAGATCGTCGGCCCGGGCCGTCTCGAACGGGACGACGAACGCCGCGGCCCGGCCCTCCGGGTCCAGCAGGGGGAGCCCCCGGTCGTCGCGCACCCGGGGCGAGAGCACCAGGTCATACCGCCAGGACGGCCGCAGCGCGCCCCAGCGCGGCCGCACCCGCCAACTCTCGCCGTCGGCCTCGACCACCAGCGCCTCGGTGGCGCGGCGCCGGGTCGCCGACAGATCCCCGCCGGTGGCGTCGTCCAGGAAGGCCGCGTCCACCTCCGACAGGAAGCAGCGCCCGGCCGCGCACGGGACCGGACACGCGGGGTTGCACGAGCCGCCGTCCTGCTGGGGCACCAGGAACACGCCCTCGTCCCCGTCGGGCCGCACCGGCCGCGTGAAGGTCAACTCCAGAGGCCGCTCGGCGGGCAGTGGCCAGCGGTCCACCGAGGTGGCCGTCAGCCGCGGACAGTCGGACCAGTCGGGCGACTCCCGCGGGGCCGCGCAGCCCACCAGAACGATCAGCAAAGGGATCCATCGCTCGTGACGCATGTCGAACCCTCCTGGAACGATGCCAAAGCCAGAACCGTGCCATACCGACTTACCGGCTCGTTCCAAAAAACACGTTGTTTTATCTCATTATTTTACAGTTGCAGTACTGCTATACAATTTTCGGCTCTCCAAATCCCGCCAGGATCGCCCGCCTTTGGCCACGGGTAACTCCCTCTCCAACTCGAAATCGGAATCGGAGTCGATTCCAAATTCCCCACACCATTACCGACTCCCCCGCAGCCCCCTTGCCACACCTCTTTCGATGGTTACACTGGCCCCACGGATGGACCCGCCCGGACGACCCGGTTCCGGTGATCCCCCCGCGCGAGGTACCCCCCATGAGCTGGTTGAAACGCTTCTTCGGCCTCGAGGCCGACCCCGATGTCCAGATCGTGAACATCCACGACGGCAACTACCAGGACGAGGTCGCCAAGAGCCCCCTCCCGGTCATGCTCGACCTGTGGTCCCCGGGCTGCACCCACTGCAAGCCCATGGTCCCGATGATGATGTCCTTCGCCAAAAAATACAAAGGACAGGTCCGCTTCGCCGAGTGCGACATCTCCTCGAACCCCGAGGTCGGCCGCAGGCTGAAGGTGCGCGGCACTCCCACGGTGGTGTTCTTCAAGGACGGCAAGGAGATCGAGCGGGCCGTGGGCTTCAAGGGCTCGCTGTACCACACCGAGATCATCGAGGTCGAGTTCCTCGGCCACGAGTTCAAGATCTAACGTTGCCTTTTCCCCGATAGGCTGCTACCTTTCCGGACCGATTCGGGACGGGGACGGATGGGCAGCTCTGACATCTTCGACAAGGTACGACAGGCATTCGCGGGAGACACGTTCCTGATCGTCGGCTTCGGCCGGTGGACGGGGCCCGCCGCCGCCCGTTTCTTCGAGCGCTGCGGTCTGCCCTATGCCATCAGCGACTGCCGGGACGCGCGGGAGCTGGCCCCGCAGCTGGACGGGCTGCGGCCGCTGCGTGTCCACGGAGGTCCGCAGTCCGCCGCCCACCTCGCGGGTGCGACCCAGGTGCTCCTTTCACCGGGGGTCCCGCGGTCGGCCTCCCCCGTGCGCGAGGCCCTGGCGGCCGGCCTCCCCGTTTGGGGCGACCTCGACCTGCTGCTGCCGCTCCTGTCCCGGCCCCGGCTCGCGGGCGTCACCGGCACCGACGGCAAGACCACCACGGTCACCCTCCTCGGGGAGATCTGCGCCCGCTTCGGGGCCACCGTGGTCTGCGGCAACAACGGCGTCCCGGTGATGGAGGCCGCCGACGCCCTCGACGCGGCCGACTTCGCCGTGGTGGAGGTGTCCTCGTTCATGCTCGAGGACACCCGCCGCCTGCGCTTCGACGCCGGCGTCATCCTGAACGTCGCCGAGGACCACGTGGACCGCTACGCCGGGCTCGAGGACTACCGGCGGGCCAAGCTCCAGTTGCTGCGCCACCTGCGGCCCGCGGACGTGTTCGTGCGCAACGCGGACGACCCCCTCCTGCGGGACGTGGTCCCCCCGGCCGGCCGGATCCGCGAATTCGGCCTGTCCACCGGGCTCTTCGATGCGGCCGCGGACGCCTTCGTGCTCGGCGGCCGGCGGCTCCCGTACGCGGAATGCCTGCTGCGGGGCCGCCAGTTCATCCCCGACGTCCTCGCCGCCCTGGCCGTCGCCGACGAGTGGGGCCTCGACCCCGGGACCGTCCTCGACGCGGTGCGCGTCTTCCCGGGCGTGCCCCACCGCTTCCGGGACGTAGGCGGCCACGACGGCGTCCGACTCATCGACGACTCCAAGGCCACCACCGTGCAGGCCGTGTCCGCCGCCCTCGCCTCGTGCCCGGCCGAGGAGACCGTGATCATCCTGGGCGGGCGCGAGAAGTTCCTGGACTTCACCCCGCTTGGCCCGGCCGCCTCCCGCCTGGCCGGCGTGGTCTGCTATGGCGAGGCCGGCCCCCGCATCCATGACCAGCTGGGGCGGCCCGACGCCGCCTGCGTCTTCGACTTCCGCGAGGCCGTGCTCCTGGCCTGCGTCCTGGCCCCCTCGCCCGGCGTCGTGCTGCTCTCCCCGGGGTGCACCTCGTGGGACCAGTTCGAGAGCTACGAGGTCCGCGGCCGCGTGTTCGCCGAGGAGGGGCTCCGGGCCCTGTCGGAGCGGTTTTCTCCCGGGGGGACGCCATGAGCCACCGCCTAGGGGACGTCTGCGCCCGCACGGTGTGCCTCTGCACGGCGTGCGCCCGGCTGGGCCTGGACGAGCGGGCGCTCGCGGCCTGCACCGACCTGACCGCCCGCTCGGCCGAGGTCACCCCCGGCGCCTGCTTCCTCGCCGTGCGCGGGAGCCGCTTCGACGGCCACGACTTCATCGAGCAGGCGGTGGCGCTGGGGGCCCGGGTGGTGATCGCCGAGCGGGGCCGCGCCCCGCGGGCGGTGCCCGGCGTCACGCTCCTGACCGTCGAGGACACCCGGACCCTGGAGCGGGAGCTGGCGGCGCCGTTCTTCGACCGGCCCTCCCTGGCGCTGCGCGTGACGGGCATCACCGGCACCAACGGCAAGACGACCTCCTCGGTGCTCGTCGCGGCCGTCGAGCGCGCCCTGGGACACCGCACGGCGGTCGTGAACACCCTGGGGGTCCACGTCGACGGGCGTCGGGACGCCTTCGAGCGGGCGCTGCCGCCCCCCGCCCAACTGCAGCGCTTCCTGCGGGACCGCCGGGAGGACGGCCACGCGGGCGTGGTCCTCGAGTGCTCCTCGTGGTCGTTGCACCTCGATCGCATCGCGGGGGTGTCCTTCGACCGCGCGCTGGTCACCCGCCTCACCCGGGACCACCTCGACGTGCACCCGGACCTGCAGGCCTACGCCCGCGCCAAGTGGCGGCTGGTGGAGCAGCTGGGGCGCTCGGGGAAGCCGCGCGCCCACCTGGCCCTGGCGGCCTCGTTCCCCGTCCCCGGACCGATCCCCCACGACGTGGAGTGCCTGCGCTTCGGCCTGGCCCCCGACGGCGCCGACCTGTGGGCGCGGGACCTCGAGACCGGCCCCGCGGGCACCTCCTTCGAGCTTGTCCTGCGGGGTCGCCCGGCCGGGCGCGTGCGCACCAACCTGCCCGGCGCCCACAACGCCGAGAACCTGCTGGGGGTGCTCGCGCTCTACCCCGACCTGCTCGAGGCCCGCGTTCGCGGCGAGGCGACCCTCCTCGACGGGGACCCGTTCCTGGAGATCGCCGTGGACGGACGCCTGGAGCGGATCCCCCACCCCGGCGGCGTCCACGTCTACGTCGATTACGCCCACACCCCCGACGCGCTGGAGACCGTGCTCGGCGCCCTGCGGACCCTGTACGGCGACCGGATCGTCGCCGTGTTCGGCTGCGGCGGCGACCGGGACCGGGAGAAGCGCCCGATGATGGGCGTCATCGCCTCGCGGCTGGCCCGCCAGGTCGTGGTCACCTCGGACAACCCCCGCAGCGAGGAGCCCGCCGCCATCATCGCCCAGATCGTCTCCGGGTGGGACACCACCCGCGCCCGAGTGCACACCGAACCGGACCGGCGGGCGGCGATCCGGCTGGCCCTCTCCCTGGCCAAGGCCGGGGACGTGCTGCTGGTGGCGGGCAAGGGCCACGAGACCGGACAGGAGCTCGGGGACCGGACCATCCCCTTCGACGACCGGCAGGTCCTGCGTGAGGAGATCTCCCGATGCTAGTTTTGCCCCTCCCCTCTCTGAAGAGCCGCTCGGAGCGCACCGCGCCCCGGATCGACGACGCCCTTCTCTACCGCATCTCGCTGGAGGTCAGCCGCCAGTGCAACCTCTCGTGCATCTACTGCTACAGCCGCGCGGGGCTGGACGTGACGCCCGTGATGGACGCGGCCGAGGTGCGCGGCGTGATCGACCAGGCCGTCGCCCTCGGCGCGCGCCTGGTGTCCTTCGTGTGGGGCGGCGAGCCCCTGGTGTGGCCGGGCCTGTTCGACGCGGACGTGTCCCCGCTGATCCACACCAACGCGCGCGGCTGCTACGCCTATCTCTACACCAACTGTTCCTGCGTCGGGCCCGCCGAGGCCGGCCGGCTCCTGGCCCTCGACGTGAGCGTCATCGGCAAGTGCAACAGCCTGCGACCCGAGATCCAGGACCGGCTCGCGGGCGTCCCCGGAGCCCACGGCGCGATCCGCCGCGGCCTCGACGCGCTCATGGACGCAGGGTTCGCCACGCCGGGCGTCTCCCGCCTGGGGGTCGAGACCATCATCAGCCCGCTGAACTACGAGGAAATGCCAGACCTGTGGCGCTTCTTCCGCACCCACAATCTGATCCCCGAAGTCGAGATCCCCACCCAGCACGGCCGGGCGCCCGAGCATGCCGACCTGCTGAACTTCCCCGTGGACGAGGCCCGCGAGAAGTACCGCGTCCTGTTCGAGGAGCTCGCCCGCATCGACCGGGAGGAGTTCGGCTTCGAGCACTGGGATCCGCGCCCGCCGTTCCCCGCCGGCACCTGCCAGCTCATCGACCGGGACCGCAACTGCTACATCACCCACGCCGGGACCGTCCAGCCCTGCGCTGGCGTGGAGAAGTCCTTCGGCCAGCTGGCCGTGGGGCCCCACCGGGAGGACGGCCTGAGCCTCGAGTCGATCCTCCTCTCCCCGGAGTTCCGGAAGTTGAGGCATCTGCGCGAACACCTGGAAGAACCCTGCCGCACCTGCGAGCGCATCGACTCCTGCTATGGCTGCCGGGGCGCCGCCTTCCATTCCTGCGGGGATCTCTACGGTCCGGACCCCTTCTGCTGGCACCACTCGTCATGAACCCGTCCCGTCCCCTCGAAGCCGTGGCCTCGGCCGCCCTGCTGGTCGCGACGACCCCCGCAGCCCTGGCCGCCGCCGCGGCGATCCGGCTCACCGACGGCGGACCCGTCCTCTTCCGCCAGACCCGCCTCGGGATGAACCGAGACCCCTTCACCCTGCTGAAGTTCCGCTCCATGCGCGACGGCCGCGTGACCCCCGCCGGGCGCCTGCTGCGGGAGCTGGGCTGGGACGAGCTGCCCCAGTTGGTCAACGTGCTGCGCGGCGAGCTGGCCTTCATCGGGCCGCGCCCCCTCACCCCCGACGACGTGGCCCGCCTCGAGGCCGACCACCCGGCGCTGGGCGGCCGCTTCACCGTGCGGCCCGGCCTCACCGGCCTGATCCAGGTGCTCGGGACCCGGGGCGCCGCCTTCTCGGTGGCCGTCGAGAACGCCTACGCCGCGCACGCCCGGGAGGCCCCCGCGCACGCCGGCCTCGACGCCCAGATCCTGCTGCTCACCGCCGGCGCCGCCCTGTTGGGCAAGGACCGCCTGCGCCGCCTCGTGGGCCGCTTCCCCGCCTGGAAAAAGCGCCTGTTGTTCCTGTGAAGGCCCAGCTCAGCCCAGCTCCAGCACCGGCGCGACGAGCTTTCGGAAGCGCGCCGCCACCGGGGAGCTTTCGAACGCCTGCACGAAGGCGCGGCCGTCGTCCGCGCTCTGCGCCAGCACCGGATCCATGGGCAGCGAGCCCAGGAACCGCACGTCCATCTCCCGGCACATGGTCTCGGCCGAACCCCGGGGCAGGATCTGGGTCTCCTGACCGCAGTGGGGGCACACGAAGCCGCTCATGTTCTCCACGACGCCCAGCACGGGCACGTTCAACTCGCGACAGAAACTGATGCTCTTGCGAACGTCCACTGCCGCCACCCGCTGGGGGGTGGTGACGATGACGGCGCCATCCACGCGGTCGAGCAACTGGACCACGCTCAGGGGTTCGTCGCCGGTGCCCGGCGGGGAGTCGATGACCAGGTAGTCGAGGTCCCCCCACGCCACGTCGGAGAGGAACTGCTGGATAACCCCCATCTTGCGCGGGCCGCGCCAGATGACCGCGTCGTCCGGGTGGTTCAGCAGGAAGCCGATGGACATCACCTGCAGATCACCCAGCGGCACGGGCAGGATCTCGTGCTCGTGGCCGCGCAGGACCTCGCCCTCGAGGCCCAGCATCGTGGGGACCGACGGGCCGTGGATGTCCACGTCGAGCAGGCCCACGCGCCGGCCGGCCAGCATCAGGGAGACCGCGAGGTTCACGGCCACCGTGCTCTTGCCCACGCCGCCCTTGCCCGAGAGCACCAGGATCTTGTTCTTGATCCGGCACAGGCGCGATTGCAGGCGCTGACGCTGGGCGAACTCGGCGTCGTTCTCCCCCGGCCGGCGGGTCTTCGAGGCGCAGTCCCCGCTGGTGCAGGTCTCGCAGGCGCCGGTGTGTCCTTCTTCCTCAATCCGATTCGTCATGCTATTCTCCTTCCTTTTCAGCCATCCGGGCCTCCAGTTCGCGGATCCGGCGCTCGAGCGCCTCGCGCTCCGAGGACGTGGGTCCCGTTCCATCACGATTCGGCATCTCACATCCTGCCTTTCCGACCCCATCCGGGTCTCTCGCAATCCTCGTTCGGCCCCCGCCGTCCGCGACCGCGCCTGCAGCCCCGGCCGCAGCCGGGCATCGCCCAGCACCGGTCGTCGAGGCGCCCCTCCCGGCAGGCCACCATCAGTTCGTCGAGGCCGCCCGCGAGGAACGCGCGCACGCGGATCCCGCGCTCCTGCAGCATCACCTCCAGCGGCCGCGAGATCGCGCCGCACACGAACAGGTCGACCCCGAGCTCCACCGCGCGCCGCACCCGGTCCCCGGGGGTGACGCACGCCATCAGGCTCTCCATGCGGCGGAACTCCCGGCCGTCGGGGTCGCAGTCGACCAGCATCCACCAGACGGCCGTGTCGAACACGGGGGCCAGCCGATCGTTCCAGGCCACGAGCGCCAGTCGCATGCGAGGTCTCCTTGTGGCCCGGACACCAGGCCGGCGGCCCCATGCCGGGACCGATGGTTCCCCTTTTCGCAAGACCCGGGCCAGGTTGATTGTCCCCTGTTCGTGTATTGGTTTTCGCGCTTGACAACCTATCTCGGTCGTCCCTTTATGTTGCAGTGAAGCAACATCTATACCCCACATATGTCGCAGTATCGCAACTATGCAGGGCGCCAGCGTCCGTCCCGGCCCGGCGCCGCGAGGCCCAGCGCGCGCAGCTTGCGGAACAAGGTGGAGCGGTGGATGCCCAGCTCGCGGGCGGCGGCCGTGCGGTTGCCCCGGTGGCGCTCCAGGGCGCGGCGGATGGCCAGGGCCTCCTGCTGCGCGCCCACGTCGCGCATGGTGGTGACCCCTGCCTCCACGTGCGCCGCGGTGAGCTCCTCGGGCAGGTGCCAGAGCCCGATGGGCCCGTCGCCGCACAGCAGAAAGGCGCGCTCGACGACGTTCTTCAGTTCGCGGATGTTCCCCGGCCAGCGCCAGGCCATCAACAGCGACAGCGCCTCCGGTTCCACGCCCGGGACGCGCCTCCCCATCAGGTGGTTGAACTCGGTGACGAGGTCCTGCACCAGCAGCGGGAGATCCTCGAGGCGCTCGCGCAGGGGGGGCAGCTGCAGGCCCACCACGTGCACCCGGTAATACAGGTCCTCGCGGAACCGGCCCTCGCTCACCAGCGCCCCCAGGTCGCGGTTGGTGGCCGTGATGATCCGCGCCCGCACCGGCTCGGACCGGACCGAACCCAGGGGTTCGTACACGCGCTCCTGGAGCACCCGCAGCAGCTTGACCTGCAGGGTCGGCCCGAGCTCGCCGAGCTCGTCGAGGAAGAGGGTGCCGCGCCCGGCCAGGGCGAAGCGGCCCGGCTTGTCCCGGTCCGCCCCGGTGAAGGCACCCCGCTTGTAGCCGAACAACTCCGACTCGAGCAGCGTCTCGGGCAGCGCGCCGCAGTTGACGGCCACGAAGGGCTCGGCCGCCCGCGGACCCGCGTCGTGGATGGTGCGCGCCACCAGCTCCTTGCCGGTGCCGGTCTCGCCGCTGATCAGCACCATGCTCGGGCTCTCGGCCACCGCCGGCAGGATCTCGAGGATCCGGCGCATGGCCGCGCTCTTGGTGGCGAGCCCGCCCACGCGCCGCCGCCGCTCGAGCCGGTCCCGCAGGGTCACCACCTCGCTCAGGTCGCGGAAGGTCTCCGCCCCGCCGATGACCCGCCCGGCGCCGTCGCGCAGCACGGCCGTGGAGACGCTGATGGGCACCTGCCGCCCCTCGCCCGTCACGATGTAGCAGGACTCCCCGATCACCGGCCGGCCGTCGGAGAGGGTCCGGCGCAGGGGGCAGTCGTCCCCGCAGCGGCTCGAGCGGAACACCTCCGCGCACGGCCGCCCTAGGGCCTCCTTGCGCCGGATGCCGGTGATCTGCTCGGCGGCCCGGTTGAACGAGTTGATCCGCCACAACCCGTCCACGGTGAACACCCCGTCGCAGATGCTCTCGAGGATGGCGTCGGTGCCGACGGAGGATTCGGTGGACTTCATGGGACTCCCGGGGCGCGAACCATGTTGCGCGATTGCAACTATAGGTCAGTAATTTCAATACACAAGGGGAAAATCACTCAGCGGTGGCGCGCGACCATGGAGGCCAGCGTGGCCGCCGGCGCCGGGGAGGCGAGCATCCGGCACAGCGCGGAGCCCGCGATCCCGGGGCCGCCGTGCTCGAGGTGGGCGGCGATCGCCGCCAGGAGCAGGCGCTCGCGGGGCGTGGGGGGAGCCAAGGCGGCGCGCTCCCGGATCCCGGGGACCACGAGGCCGGCCACCCGCAGGCTCAGGGCCACCGGCCAGGACCGGGGAAAGAAGGCCAGCGCGGCGCGGGCGAGCCAGGGATCGCCCCGGAGCAGGAAGTGGACGTCCAGCGCCCACGACAGCCCCAGCTGCCAGCCGTGGTTGTAGGCGTGCAGCAGCACGTAGGCCAGGTGGGCGGCCGGCGCCGGCACCGGCACCTCGCCGCCCCCGGCCGGGATCGCGACGGCCCCGGCGGGCACGCCAACGGTGTCCCCGCAGAAGCGCTCCAACAGGTCGAAAGACACCGGGAACTCCCGCGAGAAGGCGTGATGCAGCTCCACCGCGAAGGAGCCGGGTCGCGTGAACGTCCAGTGCACGGCGGAGACGTCCGGGACGCCCGCGGCGCGGTAGCCCTGCCGCAGCAGGGTCACCACCGCGTCGCCGAAGCGCGCCGGGGAGACGAACACGTCCAGATCGGAGAAGGGGCGGGCGAAGGGATCGGGCCAGGCCGCCAGCGCCAGCCCCGGGCCCTTCACCAGCGCCCAGCCGATCCCGTCGGCGGCGAAGGCCCGCCCGAGCGCGTCGAGCTGGTCGAGGGCGCGCAGAAACCTCACACGGGCTAAGGCGGTGGTCTCCTGCAGCCGCGCCAGTTCCTCGGCGTGACGTCGCGCCAGGGACGGCCGGATGAGGGGCCAGTCGATCGCCTCCATGATCACCGGACCCGCCGGCGGCGGACGCCCAGCCCCACCACCAGCGCCAGCAGGCCCATCCAGAGGGCGCCGTTCCCCGGGACGCGGCCGGCGTTCACGCACCCGCCGGAGGCGGTCTCCTCGCGGCGCAGCACGGTCACCGAGGACTCGATCCGGGTCATGCCCCCGTCGGGGTTGGTCACGATGAGCGCGTAGGGACCGGTGAGGGCGCCGGCCGGGATCCGCACGCGCAGCCGGAACTGGCCGTCGGACAAAAGCTCGGACCCCTCCACCTCCAGGACGCCGGCAGGCAGGAAGGCCGCCGACACGCCCTCCTGGAAGTGCGCGCCGTAGACCTGCACGTCCACCGTGCTGCCCTGCCACGCGGCGGCCGGGGTCACCGAGGTGACCTGAGGGAGCGGCACCGTGGATCCGATCTCCAGTTCGTATTCCTCCCCCTCGCGGGGGTTGCTGCCAGGCAAGTAGTCGGGGTCCCCCACATGCCCGACGATCAGCAGCGTGCGATCGCCGGGATCGAAGGAGAGGCTGGCGCCGCCCTCGCCGACCCCGGACTCCACCACCCGGTGGCCGTCTTCGAGGGCGACCACCTGCAGATGCCACAGGCCCTCGCCGGTGACCGCCACGGTGGTGTTGCGCCGGTAGGTGGCCCCCGCGTTGAGCAGGTAATAGTTCACGCCGTAGGGCCGGGGCCACACGATCTTCTGGGGGGTGATCACCTGCGGGAGGTCGATCTCGACGGAGTCCGTCAAAAGCGGCGAGGGCGTCAGTTCGTCCGCGTTGGGCAGCAGGTCGTAGTCGTCGGTGGCGTTCTCGTCGACGAACCAGCGGACCCGTGAGAACTCGAAGAAGGCCTCGTGCAGGCCGCCATCCTGTCGTTCGGCGAGCATGGCCTCCAGGGCGTCGAAGTAATGGGGCTCGTTGCGCACGTTGCCGGTGCTCTGCATGGAGCGCTCCCAGAGCTGGCGCAGGAAGATGGCGCCCTCCCCCGGTTCGCCGTAGCGCTCGGCCAGGAAGTAGGCCCACACGAAGCCGCCGTACCAATACATGCTGTTCTGATCGCCACCGGCCACGCTCCAATAGGGCAGGCTCTGGTAATAATCCATGTAGTAGCGGACATAAGACATCGAAGAGGGGTACACGGCAAATTTCATGTACGTGGCCGTGTTCTCCCAGAACGACACCGGCTCGAGGCAGTCCATGGCCGCCTGCGTGGCGTGGTTGAGCTCGTGGGCCACGAGGGAGTCGATGTAGTAGCGCGGGTTGCGGGGATCGACGACGATGTAGGTGTGGCAGTCGTCCCACGGCGTCTCCTGGTAGGTGCCCACCGGGGAGCAGTACCCACCGCCGCCCATGCCGGTGTCGCCGACGTAGATCCGGTAGCGGCCCTCGGGCGTGGTGATGGGCGGAGCGTAGAAGCCGAAGACGTCGATCTCGGTGACCCACGAGTATTCGGCGGCCTCCAGGGTCAGGCGGGCCAGGGCAGCCTGACTCTCGGTGCCGTAGTAGACGCGCACGGGCACCGTCTCGGAGTCGAAGTGGAAGGGCAGCTCGGCGGGGTAACCGGCCACGGGCACCAGATCATGGCGCAGCCGCTGCTGGAAGGCCTCCACGAGCCGGGCCGTGCCCTCCTCGGGCGGCACCGGGTGAGCGGCGAACCACGCGCGCCAGGGCTCCGGGAGCCGCGCCGGTTCCCGCACGGCGTCCTCGATGATTCGGAGCTTCTCGGACAGGGTGATCCGGCCGGCCGCGGCCGCGGCCTCGAGGCGGTCGAGGGCGGGATGGTCGGACAGCGTCAGGAGAAGGGAAAACAGAAGAACCGCAGGCATGGAGCCCCCTTTCTAAGAGGAGTCTTATAGCGCACTTTTCGGCTGTTTTCAGGGGTTTTTTACCGATTTTCGACCGTGACGGCCACCGGGGCGGCGCCGGTGTCGGTCAGGGTGGCGAAGGCGGCGGCGTCCTGCTGCAGGGCCCCGCGGAAGAACGCCGTCAGGTGCCCGGAGACCAACTGGAGGAACAGGCCCGGCGTGGGTCCGCCGGCGCACACGCTGCAGGTCATGCCGCAGGAGGCGTCCTCGTCGAGCAGGTCGTTGTGGCCGTACTCGGTGGCGATCACGTGCCAGGCGGGCGCGGCCGAGGCCCCGTAGAACTGCACGCTGTTGTCGCCCTCGGGCGCGCAGGGCTGGTTGAACCCCGAGCTCTGGGGGCCCAGGCCGGTCCCGAGCACATAGCTCGGGAAGGGGAAGTTGAACGGGCCGTCGATGACCCGCTCCTCGCCGCCCATGGGACCGCCGGTGCCGTCGACGGGGTCCACGCCCGCCACGGCCTGGGCCAGGGCCGGGTTGCCGTCGAGGACCAGCCAGGACACCTTCCCGCCCCGGGAGTGACCGGCGTAGCCCAGGCGCTGGGCGAACGGCACCGTGGTCCCCAGGCGGGCGGCCAGCAGGGTCGTGACCCACCCGTGGACCTCGAGGGCGGTGACGGCCTCCTCGGCCGCTGTGGGCTTGCCCAGGGGCAGGCCGTCGGCGGCGTACATCTGGGGCGCCACGACGACGAAGCCGTGGGAGGCCAGGTGCCCGAGCATGCCGGAGTACCAGCCCGAGTTCATCAGGAAGCCGTGCTGGAAGATCACGATGGCGTAGGTGCCGGCCTGCTGCGGGTACCACACCCGCACCAGCACCGGGGGACCGCCCTCGCCGGCCTCGACCTCGAGGAACTGCACCGTCAGGGGCCCGGGCGCGAACACGTCGGAGGTGCCCACGTACACCGGGTTCTGGTTGTTATTATTGTTATTGTTTATATTATTTAAATTGTTAATATTATTAACATTATTAATATTATTAACATTGTTTATGTTATTAGTATTATTAGTATTATTAGTATTATTAATATTGTTTACATTGTTCACATTGTTGGTTTGATTGTTCGTGGAAGACCCGTCCTCGCAGGCGGCGAGCGCCAGCGTCGAACCCAGGATGAACAGCACGAGCAGTTTGCGCATCGGGACACCTCCATTCGGTTGACCCTACAGTACCCGAAGATCCGGCGGCGTCAAGTAACATCTGTTATGAACCTGCCCGGACCGGGGCTTCTTTTTCCGGAAAACAATCGTTGGAACCGGCGGTGAATTCTTGTATGTATGTGTCCGGAGGAGTTCCGACATGAGTGAAGACAACAATCGCAAGAACCCCAGTTTTGCCGAGATGATGGCCGCCGAGGCCGGCGGGTACGTCCGCCTCGAGCCGGGCGAGAAGGTCCGCGTCAAGGTCGTCAAGATCGGCCGCGAGTGGGTGTTCGTGGACACCGGCCGCAAGGGCGAAGGGGTCGTGGACGTGCGCGAGATCCTCGACGGCGAGGGCAAACCCCGCGTGGCCGAGGGCGAGACCATCGAGGCCTATTTCCTCGAGTCCAACGCGGGCGAACAGCGGTTCACCGTCCGCCTGGGCAAGGGCGGCGGCGGCGGCGCGGGTGGCAGCTCGGCCTACGAGGACGCCTACCACACCCAGATCCCCGTCGAGGGGCTGGTGCAAAAGGAGATCAAGGGCGGCTACGAGGTCATGCTCGGCGGCACCGTCCGCGCGTTCTGCCCCTTCTCCCAGATCAGCCTGCGCCGCAGCGATCCCTCGGTGTGGATCGGCACGCGCACCAACTTCCTGGTCTCGCAGTACGAGGAGAAGGGGCGCAACATCGTCGTCTCCCGCCGCAAGATCGAGGAGGAGCAGCAGGCCGCCGACCGCGCCAAGATGGCCGAGCGCCTGCAGGTGGGCATGACCGTGTCCGGCACCGTGAGCTCGGTGCGCGACTTCGGCGCCTTCGTCGACGTCGGCGGCGTGGACGGCCTGGTCCCGCGCTCCGAGATCTCCTACGACCCCAAGGTGGACATCACCACCCTGGTGGCCCCCGGCCAGAGCGTCTCCGTGCGCATCCTGCAGCTGGACTTCCAGAAGAACAAACACCTGTTCAGCATCAAGCAGGTCGGCCCGAACCCGTGGGACGACGTGGCCGAGCGCTTCCCCGCCGGCACCCACGTCGAGGGCCGTGTGTCGCGCCTGGCCCCGTTCGGCGCCTTCGTCACCCTGGCCGACGGCATCGACGGCCTGATGCACATCACCGCCATGCGGCTGGGCAAGCGCATCGGCCACCCGAAGGAGGTCCTCAACGAGGGCGACGTGATCCCGGTGGTCGTCGAGGGCGTGGATCTCGAGGCCAGGCGCATCTCCCTGTCCTGGGATCGTGAGCTGCCCGAGGCCCCCGAGAAGCCCGACCGCCCCGGACGGCCCGGACGCGAGCCGCGGGATCCCGACGCCCCCTCCTGGAACGAGGTGAAGTCCAAGTTCTCGGAGCAGAAGTCCGACCTGGGCCTCTTCGGCCAGCTCCTGCAGAAGCAGCTCGGCGACCCGAAGAAAAAGAAGTAAGCGTCCCCGCCCCCCGGAATCCCCGGGTAGCGGGGCTACCCGGGGCTAGCCTATTTCCCTGACCAGTTGTCAAAAACCGTAATACGACACGACGTGGGGGGAGAGGTGCAGCATCAGGGAGGTGTAGCGCTCGAGGAGCAGCCCCGCGAGGCCCCACATGGGCACCAGGGTCCACAGGGAGTAGCCCCGCTTGCCGATGCGCCACTTCGACATGGCGTAATAGTCCCACGGGAAGAAGCCCAGGGTCTTGTCGAGCAGGAAGCCCCAGCCGATCTCGCAGGCCGTGATGCCGGCGGCGTAGACCGCGAACCGCGCCGGAAACGGCAGCGGGGCGATCAACTCCGAGCCGGGCTCGAACAGGAAGAGGATGCCCAGCCCGTGCAGGGGGATCATGTAGGCGCTGACGAAGCCCTCGAGGTATCGACGGGGCACGCGGCGCGGGATCCGGACCCCCACCAGGCGCTCGATGCCGTCGATGGCCACGAGCATCTCCATGCACAGGCCGAAGGCCATGTAGGCGACGAAGCGGAAGGCGAAGGCGACCAGGTCTTCCATGGGAACGGCTCAGAGGGAACGTGGTTTCACGTCGTCGCGCATCCCGGAGGCCCGGGGCAGCAGCCAGTCGTACAGCGCACAGGGAAGCAGCCCCTCGGCCCGCACGAGCCAGCGCATCTGCCAGGGATAGAGATATCGGGCCTTCTTCGCCCGGATGGCCTTCGCGATGAGCAGGGAGGACTCCCGCACGTCGACCATGAACGGCATGCGGAACTCGGTGTGGTTGGTCATGGGCGTCACCACGAAGCCAGGGTGGATGGCCGACACGGCGATGCCGTGGGGGCGCAGGTCCATGCGCAGGGACTCCAGGAACACGCCCTGCTGGGCCTTGGCCGACGAGTACGAGGCCGCCCTCGGGCGACCGCGAAAGGCCGCCAGGCTCGAGACGCCCACCAGGTGGCCGCTGCGGCGGGCCAGCATCGACGGGATGTAGGGGACCAGCGTGT
>Ga0302247_1000271_pt1 | contig 57106 bp, 53 predicted proteins | sample AAG_UR_Ile_MG_FD_193529 | JGI IMG/M metagenome (GOLD analysis project Ga0302247, IMG submission 193529) | Enriched activated sludge microbial communities from anaerobic digester in WTTP, New Holstein, Wisconsin, United States - AAG_UR_Ile | ecosystem: Engineered > Bioreactor > Anaerobic >...
AGGGGCCGAGCTGTTTTTACTGGTGGTGTTGTCCCTTATCGTCTTCCAGTTGAAGACGGTGATGTCGGCGGCGTATCCCTTCTTGAGATAGCCGCGCCTCTCGATTTTGAAGCGATCGGCCGAGGCGCCGGTCATCTTTCGGACGGCCTCCTCCATGGATACAAGCCTGCGGTCCCTTGCGTATTGTAACAGCAGGGGGAAATTTCCGTAGGCGCCGGGGTTCTGCACTCCCACAGGTGTGGGCGTCGCGTCGGTCATGAAGAGTGAGGCGGGATGCTTTATCATGTCGAGTACGTTATCGAGCTTGCTGTAGCGGTGGTTGAGCACCCGCGCCCGACCTTTTGTGCGTTTGGAGATGTCGAGCATGCAGTCGAACTCGTCCATCTTGCGGGTCTTTGCGATTTCATCCAGGAACATCCCGTTATATTGCGCGAGCTCCGGGTCCATGGTGTTCGTAACCTGTATGTCTCCGAAGTCGAAGCCCAGGAGCTTTCTTATTACAAAGAGCTCCATGCGGAGTTTTCGCCTTGCGGACTCGCTCTCGTAGTTTTCGGGCAGCTTGGATAGGAACCATTTGGAAATGAAGACGTTTATATTTGATGTCCCGCAGTGATAGGCATAGGTGTCGAACTGCACATCGAGCCCTTCCTTTCTGGCTCTGTCGATGGTTTCGAGCGCGTCGGGGCAGGTTTTCCACGATCGCTCCCCGACGAAGATGAGGTGCGATAGCTGCATCTTTACGCCGGTCCGCCTTGTAAGCTCGATCATATCGTCGATGGCCTGCAGGTTGTGCGCCCTGCCGAAGGGCCTGATTGGATAGGACGGGGAGAGGGCGGAATAGGCCTTCATATGCACGGTGATGATGCCGTCCCTGCTTTTTACCATGCGCGCGATTTCGGTGAGCTCGTCCATGGTGGCGAATATGTCCGGCTCGTACTGCAGGCCGAAGGAAACGCCCCGTGCGCCTTCTTCGAGGGCCTGCTCAAGGAGCTTCTTATACACCTTCCTCTCGTCCGCGGATAAGGGATCGCTCTTCATTCCGCGCATGGACATGCGTGTCGTTCCGCTGCCGGCGAGCACAGCCATGTTGTGGGTGTGCATTCTCGATCTGGACCATCTGAAAAACTCGGCAAAGCTTGTCCAGTTTACCGAAAACATCCTGTCCATAATACGCCGTTGGATGAGCTCCATGTGGGGGGAGTTCTTCGCAAAGGCCGCAACCCCAAAGCCGCAGTTGCCCGCCACGAAACTCGTGACCCCCTGCGCCGTAAAAGGCGTTTTCAGATTATCGTGACCCACCCCGGGAAGCACCCAGTCCATGTGGGAGTGCATGTCGATGAATCCAGGAGAGACTACAAGCCCCTCGCAGTCGATGGTTCTGCCGGGGAAGGCGATTTCTCCTCGGGAGACCTCCTCTATAGTGCCGCCGTTAATGAGCAGATTGCCCTTGAAACCGGTTTTGCCCGTTCCATCGGCTATAAATCCGTTTTTAAGCAGGATCCTTTGCCCGTTGTCTTTATAGGCAATTTTTGGAGCCCCTATATTTCCTTTGAGGTTTGCATCTTTCGCCTCGGCCCGGCCGGATGAAAAACGAGAAAAAAGTCCCGAAACGGTAAGAGAAGCCGCTATCGCGCTTAAAAATGATAAAAATCCCCTGCGTGACAGCCGGCTAAAATCGATATGATTATCCATGTGCCACCTCTTCTGGAGTATTTGTTTTAAAAATTAGCCCCGCCTGTCGTCGGCTTGAGCGTAACATATTATACTTTTTATAGATCATATCAGAGAATTTTGACTCGATCGAAGAAAAAAGAGGGTAATCCAATGGAAATACCCGTCTTTTTATTCCGTACAGGGAAAATCTATCGGAATGAGAGGGCAAGCCTCCCGTCTCGAAGGGTGCCCTGTGAACACCGTGAAGGAGGATGATGATGGATACTTACTGGATTAACTATATAATGCTCGCGCTTGTGGTTCTCGTGGTCGGCATTTCGGCCGCTTCCCGTCGGGAGGAAGAGACTGCCATCTTCGCCGGTGGCTGCTTCTGGTGCATGGTCTCGCCGTTCGACCGAATGGAGGGCGTAAAAAAGGTCGTATCGGGCTATACGGGGGGAACGCTTGAAAACCCCTCGTATGAGGATGTGACCTCCGGAACGAGCGGGCATATGGAGGCGGTCCTAATTCGCTTCGACCCGTCCAGAATATCGTACGAAAAGCTATTGGAGATATTCTGGCGGCAGATAGACCCAACCGACGCCGGAGGACAGTTTGTAGACAGGGGCGCACAGTACAGGACGGCGATCTTTTACCTGGATGAAAAGCAGAAAGGCCTTGCCGAACAGTCGAAGGAGGAGCTTGCCCGTTCCGGAAGATTCGATCGGCCCATCGCGACCGGGATACTTCCCGCCGCGCGATTTTATCCCGCCGAGGACTATCACCAGGATTATTACAGGAAGAACGAGCGGCGATACGCCTATTACAGGCACTTTTCGGGAAGGGACCTCTTTATAAAAAAAACCTGGGGAGAGGGCGACCAAAAAGCCTCCGGCAACAAGGCGAAGTACGCACGCCCGAGCGAAGAGGAGATCAGGGGAAGGCTTACGCCTCTTCAGTATGACGTAGTAAGAAATAACGGCACGGAGCGTCCCTTTCAGAACGAGTACTGGGACGAGAAACGGGAGGGCATCTATGTGGACATCGTGAGCGGCGAGCCGCTTTTTAGCTCCAGGGACAAGTTCGATTCCGGAACCGGCTGGCCGAGCTTCACCGGGCCGCTGGCGGCCGAAAACATCGTGGAGCGCACGGACCGGTCCCTTTTCATGATTAGAACGGAGGTGCGGAGCCGCCACGGTGATTCGCACCTGGGCCACGTCTTCGACGATGGGCCCGCACCTGAGGGCCTGCGGTACTGCATGAATTCCGCCGCTCTCCGATTTATACCCCGGGAGGACCTCGAAAGGGAGGGCTACGGGGAATTCAGGGAGCTGTTCGATTGATAAAACGCCGCGCCTAAGCGCGGCGTTTTATCAGGACGGGCGTCAAGCTTTAATCTTGAAAAGGCCGACAAGCTTTCTAATGGCGCCCCCGAATCCCCTGCCGCCGGCCTTCTTTTTGGTCGAGGAGTCGCCAAGCATGAAGTCCTCGCCGTATTTCTGCCGGTAGTAGGCCAGGCGCTCCTCGGGGGTGGCGCTGGCCGGCAGGCGTCCGGGGAGGGCCCGGGAGTCTTCGGCCCTTCGCTTGTCGCGTTTATCACGCTGACGCCCGTTTCCGTTCCTCTGCGTCTCCTGCTTTCGCCGCGGCGATCCCTGGGCCGCCTGTGCGGGCCGCCTTTCCTGATTGGGCCTCTTTTCCGCGGCGGCCGGACGCTCCTGGCGATCGCGGGGCGGTTTTTTCGCCGCCGCGGGCTTCCGGTCCGACGTGACGGCCGGACGCCTGTCTCCGCGCTCCTTTCTGTCGTCCCTCCGGCCTTTGCGCTCACCCCTGTTTCTGGCGCCTCGTTCGTCCCTGTCGTGCCGAACTCTGTCGGTGTCGCGGGGCGGCGGGCCGGCGTCCTTGATGTCCCTGGCAAGCAGGTCGTCGAATTCCCATTCCGTGGGGATCTTCATGCCGATGAACTTTTCTATCGCCTCGAGATTGAACACGAAGGTCTCGCAGGCCAGCGATATTGCCTTGCCGGATTTGCCAGCACGGGCCGTCCTGCCGATACGGTGGACGTAATTTTCGCAGTCATCGGGAAGATCGTAATTCACCACCATGTCGAGGTCCTCAATATGGAGGCCCCTCGCGGCCACGTCGGTGGCGACGAGCAGGGTGGTCCGCCCGGACTTGATATTTTCTATAATCTGGAGCCGTTTCTTCTGTGGGAGGTCGCCGCTTATATACTCGTTTGGAAAGCCGTTGACGGCGAGCCTGCGCGAGACTATCTCGGCCATCTTTTTGGTATTTGTAAAAATCAGCAGGCTTTTCGGCTCCTCGCGCCTGAGAAGGCCGAGGAGAAGGCTGAACTTTTCATCCCGGGCGACATGGTAGAGCTTCTGAGAGATGGTATCCACCGTGACGTGTTCGGGCTGGATCTCGATCTCGACAGGGTCGTTCATATATTCCCAGGCGAGCTGTTTTACCCGCTGGCTTAGCGTGGCCGAATACAGCATGGTGAGCCGTTCGGCCGGAGGCGGCATCTTTTTTACCATATAGCGGATGTCCGGTATGAATCCCATGTCGAACATCCTGTCCGCCTCGTCGATAACCAGAATGTCGAAGGCCTTTAGATCGAGCTTTCCGGACTTGTAGAAGTCGATGAGGCGTCCCGGGGTGCCAACGTAGACATTTAGATCGCTTTTTAGAAGTTTTTCCTGTTTTTCGTAACCAATACCGCCGAAGAAACTGCCGACCTTGAAACGGCAGTGCTTGCCCAGTTGTTTGGCCTCCTTTTCCACCTGAACGGCGAGTTCGCGAGTCGGCACTATGATGAGCGCCTTTTTATTCCTGTAGCGATCGCCTGTCAGGAACAGGTGGAAGATGGTGATTAGAAAGGCCGCCGTTTTCCCAGTACCGGTCTGGGACTGGACGTAGACATCGGTACCGCGAAGGGTCTTGTCGAGCGTCTTTTCCTGGACGGGCGTGCAATCGTCAAACGCGGCGTCGTCGATCCCACGCAATACGTGGGGGTGAAGATTGAATTCTGCGAATTTCATCGGTTCCTCTGTAGGTCAATGCGGGGGGATCCCGTCAGGCTGTATATCTTTTAACACAGTACCGGTAAATGCCCAATGCGCATAAATTGTCAACATTTTTCGACATTATTATATCCTCAAAGAGGGGAGTCGTCAATTTTTGTTCCAATATTACTTGCCAATATGCCGGTTCCGGTATAGGCCGGTTGGAATTTGGCTCCGCCCGGGACGGCGGATCGAATCGCCATGAACGAGCTCTTGTCAGACATATACGTCATAAAGGAGCGGGGGGCCTTCGGCGCCTTCAAGCCCGAGATCAACATCTACGTGCTGGCCGGGCCCGACGGCCTTGTTTTCGACGCCGGTTATGGCAACCGGAGCGCCGTCCGGCATCTTATGCGGGAGCTTGGGGCCATCGGGGACAGGTTCCGTTCTAAAGGCAGGCCCTTCGCGGTGCGGAGGGTGCTCATCAGCCACGCCCACCCCGATCATTTCCCCGGGCTCATCCCCCTTCGCGCCGAACTCGGCCTTAAGATCATGATCCCCGCCCGCTCCGCCGAAGTGATCCGGTCCGCCAAGGATTTCTACGGATCGATGGACGCGGAGGAAGAGGATGAATTCCTCCTGCGGCGGAGGAGGGCGGGGGGGATGCGCAGCGCGGTCAGGAGAATGCTGATGCGCCATTTCTACCGGCGGCTTTACGGGCTCCATTTCTTGCCCGATCCGGATGAACTGCTCCCGGATACGGCCGAGCTCGATATCAACGGGGAGAGATGGAGCGTCTTTTCATCCCCCGGACACGCCTTCGACCACATATCGCTTTACAGCCCCGCGCGCGGGGTGCTCTTTGCGGGAGACAATGTTCTCAGATCGATCACCACCTGGCTCGGCCCCCCCAACTCCGATCTCGAGGCGTATATCGACTCTCTCGAGCGCATGCTCGATCTACCTAAACTCGAGGTGGTCCTGCCGGCCCATGGCAGTCCGGTGACGAACCCCCGGGAGCGAATTCGTGAGATTATCGACTTCAGGTGGAAGCGCACCATGCAGGTATACGAGGCGCTGGAGGCGCGCGACGGAGGCGCCACCATGGACGAAGTCGTAAGGGCGCTGTATGCCGGGGAGGGGCGTTTCAAACATGAGATGGCGCGCGGATGGGTGGCGCTTACGCTCCGGTTCCTGGAATCCAGGGGCGTTGCGGAAAGGAGCGAAACGAAACGAGAGATACGGTTTCATGCCGTGGCTGGCGCTTCGGAGAGGGACATCCACGGCCACCTGGGGAAACCCGTTGGCGCGGCGGGTGGAAAAACCGATTCCACCTCGCGCGCCGGGAAAAATGGGAGAAAAATATCGTGAGCGGCGGCCCGCAAAGACGCCACGTGGATTGTTATTTCTGTGGTCCCGGGGGCTTCCTGTTCTCCGACTGGGAGCGTACCGGGGACGGGGTGCGCACAAGGATGAAAATCGAGCGCCGGCATGAGGGGTGGCCCGGCATACCTCATGGAGGCGTCGGCATGACCTCGATCATCGAGCTGGCGGATTTCGCCGACCCGTCACTGTTCGACCAGGAGTGGCGCGCCGACTTCCGGTTTGGGGGCGACCGCCTGGGGGTTGGCGATGAGGTCACGGCGGAGATTGCAGGGGATGAGGGCCTGTGGGACGGCTCGATATACAGGCCGGGCGGAGACCACCCTTATCTGCGCGCATCGCTGCGCAAGGTGACGGGCGGCATAGCCCGGGCCGAGCGTGAAATGATGGAGGCGCTGCTCGCCGAGCCGGTAAAAACCGAGAGCTCGTTTACCATCCCGGTTTTTTCCGACAGGATAATTTTCCGAGAGCGCTTTCAGTCGCTGCACACGCGGAGGGTGTTCGAGTTCAGGGAAACCAGGACGGGGCGCATATATACGGAATGCCTGCACGAGGGGGAAAGCGGATCGATGCAGTGCACGGAGATGAACACGATTTCGCAAAGCCGCGTACATCCCGGAGCGATAATCGCGATCATGGACGAAACGCTTGCATGGGCCGGATTTCTGACGGTCTGGCAGGGAGGGGTTACAGTAGACCTTTCGGTGCATTTCGCCGGCCCGGTTTTTCTCGATGACCGGATCTTCTCCGTTGGGTTTTGTTCGGGTGTAAAGGGGAGGCACCGAAGAAAGATCGTCTCGTGCGGCGGCGGCGTATTTGCGGTGCGCGGCAGCCGGTTCGTTCCAATCGTTACGGTCAGCGGGCGCTGGCTGACGGACCCGGAGTACAAGGAGAAGATGCTCGGATATATAGTGCCCGAGGCGCTCTCTCTCATCACCGAGGTGCATCGCAAGCTCAACCCTTGAGGCTCAGACGTCGCCTTCCGAGCGCCGCTTTTCCTTTTTCCATCGGGCCTTGTCGAGCTTTGTCCAGCTCTCCACCACGTGACGCGAGAGTTCGCGTTCCGGATCCCCCTTCGTCCGTTTTTTGCCCGCCTTGCCCGGCCTGTGGCGGTTCCTGGCGGCATATTCCTCGATCTCCTTGCGCGTGAGCTGTGCCTCCGAGGCGAGGAATTCGCGGGGCTCCCCGGCTTTACCGGAGTCCGCCAGGGCCCCGGCAAGGGAAAGGAGCCTGCGCCGGTTGACCAGTCCGTCGAGGAGCTTTGGCGGGATCCAGGAGGTCCCCATGGCGGCTCCGGCGATGGCCCCGCACAGGGCGCCAAGCGGCCCGGTCGAGCCGCCGGCTTCGGCCGCCGCGTAAAGCGGCTCCGCCGGCGAAGCCGCTCCCGCACCGCACAACACGAGCGCGTACGGCGGCACGGCAAGAGGGTGGTTGACGGTCGCCCTGCTTACGGGGCTTTTCACGAGGCGGTTGACGGCCTCACAAATGGCCCGCTCCGCGTCCTCTCGAACGGAGAGGCGCGCAAGCCGCTCAAAAAGCCCCTGGAAGTCCATCGTGGCGCGCAGAAGGCTTTCGGGATTTATGCCGGCCGCGAAGACAAGGCCGGAGCGGGAGTCGATCGCCCGGCGGGCCCTCTCGCCGGCGGCAATGGCCATTTCGAAAAGCCGGGCATGTGCCGGCATGCCGGGCCCGACCGCAAGAGCCTCAAGCAGAGATCCGAAGATCAGGGCCGCGGCAAGGGAGTGAACCTCTCGATTGAGGGCGAGCTCCATCCCGGGCCCTTCGGAAAGAGGAGATGCGCCGTATCCCGACACGGCCCGGGCCGCCGCGGCGATGACCGCGGTTCGCGCGCAACTGAATGACGGCGACGCTTCCGGGCCTCGAACGCGTTTCTCGATGAGGATTCGCTCGGCGGGGCCGGGGTGGCGGAAAGCTCCATAGAGGTTACCCTCCACCGGCGGGTTGTCCTCGAGCGAACGGAGGAACCGGTCCATGTCCGGCCCTCCATCCTCCCGCGCGGATATAAGGATCAGCATGATCGTCTGCGAGATGGATGTGTAGAGGGCGGGCTTTTTCCAGCGATCGAGCCTGCCCTTGAGAGCCGGTGCCGGATCCAGGTACTCCCTTACCCTGCCGAAGATCGAGCGGATATGGCCGGGACCAAGCCCGTCCAGCGGGCTGCAGAGCGCGTCGCCTATCGCGGCGCCTATAATAATGCCCCTTTTTCTGTCCGGTTTCATCCTAATTGCGCCATTTCGGGGTAATCACGGCATACTCGCGCCGTTTTGCGGTAATGTCAATACGAAGCGGAAAAAAACGGCCAAGGCGTTTGGAAAAAGCGCGGAGGGCTTTTTAAGGCAATCGTAGTTGCATTTTTATGAATAACGATAGTATTATTCATTGTCCGGGACGGGCGTCCGACCGGGTATTTCAAGGGGGGATTCCGATGAAAAAAACCATTGTTGCATGTTGTGTAATTGCGGCATCGCTGTGGGCGGGCTGCGGAAAAGCCTATGATGAATACGCGACCATAATGTTTTTCATTGGCAACGTGACAAAAAACAACGCGTCGATAGAGATCGGCGAGGCGGTCAAGGAGAACGATCGGCTGGTCACCGGGGGACAATCCTCGTGCGATATTAAAATCGGGGAATCAATAATACGGATCAAGGAGAACTCCACCGTGCTCATTTCCCAGCTCATGAAGAAGGGCGCAATGGAAAATACGGCGCTCGGTCTGGACGTGGGCAAGATGCTGTGCAAGCCGAAAAAGCTCATGAAAGACGAGAGCTTTCTCGTCAAGACGCCGACTGCGGTCGCCGGGGTGCGAGGCACAAGGTTTACCGTCGAGGCCGACACCATGAAGACCACCAGGATCAAGGTTTTTGATGGGAAGGTCAAGGTAATAAAGAGGGTGGACAGGCTGGAGGGGGCCTTCGATAAAATAATGGAGGAAGCCGCGGCTGTCGAGGAGAAAGAAAAGGTCATAGTCACCGAGAATGACGTTAAAAAGGCGGAGAAAAAGGTTGAAGACGCCCTCGCCAAGGAGGGGGCGGCCGGACTCGAGGTCGCGGTGGTAAAGATCGTTGAGCAGGTAAAGGACGATGTGATCGTTTCGCGGAAGGAGGTGCAAACCTTCAAGGTGGAGGACTTCAAGGAAGAGAAGAGCGAACTGATCGCGGTCGAGGAGCGTCCCAGGGAGGTGATCAGGCAGATCGCCGCGATAGTAAAGCTGGAAAAGGAGAAGCCCAAGCCGGACGGACGCCTCCTCGTTACGAGATATGATGTGTATTTTATCAAGAACGGAAGCGTTCTCTGGGAGGGGAAGGTAATAAATCCTCCGATACGCAGGGATGACCGGATTTACATCGCCTCCGGCGATTACGTCTATTGCGCGTCCGCAGAGGGGCCGGTCCTATGGCGGAAGAACATCGAAAACGACGGAAAGCTCGAGATCCGTGACGATAGGCTGGTCGTTCACGCGCGCACTGGAGTGAAGTCGCTCGATCTGGATACGGGGCAGGAGTAAAGCCAAAGCGCAATTCCAATATTAGGGCGCGGCGCCTGTGCCGCGCCCTTGTTCCAAGGGCGGCCGCGGATCAGTCGTCATTCAATTTTAAAGAAAATTGGCGGCGAAATTCACTCTATTCACGATATTATTGTTGCCATTTGCCCACCGCGTTTTATAGCTTGCTTCGATGTTGTTTTGGATGCTTTATTATCCGGATTATTATATTTTAACGCAATTCCACGAAAGGCCCGGCGGATGGTTCATTGACATGCCCGGGCTTATGCTGGATTTGCGCGGAAGGAGGGGGCTTGAAGGCGAAAAACAACTTAACGGTCCTGGCGATGGCGCTTGCGATAAGCTCTGGGGCCTTCGTCGATGTCGGGGCGCAGGGCGTCAGAAAGCCGCTTCAACATAATATTGTTAGCGGTAAATACATACACAACGATCTTGTCACCATATCCAGCATCAAACATCTGCCCATACCGGCCACAAACGAAGATTACGCGATTTTTCAATCGATCGGCAGGGTAAGCAATGTGATCGTCGGCAGATTCAAGGCCGGGACAAGGCAGATTGTACTCATTACCGACAGGGACGCGGACGGCAAGGTGGATTTCGCCTGCGTATGGAATGTGGACAGCGGCTCTGTCGACATTACGCCGAAACCCGACACGGTCTATGCTGACGCGCAGTTCCGGCAGATGAAAGAGGATATCGTCAATGGGAAGAGCGGCCTGGTCAGCCCAAATCCCGAAGGTGCCGGCTACTTGCAGGTGCTCACCGAAAAGCCGTCGAACATCGTCAAAATGCGCAACGGTTTCCGTGTTTCCGGATTCGACCCGGACGTCGCGGGCCTGGAAAGGGTGAATTATTTCTTTTCAGACAACGGTGTGCATGGAGCGGATCTGGCGTTCGAGGTGAAATACAACAATATGGGACAGGTCCGAGTAAGTCCCATCATTACCGTTTGGGTGTATTGCAAGAACTCCTATGATCCTTTCGTCCTCGAAACCGTTAAAAAGCTGAACGCCGAAACCGCGAGTCGATACTTCAAATAATGAATATGTCCTATATTCAGAACACATGTACTGAATATAGGACATATTTCTCCGATTTCCGATTTATCTTATCCAAAATGCCCCCCGCTATTGTACAGCACCTTTATAAATCGGCACACTTCATCTGTACATTCCGCTATAATTTATAATTAAAAAACCATTTAAAGTCTTTTTTTTGCGTGAAAAAAGGGATTATTTTGTCGAATCCTCTTGCTGGCATGATATGTGCTTATTAATAAGCAGTGAGCTGGGATAATCCTGGTACACTTTAATTTCCTTCCAAATATTCCGCTAAATTTGCGCGAGGTATTCTCCACGAATACCTCTTTTTTTTTAGTGGGACATTCCCCTATCTCTAATGGGCAAATTGCGCTTAAGGATTCAAGGATGAATCATAAATCTGTCGGGGATTTTATAAGCGGACATGTTTTCACGGCACCAGGAGCGAAGCGTTTCGGCGGTTAGTTCATGACCGATTTTGAGGCGGATTTCCGCCTCGAGCTCTTCGGTAAAGGAGCTATCCATATTGCGATTAAAGCGTCCTGTTGCCCGGACACTTTTTATCGATGGATGGAAGAGGAGTAGTTTTTCGACCTCGGCGGGATAGACATTGAAGCCCTTCCGGATGATCATATTTTTAATACGCCCAGTGATATAATAATAGCCGTCCTCGTCGCGATAGCCCGTATCGCCTGTGTGAAGCCAGCCGTCGACGATGTGACGGGCGGTGGCGTCCGGCCGCTCGAAATATCCGGGGACGACGTTTGAGCCGCTGACGAGGATCTCACCCTCGGTTTTTGGGGGGCAATCGGCGTTTTCCCTGACGATCCTGATGCGGTTGTAGGGCATAGGGGTCCCTATGGATCCGGGGCGGTTCGGCCCCCCGGGGGCGTTCCATGTCACTATCGGAGAGGCCTCGGTAAGCCCGTAGCCCTGCCGGACATCGATCCCGTATCTTTCCAGCATTATCCTCTGCGTGTCGGTGGAGAGCGCCTCCCCTCCGGATATCCAGGTCCGCATTCCAGGGAAGCGTGCGCCTGCCGGAAAGGCCGCGGCAAGCAGGGTGAACATGGCCGGAACTCCGGCCATAACGGTGGCCCCCGCGTCGATGGCGGAGGTAATTGTTCGCGGCGAAAAGCGCCCGGCCAGATGGATCGGCGTCATGTTGTAGAGCGGTATGAAGAGCGATGATGTGAGCCCGAAGGCGTGAAAGAGCGGAAGCACCGTAATGAAGGCGTCGTCCTGTTTTACGAAGATCGCGGCCGAGGCGCGCGCGGTTTCGTATATGCCACGGTGAGTGAGGAGCGCGCCCAGCGGAAGGCCCTCCGTCGCGGAGGTGAATATAATGGCCGCGGGATGGTCGGCGCCGATGGCGGCGGCGTCGCAATCGGCCCGATCATCGGAGCCCATGTCCAATATCGAATCGAACCCGGCGGCATGGTCGGCGACAAATATGGATGCCTGAGGGACCAGGAACGAACCTTCGTCGCGAAGCTCCAGGAGCCTGTCGGAGGTGGTGATGACGCCCGCCGGCCTGGAGATGTCGATATAGGTGCGCATCTCGTGACGCCGGGCGGCGGGATTGACCGGGACCGCGACGGCGCCCAGGCGCGAAAGGGCGAGAAAGCTGTAAATATATTCCGGGGAGTTGCCCAGTTGGATGACCACCCTTTCGCCGAACCCCACTCCGCGCGAACGCAGAGCGCCCGACAAGCGCTCGGTGATTTGAAGCGCTTTTGCGTAGCTTACGGATGTTGCGCCGCTGTAGAAGAAGGGGGAATCCGGTCTCGCGTCGGCGGCGGCGCGCAATAGGTTGAAAAGATTGTTTCCGGTCACGCTTGTCCGATCATGGCGGATGGTCCGGCCCCTTTTGCTTGACTTTCCAGGTACTATGTCTATACTCGAGCCGGATGTCAAGTCATAACGGATTCCGGAAAAACAACCGTTCAGCGAATGATTGCGCTTTTTTTTATCGCCATACTCCAGGTATCCTTCGTCGTTCATATATACTATCTCGTAAGCTATATCTCCAGGAAGCAGGACAGGTTTTTCAAGGGCTTTCTCACCACCGCAATCACCAATATTTTCATAGGGATATTCCTTGCGGTCCTGGTTCTCATAAATCCCGCGGAGGTCAGGGCCCTCAATCTGGACCGGGTGCTGTTCATCGAATCCGGCCTCATCTTTTTTCTCATGCTCGCCATCAAGGGGCGGGTTTCGGTCCGTATTTATCGGCGCTCCCAGGACCCGCAGCACTACCACTATTCATATTTCGGCAAAAAGGTCATTCACGCAAGCGCGGTCACCTCGCGGGACCTGCTCACCTATTTTCTCACCCTGCCGCTGACGCTGATCTGCGGGGCGTATTTCGTGGTTAAACTGGGGTGCGGCCGCTGAGCCTCAGGCGGAGTCTATCAGGGCGAGGACCAGCCTGGCGCCCGCGACAATGTCGCGCATATAAATGTATTCGCCGGTGGTGTGGACGGCCCTCATGCCGATCGAGAGGTTGACCGCCTTTATGCCGGCGCGATTGATGATGTTGGTGTCGCTGCCTCCTCCGGAGCTCTCGAATCTGGGGGTCTTTCCTATACTGCGGGCCGCCTCTGCGGCCATTTTTACTATTGGGCTCGTCTCCTTGAGTGAAAAGCCGGAATACTCGAGATTGCGCGTAATGCTCACCTTCGCGCCAAGGCGCGCGACGGTCTCCATGGCGGTCCTTCTTATTCGCGCCTCCGTTGAACGCATCCTCTCGGGCTTGATGGACCGCACCTCGAGCTTGCAATAGGCGTTTTCGGCGACGATGTTTGTGGCCTTGCCGCCGCTGATTATTCCCGCGTTGGAGGTAGTGTATTTGTCGATGCGTCCGTGCGGTATGCGCGTAATGATTTCGGAGAGGGTGCGTATGGCGCTCACGCCCTTCTCCGGCTCCATGCCGGCGTGGGCGGCCCTTCCTTTTACAAACAGCTCCATGGTGAGCTGGGACGGAGCCTCGAGCACTATGCCGCCGATGTCCCCGCCGCTGTCGAATACGAACGCGTAGTCGGCCCTTAGAATCGAAAGGTCGAAGCACTTTATGCCGCACAGGCCGATTTCCTCGGCGCAGGAGAATAGAAACTCGAGCGGCCCGTGCGGCATGCCGGTTTCATGGAGCACGCGTATTGCCTCGATAAAGGCCGCGATGGCCGCCTTGTCATCCCCGCCGAGCACGGTCTTTCCGTCGGAGGTTATTTTCCCGCCTCTTATGACGGGTCTTATGTTTTCACAGGGAACGACCGTGTCCATGTGGCATGAAAACAGAAGGGTCTTTCTGTCCGGATCGCCGTCGATTCTCGCAAGCAGATTGTTCGACTGGCCGCACGGATGGAGCGACCAGGATATGCCGAGTTGGTTGAAAATTGGAACGAGGTATTCGATTATCGGCCTCTCCTCCCACGATGGGGATGGCCTTTTTACAAGGTCAATAAAGGTGTTTTGCAGCCGTTTGCCGTCGATTTCGTATTTTTTTTTCACCCGTCCATCATCCTTTCTTGAATTTTTTGACCATCAGTACGAATTCGTCGAGAATGGCGTCGCGCGCCTCGATGGAATCGCCATCAGCGTAAAAGTGGATGAGCGGCAGCGCCGCGTCCGGAAGTATGAGCACCCAGGCATTGTCGCGCAGTATCTTTACGCCGTCCGTCATTTCCATCCTTGCGCCCTCCGGGAGGGTCATGGAAGAGAGCATCCTCATCACCGAGGCCTTCTCCTCCACGCTGCACGGGAGGGAGGCGCTGTGCGTGTTCGCCCGCGGCAGGCGTTCCCTGAGCTCGTAAAGGGGCCGGTCTTCAAGCGCCACGAGCTCGAGCAGAAGGAGGGCGGCGATCATGGGATCATACGTCATCTCCAGATAGGGATAGCGCCCCGAGGGCCCCGCCTGAAAGATGTCGGTGGCGTCCTGGGGCGAGCGTATCTTTGTGCTGGTGCGGACGACGGTCGCCCCGTAGACATGGCCGATCTTTTCGGTAATGGAGGGGGAGGTTATCGGAATGTTGATGGTCTTCTCGCCCCGGTACTTCATGTAATACTGAGCGAGCAGGGCCCCCGTCTCGTCCTGGGAGAGGGGGTTGCCGCGTTCGTCGATTATCGTTAGGTGTTCGCCGTGCGGTCCGATGATGATGCCGATCTCGCGGTTGGCCCGGGTCATGTCGACGATGGCCTCCAGGGCCTTTCGGGTTTCGATCCTCAGTTCGTCCTCGCTGACCGATTCCTTGATCTGTCCGCGAAGCACTGAGACCGAACATCCCATCCCGACGAGCAGATCGGGGAAAACATACGAGGTGGCGCCGTTAAAACAGTCCACTATGAGGTTGAACCGCTTTTTTTGGAGGACCTCGTGGTTGATGTATCTTCTCGCGTTAACCATATAAGATTCCAGGTGGTGGATTGGATATACCAGCCGGCCCACCTCGTAGGCATCCTTGCGTGGGTAATCGCCGCGGAAAAAGATGTTCTCGATCTTTTTTTCCTCGGTCATGGAAATCGGAAAACCGAGCCTGTCGAAAATCTTGATCTGGACAAACTGGAGGCCGGTCATGGGCGAAATCTGCACGTAGATGCCCATGTCGGCGCTGATAAAGCGGGTGGAGTAGCGGTTGATGGGTATCGATTCTATCTCCATGTCGTAAACCTCCACGCCCATGGAGAGCAGACCGGCGGTGAGCGCCCTTTTGATGAGTCGTGCGGCCGCGGTCGTATCGCGGCTTATGACCACGATGGAATTGTTGCCGAGGAAGGCCCCCAGGGCCGAGCCGAGCTTGGTGCTGAATTCCGGCGTTATCCTGGTGTTGAAGGAACCGAATATGCCGTCCGTTCCGAAGAGCATTTTCTTTTCGGTCTGGCCCCAGACAAGATCGGCGGTAAGCCGCGTCCCCTGCTCGATTATCTTCTCCGGCCAGACCCGTATGCCGGGGGGGATCTCGGAGCCGCTGCCCACCTCGCAGTCGTCGCTTACAACGGCCCCCTCGTATATGGCGACTCCGGCCTCGATAACGCAGCGTTTTCCTATAACGGCGCCGCGCAGCTCGCTCTTCGAGCCGATGATGGTGTTGTGCAGTATTATGCTTCGCCGGACCGAGGCCCCCCTGTCGATAACGCAGTTGTCCCCTATGACGCTGAACTCGGAAATCTCCGCGCCCGGTTTTACGCGCACGAAATTGCCCAGCACCACCGGCCCGCGTATGACCGAATCCGGGGAGATCTCGACGTTCCTTCCAACCCACACGTTGTCGCCGATCTTCTTTCCCGGAAAATCGATGTTTACCAGGCCGTCGAGAATTGCACGGTGGACGTCGCGGTAGGAGCCCAGCGTTCCCACGTCGCACCAGTATCCGTCGGCTACATAGCCGTAGAGGGGTACGTCCCTCTCCTGGAGGATGGGGAAGAGGTCCATGGAGAAATCGTAAGCTGCGTCTTCGGGGATGAAACGGTCGAGTATATGCGGTTCGATGACGTACATGCCGGTGTTCACGGTGTCGCTGAACACCTCGCTCCATGCCGGCTTTTCCAGAAACTTGTCTATTCGCCCGTCTTCCCTGGCGATGACGATGCCGTATTCGGTTGGCTCGCTCACCCTCGTGAGCACTATGGTGAATGGCGATTTTTTCTCGCGGTGGAAGTCGAGGATTTTTCGTATATCGAAATCTATTATGCCGTCGCCGCTAAGCACCACGACGGTGTCGCGCGTGTTTCCCGCGGCCATCTTGACGCCGCCGGCGGTTCCTAGTGGAGACTCTTCGATGGAATAGGTGATGTTGACGTCCCATTCGGAGCCGTCGCCGAAGTAGTTCTGGACGTTCTCCGGGCGGTAGAAAAGGCTGATAACGATGTCGCTAATGCCCTGTTTTCTGAGCAGATTTACGGCATGCTCGATTACCGGCTTGTTGATTATCGGTATCATCGGCTTGGGGCGGTTGCTCGTAAGGGGCCTCAGGCGGGTGCCCTCCCCCCCGGCCATAATGATCGCTTTCATGCGGTCGCCGTCCTTTCCCGCCTCCGGCATGCCCGGAGGATTGTCGCTTCCGGGACCGATCGGATCCCTTTGGCGCGCTTTCGGTGGATTGTCATCCGCCAAAAATGGCTTGTCAATAAAAAACTACGTGTATATGCTGAAGGAAACAAACTACCGGAGGCAAGCGCCTGGAAAAGCATCGGAGCATGTTATGCGCTATAATTCTGGCCGCCCTCCCGATACTCACTTCGGCGGCGCAGGCCGGAGGCTCGACCATCGAGCTTTTGCGCTCCGGCTCGTACGAACAGCGCCTGGACGCCATGCTGAAGGGGGGATTCTCCGGGAACAAGGAGGCGTTTTATTATCTTATCGGGCACCTCTCCGGAGAGAAGGAGGGCGTTTTATCCGAGAGATGGCGAACCCGGCTGCGCGCGGCGGCGGCCGAATCGCTTGGAAGGCTGCGGGACGAACGCGCGCTGCCCCACCTGGTGGCCCGATACGGGCGGGAGGAAAGCTTGGAGGTCCGCCGTTCGATACTGTTTGCGATAAGCTTTTTCCGCTCCGAAGGGACGTCTGAGGTCATCCGCGACGGCCTTGCGTCCAGTGACGAGGGGGTGCGCTTCGAGGCTATAAGGACCGCGGCGCTTTCGGGTGGGCCTGTTCACGTCCCGGCGCTACGGGAGCTTGCCGCGAAGGCCGAAGCCGAGCGCGTCCGCCTCGCAGCGGCCTGGGCGCTTGCCATGCTGGAGGACGAGCCCGGGAAAAACGTGGCGCTGCTCGAAGAGGGGCTTAAGAGCCGCGATCCGGAATCCCGTTTCTGGTCATCGGTTTATTTAGGCGAGGCCGGGATGCGGGGCTCGCTGGAGGCGGTGGCGCGGGCCCGCGAGATCGAAAACATGGAGTGGGTAAAGCGCGAGATGGACACGGCCGTTGCGCGTCTGGCCGTTATGCGCAAAAAAATGAAGGAAAGGGCCGAGGATGAACGGCTTGGGCGCGCAACTGGATTGAGGCCCGCGGGCGGGCCGCCGGAGGAGCGGCCCGGAGGGCCGGAAAAATAGCCGGGGCGGACGATGGGCGGGCGGCCTTATCTGTGATAAACGACTCTTCCTATTACGTCATTCTCTCTTACGGGCCCGAACTCGCGGCTGTCCAGGCTGTAGTCGAGGTTGTCGCCGAGCAGAAAATAGTGATGCCGCTCCATCTTCACCGCGGTCATGGTGTCCCGTCCTGAAAAGCTCATAGGAAATGTCCGGTTGTCCACGGAGTGGACCTTCCAGTGGAAGCGCGCGCGCTCGTTGTTGATGTACAGGACCCTGTTGCGGAGCTCGACGACATCCCCTTCGGCGGCAACGACCCTTTTAAGCAGATACTTGCCCGGCTCGATGGGGCTGTTCACAAGCACGGCATCGCCGACGCTGGGTGCGCCTATTTTAACCGCGTAAACCCGGTCCCCGGGCCCGTAATTCGGGTTCATGGAATTGTCCGATACGGTGAAACCGGCAAGGACCAGTCTGCAGGCAATAAAGCCCCCGAGTATGCCGGCAATGGCGAAAACGAACCTGAAAAGGCGCGGAAGACCGTATGGCGAAGCCCCGCTGTCGATGTTCATGAGGAATCCCCGGAAAATTTTCTCGAAGTATGCGGAGGCGGCCATTATTTTCAAGAAGAAAAGTGCTTGATTATCGCCTCGAAAACGGGTCTGCTTATCCGATCATATCCTTCTTCGAGAGGTGCGCCATGCCCGTCGCGGCCAAGATAAGCGAGTCGGTTAGCAAATCGTCGTGGATACGCAGGATGTTCGAGGAGGGGCTTCGGCTCAAGGCGCAATTCGGCAATGAGAACGTTTTCGACTTCAGTCTGGGGAACCCAGACCTCAGCCCGCCGGCCGAGTTCAACGACACGCTGAAGGCGCTTGTCGAGAAGAACGAAGGCGGGGTGCACGGCTATATGCCCAATGCGGGCTTCGACGGGGTGCGCGCGGCCATTGCCGAAAGGGTGTCGAAGGAACAGGGGGTCGATGTCCAGGGCAGGCATATAATAACAAGCTGCGGTGCGGCGGGGGCCCTCAACGTCATCCTCAAGACGATCCTAAACCCCGATGACGAGGTGATAGTCCCAAAGCCCTATTTCGTGGAGTACGGTGCCTATATCGACAACCATCGCGGCCGGATCGTGCTTGTGGATACCAACCCGGATTTCTCGTTGAATATCGATAACATCCGCGCCGCGCTTAACGGGAAGACCAGGGCCGTGCTCATAAATTCTCCGAACAATCCCACCGGGCGAGTATATGCCGAGAAGGATATTGCGGCCCTTGGCGCGCTGATCAAAGAGCACATGGAGTCTACAGGCCGCATAGTCTATCTGGTTTCCGACGAACCCTATAGGGAGATCGTTTACGACGGAGTGAAGGCGCCGAGCATCCTGAAGCACTGCCGGCAGGCGATAGTCGTGACATCGTATTCCAAAACGCTGTCCATAGCAGGGGAACGGATAGGATACATCGCCGTTCATCCCGGTTGCGCCGGGGTCGAGGCCCTTTTGGGGGGGCTCATCCTCTCCACGCGCATACTTGGTTTCGTGAACGCCCCCGCCCTCATGCAGCGCGCCGTCGCCCGCCTGGGAGGGGTCTCGGTCGACATGAGCGTCTATAAAAATCGGCGCGATCTTCTGATGAGCGGGCTCGAGTCCGCCGGGTACGACTTCGCCAGACCGGAGGGCGCCTTCTACATCTTCTGTAAGTCGCCGATTCCCGATGACGTGGCCTTTGTGGGCCATCTGCAGAAATTCAACGTGCTGACCGTGCCCGGCTCGGGTTTCGGCGGACCGGGATACTTCCGCATAGCCTATTGCGTTTCCGAGGGAGTCATCCAGCGCGCCGCGCCGAAATTCAGGGAGGCGCTCGAGGCCCTTAAGACATAATAGCGCGAGTTTAAATTCAGGCCCCAGTGCAAAGGAGGAGTGCATGTCCGAGGAGAACAAGGCGGCGCCCGCAAAAAACAAAAAGATCAACAAGATGGACGGTTCCGAGCTTAAAAAAAAGATGGAAGAGCTCGGAAAGGAAAACCACGTGAAGTCACGATACTATCGCCATCTTGTGATGCGTCTGGCCGAGCTCGGCTGATAGCATCGCTTTAGCCCTTTTTAACGAGTATCAGGTATTCGTACCGGTACAGATCCTCGATGAACTGCCGGACAGCCTCGTGCTCGTCGCGTGCGGAGCGCGAGGCGAGGATAAAACGCACCTCGTCGGTCCAGCGCACATGGAGGAAATCCGCGTATGGGCCGCGCGCCGAACGATATCCCAGGGCGCGGGCGACGCTTTCCAGGTGCGAGAATTTAATCGTGTATTCATCATGCCCCTTAAGCCCGATCCTCTCCGGGAATCCGGGCGGGTCCATGGCCAAGAAGGGCGCAAGCTCCGGCGGAGCTATCGCCTCGCAGCTGTGCTCGCTTACGAAGATTGCGGGCACGCCCGCGGCGCACAGCTTTTCGACGGCGAGCGCGGCGCCGAGGTTGAAGACGAAGGGCCCCTTGGGCAACTCGAGGCCATAGTGCCGGAACAGGCGCCGGGCGGTTTGGACCTCGGCGACTTCACACGCGCCCTCCAGCGCCTCCGCGTCGATATCGCAGAGCGCCGGGAAATCGCCGATGATTTCGTTCAGGATGGCGAGGTCATAGCTCGCAAGGCGCTCTTTGTCGAACTCGAAGAAGTCCCCCTCGATGAATTCGGCCCTCTCCGCGCCCACCGTCTCGCGTTGCCGCGAGAGGAGGTGCGGAGAGATGTCGAGCATCGTCGCCCGGACGCGGGGATGGGCAGCAAGAAGGTCGCGCATAACGAAACCGTATCCGCCTCCGATCTCCAGCATCCGGCTGACCCGCATCCAGTCAAGATGCCGCGCCAGGAGCCTCGAAAGGTGCGCTCCGTACGAAAGGTCTTCGCCAAGGGCGCGCCTGCAGGGGCCTTCGGGATCCTCGATCATGGCGCACACGGTGAGCTCCCATCCCAGCGAATTCAGGTGATGGCGATGATAGTCGGCCGTGGAGCTTACGAAGGGCTTCATATATAAACAGCCCCGCCGTCGGTCGCGGCGCCGCTGGAACAGAGCAGTCGGCCAAGAAGCGCCAGTGCAAGAATTACAATGACTGCGATCAGCACTATGCGCCGCTGGCGGGCGGCCGGAAGCAGTCGGAAATTCTGCAGCGTGTACTTGACGGATAGAAGGCCGCGCACCGACGCCTCCCAGATTTTAGCGGGATCGATGGACTTCAAACGTCCGGCAAGATCAAGCCGCCGGCGGCCGGAGGCCGCCGGTTTATGCTTTAGGTCGAAGCGGGCGTTCCTGTAAAGGGCGGTATCGTCGGGATCGGCTATGAACTGGTGCCCGCAGACGCAACGCACGCGTATCTTGCCCCTGTCAATCGGGAAACGAAGCCCCCTCCCACAGGATGGACATTCCTTTACCAGAAACAAGGAGTATCTTTCCTCAGAGGATGGCCGTGGCCTGGTCCAGTATTTGAGGCATGTCGCGATAGAGCTCTTCGAGCTCGCGGTTGGAGAGTCCGAGCGTCTTGATCGCCGTATCGCTCAATTCATGATACAAACCGTCCGCTCCGATTCCAATGCCGGCCATCAGGCAGAGCGTGTTGGCGATGTGGACGATCGAGACGATAGGCAGAAATTCCGCCGGGGATTTTTCGGGTTCGTGGTGGTGCCGCACTATGGCCTTGAGAACCTCGGGAAACTTCCACTTGGAGAGGATTTTTTCGCCGATCTCCTGGTGGTCGAACCCCATTATCTCCTTTTCTGCCTGGGCAAATGGGATCTGGCGCGCCTGGGTGAGCTCGAGGATCTCGCGGAAGGTATTCTGCACGAACAGGGCAAGGACCGTTTTTCCGACGTCGTGGATGATCCCGCCGGTGAAGGCGATGTCCGCGACGGCCTTTTTATTTTTCATTATCGCGATTTTCTTGGAAAGGACCGCCACGGCGATTCCATGCTTCCAGAGCTCGCCGCGGGCCAGGTCGTAGCCTACAATGATTTTGTTAAGCACCTCGCGGGTGGCGGCGACGATTACGATATCCTTGACCTCCTTGATCCCCAGCGTGACGATGGCCCGGTCGATCGAGGAAATCTCCTTGCCCTTGCTGAAGTACGCTGAGTTGCAGAGCTTTAGTATATTCGTTGTGATGGCCTGGTCCTTGGAGATCTCTTCGGCTATGGCCTTGAAGGAGATATCCGGGTCGTTGACCATGGTGAGGACCTTGCTCGCGACATCCGGGATGGATGGGAGTTGGTCCAGATTGTTGATGATTCCCTGTATTCTTTGCTGTATATGCGCGTGCATGGGTTTACTCCACGGTGTGGTTATACTTTATAATAGAGTTTTTCCTGACCGCCGGCCTTCACTTTAAGCCGGCCGTCCTCCAGGAAGAAATCGATCACCCTTCCCATGTTTCCTCCGGTGTCCTCCTCGAGGACCGGGATGCCGTTCTTTTCGAGTATTTTTTTGCTCTCTTCGACGTTGCGTTCGCCGATCTGGCCGAGGGTGACACTGGCGTTGAATTTGAACATCGAGGCCCCTCCGGCCAGCTTTGCCGAGAGGAATTCCTTTTTTGCCCCGTCTTTGAGAAGGCGGTTTACCAGAAGCGGAATGGCGCTGTCGGCGTATTTTTCGGCGACGCCGTCTCCGGGGTTGTTTGGAAGAAGAATATGGGCCATCCCTCCGATTTTTTTCATCCGGTCGTATATGCAGATTCCGACACAGCTTCCCAGTATCGTCCTCAGAACGCTCGGGCTGGAAGATGCTCCCATCTGGGAGACTCCGACGTTTATTAGTGTGTTCATACCTGTAACTCTGGGATCCCCTGTTTTTCGATGCGGCTCCAGAAGCGCATGGTCCTTGCGTGGCCGGCATCCCGGCTTCGGCCTGATGCCCGGCCCGGCCATGAAAACCGTATTCGAACTCGCCTGGCGGCCCGTTCGAAGCGTTTTACCCGCCTCGGGGCAGCCGGACCGGAAGCGCCCGAAAAGCCCCTAATGTTAGGGATCTTGAAGGGCGTTTGTCAAGGGAATTAGAGTGGACCGTGTTTTTTATTTGCTTTTTCAAAAGAAAAGGGGCATACACGAGCAGTATGCAGCCTGAAACTAATCTCGATGACAATGGACCCGCTCGAAAAAATAGATGAGATCTTGAATGGCATAGACGCCGGCGCGGACAACGATACGGGCGCGGTCTATATAAACAGCGTAAAAAACGAGTTCGTTCTGTTCAACGGCAGGATCGAGATACCCCGTCTTCCGGTCAAGGAGATAGATCCGGCATCCGCCGCGGACATTCTCGCGTCGATAGCGCGGTACATCCCGGCCTATATGGCCGGAAGGCGTCTTGCGAGCGGGATCTCCGCGGCGCACCAGCACAGCCTGCGATTGGCCCGCCGTCTGGAGGGAAACCTTGTCGACTTTGTCCATCTCTTCCGGATAGATTTAAAATACGGCGGCGGGGCGGGCGAGATACTCGAGAGGGGGGGCACCGATTATTATCCGTCCTACGCGACGGATCGCGTATATTTTAAATCGCGTCTCGTGCCCGTGGAAAAGGAGGCCGCTCCCGGGACCGGCTTCCTGCCGGTGCGATTAGTGGATTCGACCTACACCGATTCCGACCAGTATTTTCACACCTTTGCCATTTTCGAGGAGACCGGAAATCGCGAAGCGACCATGGAAATCCACCGACGCCTCGACATGCGGGACATCTTCCCCGTTTCCACTTCCCTATACCCTTTCGTGGAATTCGAGCACTTTACCGCCTGCCTCAACGTGCCCGATCCTACAGCCCCGGAGCTCGAGAGGGCGAAGGCCGTGTTCGAGCCGCTTTTCCTCCATATTTATTCGCGCTATCGTCCGTTGCACGACAGATTTCCCCGCGACAAAATCGAGGAGTCGTTCCCCGAGCTTTGTCCATCCGCCGGCGGGGGAGCTCCGGGCGATGGCCTCCGCGCGCGTCTGGCGGAGTATTTCGGCGGATATTCCTTCCACCGTGATGACGAACTGGCGCTCAAGGGATGGTGGAGAATTGATATCGTGCGTTGATATAAAAAGGGTCCCGTTTCGGCGGAGAGCGCGGGCGTTCCGGCTTCTCCTCGCCCTTTCTGCGGGAGGCTGTCTCTGTTCCCCTCCCGGCCCGCCATTGGACGGCCTTGTACTGGGATCGAGCCTCGAGCCCGACGGTTCCATGGCCGACGAATCGCTGGCGTACACATTCAGGCCTTTTCTAAAGAAGGGCACAAACCGGGATCTCTTCAATCACATCTATTTTCAGGGCGATACGGTCTGTTTCAGCGTTCGGGCCTCGCGGCCTGTGGCGAAAAGCGCGGTTCGGGCATGGTTTGTTGATCCCGAAAGCGGCAGGCGTTTCCCCGCGGAGAGGCTGGATGTAGAGGGAAAGAGGATATCCGGCTTTTCCCTTGTTGGGAGCCTGCTCGGCTCCTTCTTCGAGGGAATACGGGATAAGCCCGCGCCAAAAGGCCATCTGAACGGGGTCAGCGTCCCGTTCGAGCTTATCGTAACGATGGCGGATGAAAGCGGCGAGCACTCCGCCAGCGTGAAATCCTCCTTCGTAATTCGTTATGCGATAATGAATGAGAGTAAGGTCGATGGGCGGCCGTAACGGTTTGCGCCTTAAAAATTCGTATTACATCATGCGCCACGGCCAGAGTGAGGCGAATATTGGGCGGTATATCTGCAGTTCGCCGGCCGGAGGACTTAATTCATGCGGACTTACGCCGGAAGGAGTCCGCCAGGCGCGGGAGGCGGCATCGAAGAGTCTCGCCGGGGAGCGGGACATTGTGGTGTGCTCATCGGATTTTTTGCGCGCCCGCCAGACCTCGGAGGCCATCGCCAAAATCCTCCCGATTGAAGAAACCATACACACGCCCCTCCTGCGTGAGCGTTTTTTCGGGACGTACGATGGAGGTGATGATACACTGTACCAGGAGGTCTGGAGGGCCGACTGGGGCAATCCCTACAATCAGGAGGCCGGGGTCGAGTCGCCTGCCGCGGTGAGACTAAGAGCCCTTGCCGCCGTGCACGAGTGCGAGCGCCGGTATAAGGGAAGGACGATCCTTCTTATATCGCACGGTGACACCCTGCAGATACTCTTTGCGGCCTTTCTCGGACTTTCCCCCGAACGGCACCGCGAGATGGAACCGATCAAAAACGCGGAGATACGCAGGATAGTTCCTATAGACGGTCTCCGCCTGAAGGAGCTTGAACCATGATGCGCCGATTGAAGACCCGCCTTAGAGGCCTTGTTCCGTACCCTTCGTTTCCCGTCATTCTCTTTCTTATAGTATCCTGTTTGTCCTGTTCGCGCTCCGGCTCAGAGGTTAAAAACCTCATTCTTCTGATAGGGGACGGCATGGGACCGCAGGAGATCGGACTGGCGCTGAGCTATGCGCGATACTCCGAGAGCCCGGCCCTAAAGGACAGGGCCCTCGCCCTGGAGAAGCTTATGAATGAGGGCACGACAGGAATCGCCCTCACCAGCCCCGAGGGTTTCCTGGTGACTGACTCCGCAGCCTCCGCCACGCAGATAGCCACGGGCAAAAAATCGCGGCCCGGAATGATAGGCCTGGACCGCGACGGGAACCGGGCCGAAAGCATTCTCGAAAAGGCCCGCAAAAGCGGCCGCTCGGCGGGGCTTGTTTCGGACACGCGCATAACGCACGCCACCCCGGCCGCCTTCGCGGCGCACAGACCCAGCCGCGCCATGGAAAGCGAGATAGCCCTGGACATTTTGGATTCGGGTGCGGAGGTGCTGCTCTCGGGGGGGCTTCGCCACTGGCTGCCCGGGGGCACCGATGGGTCGGCCTTGAAGCCCGCCGGCTCCGTGGGCTTCCCGGTACGTTCCGCGCGCAAGGACGGCAGGAACCTGCTCGAAGAGGTCCGTAGCCAAGGATATGCGACGGTATTCGACCGGGCCTCCTTAAAGGAGAGCTCCTCACCGAAACTCCTCGGCCTCTTTGCCGCTTCCGAAATGCCCGACGCGATAACCGTCAACAGGACGCGCTCTCATAAGGAGCGCACCGTCCCGACACTCGCCGAGATGACTGAAAAGGCTCTTCAAACGCTCTCTCAAAATAAAAAAGGCTTCTTTCTTATGGTGGAGGGCGGACAGATCGATTACGCGGGACACAGTAACGACGCTGGTCGGCTTCTCCACGAGATGCTCGTCTTCAATGAAGCGGCGGATGTAGTATACCGATGGGCGCGCGGACGCTCCGACACACTCGTGGTGGTGATAGCCGACCACGCGACCGGCGGATTTTCCTTTAGCTATTCACGCCATAATCCTCCTCCGGCTATAAGGCTTCCCGGAGCCGCGTTTAAGGATAAGGAGTATTCTGCAAGAAACAACTATGTAAATCCCTCGGTGCTCGACAGGCTTTACGCTCAGAAGAAGAGCTTCGAGAACATACGCAGGGAGTTCGAAGCCCTCGATACCGCCCTGCAAACCCCCGAGCGTTTCATGCGCATGTTCAACGAGGCTGTGGAGTTTAAAATAAGCCTGTCACAGGCGGCCGGCATCCTGGAGCTGATGGACGCGCCACCCGGCTTCATGTTCAAGAAGGAGCGCGTTTATAAAATCCCAAGGATAAGGGACTTCCCGGAGTTTTACACGGCTGCCATGGAGAACAGAAGCAATCTCATGGCGAGGGCGGTGGCGCCGGAGCAGGGCGTGGTGTGGTCCACGGGCGGGCACACGGCCAGCCCGGTGCTCGTTACGGCCTGGGGGCCGGCCAAGCATACGCGTTCTTTCGGTGGTGTGCATCATACCACCGACGTGTATCGTTTAATGGCCGGGGCCCTGGGATTGTAAACGGGCTCAGCCTATCGGTCCGAGCGGGTTCGCGGCCTCGCCATGGCCGCTCTCGCCGAGTGGATTTTCGGCGTCGTTGGAGAGCTGTTCGCGGACGTCCTCATATTCACCGCTTTCGTTCGTCTCGATGGTGGAGGTTATTACGTACTTTTTATCCGGTAGTGTAAGCACCTCCTCCCTGGTTTCGAGGGAGGTGATGTTGATGGTCCCGCTCCTGGGTATCAGGATCGTCTTATTGCCCGCGACTTTAAGAATAAACTCCGTTCTCGATGATTTGATCCGCGCGTTCGGGGTCATATAGAAGTATTCCGGCTCGCCCTCCGGATTGTTGAATCGTGTAAAAAGGGTGCCTTTAATGAGTTTGAAAACGAATTCGGCCTGTCCCCGCCCGTGTTTCATCATGGCCCTTCCGAGGCGCAGCTCGCTATTTTCATGAATTTTCAGGAGAAAATGGTTCTTGTAGGAGAGCACCAGAATGGATTTCCTCGGGACATCGATGAGGCTTCCCTCGTAGATAGTGCTTTGGTAGTTGACGGGAGATCCATCCACAAGCGCTCCGCCCCTGATATGGTATACGTATAGCGGAAGCGGCCTGGGGGCGCGGATTTTATAGACGAAAAATCCCGCACCGGCGGCAACGATAACAAACGCCAGGGCGCCGGCGGCTGCCTTGCGATTCAGTCCGTTCAGAACGCCGCGGATGGCTTCCACAAGGGAGAGCCTGGCCGAAGTGCGATATGCCTTCCAGTAAGCCGCCAGGACGCGCCTTTCCATTTCCGGAGAAGGGTTTATGGTTTCCGTGTCCGATGGCGCGAGGATCTTTTTAAGTCCGTTGAGGCGTTCCCGGCAGTCGGCGCAATTGTCGAGATGATGGACCACGGCGTCCCCTATCCCTCCCCCAAGGAGGATGGAGCGCATGGACCTGTCGTCGATGTGGGCGCCCTTTTTCAATCTCTTCCTCTTATTTTAGATGATTGTATCACCGATATTGCGCTTCGTCATTGCCGGCCGTTCACGATGGCCTGTTTTGTTCGGAAACAGCGGCATCCTATAAGATAAAACAATCGTAAGACTTAAAGCTGCCATGTTTTGCACAAAAAATTTATATAAAACATTTTTTTTTAAGGTGCGCGGCAAGACCATCTATCAATGCCGCAAGTTTCCTCCTGGCGGTTCGCTCGGATATCCCCAGGGAATTTGCGATCTCCGGGATACTCATCCCCGATTCCTTGCTCATTATGAATATCGACCTGGAGACCTCGTCGGCCGATTGTATGTGCCGGTATATCTCCCGGTTCAGCTCGTCCAGTTCGAGCGCATCCTCCATGTATCCCTCCGCGGATATATTGCTGTCCTCCTCGAGCGGAACCGGAGTGATGCGCCGATCGCGTTTCCGGTAATTCAAGACGAGATTATGCGCCGTTCTATAAAGGAACGACCTTATGTTCACGTCGACAAGCTCATATTTAAGGGAATATTTGATCAGATTTTCAAAGCAGTCCTGAAGGATATCCTCCGAGGACTCATGTGAGTGAGCGAATCGATAAATATATACAAATAATTCTTTTTTGTATAATGCGTAAATATCACGCAGTCGCGCTTCGGTAAGCATATTTTTCAGGAAATAATGTCCGAAAATCGGGTCTCGATTGTTTTACAAGGTATAGAACCCCGGGTTCTATGATTTTAACAATCAAAAAAGGAGTCGTATATGAAAAAAGTATTAAGCCTTTTGGTTGCTCTTGCTTTTGTCGTGTCGACCACGGCGTTTGCGGCCGATGCTCCGAAAAAAGACACAGCCGGTAAGGCGGTAAAGGTCGAGGAGAAAAAGGCAGACGATAAATGCGCTAAGAAGGACGAGAAGAAAGCCGCTCCGAAGCCTGAGGCCGCCCCGAAGAAAGCCGACGACAAGGCTGCGAAGAAGGACGACAAGGCCGCTAAGAAGGACGAGAAGAAAGCCGCTCCGAAGCCTGAGGCCGCCCCGAAGAAAGCCGACGACAAGGCCGCTAAGAAGGACGACAAGGCCGCTAAGAAGGACGAGAAGAAAGCCGCTCCGAAGCCTGAGGCCGCCCCGAAGAAAGCCGACGACAAGGCCGCGAAGAAGGACGATAAGGCTGCTAAGAAGGACGAGAAGAAAGCCGCTCCGAAGCCTGAGGCCGCCCCGAAGAAAGCCGACGACAAGGCCGCGAAGAAGGACGACAAGGCCGCTAAGAAGGACGAGAAGAAGGCGACCAAGTAGGTAGAGCCCGGTGTTCCGACTGTAGTTTATGTAATTAAAATTTACAGCGGAAATATTTTCCCCCCTCCGCTCTAGACGCGGCGGGGGGAAGGTTCAATCTCACAGTGGAATGGCTTTATTTGCGGTACAATATGGGTCTTATAATAATAAAAAACAAGGAGATTCACATGAAGAAGTTCGCAAGTCTTATCGTACTCGTTTTCGCGCTCGGCCTGGTTTTCGCAAGCTGCGCGAAGAAGGAAGAGTCTGTCGATCCCAACGCTCCGGCCGCTACCGAGGAGAAGAAGGACGAAGCCACCGTTGCCGACGCTGCGAAGGACGCCGCGAAGGAAGCCGCTCCTTCCAAAGACGCTCTCAAGGACGCCGCCAAAGGTGTCGCGAAAGACGTCGCCACCAAGAAGGGCGGGGACATGCTGAAGAAGTAGTACCGGCTCATGCCGCACTTACAAAAGGGATATCCGCCTGCGCGGCTATCCCTTTTTATTTGCCACGTTCTTTTCGTTTCCTTGTTGAGTAGTTTACAAGCTTATTGTTAAATGAGAACCTCTAAAAATTAAGGGTGGTCTCAAAAACTCGATTTACCCGCCCGCCGAAGGCGGGCGGGTAAATCTAAGTGTTGAATTTACCAGTAGTTGCATTTTAAAGATAATCTGAAAATAATTGTTTTTAGGACTTCACTTAATTTTTGAGATTCCCAATAATTGTAACTACTGGCATACTCAGGACTCAGGTTTACCCGCCCGCCAAAGGCGGGCGGGTAAACCTGATTATTAGAGATTGCTTAATGAAATTATACGGCTCGCAGGTTTTTATTGAGGCAAGGGAATGCGCCCGCGGCAAGGCATGCGTTATTCCGGGTATGCGATGAATTTTAATGACAGGATATCGGCCGCCGATTATGACAGGAGACTTTCCGCCGAGGGCTATCCTGGCGGGCTTGTCGATTATATCGAGCGTGAGCTCGATGGATGCGGAAGCGTTATCGACGTGGGCGCCGGAACAGGTTTCTTCGCGATTCCGCTTGCCGCGAGGGGATATACGATCGACGCGGTCGAACCCTCGATGTACATGCTGGAAATATTGCAATCCAAAATCGACGCTGCCACGGCACCGAAAATTCGCCTGAATAACCGTACATGGGAGGATTGGGAGGGGGAAAAGCGTGACGCGCTCATCTGTCTGCACGCCCTGTATCCGATGAGGGACCCCCGGGCCGCTATCGAAAAGATGACCCGCTATGCCGATAGGCGAATCATCCTGGTCCGCAGTGATGAGGGGTCACGCAACCTGAGCGGCCTTCTTAGGGAGATGACCGGAAAGATCCGCGATGGGGAACCATTCATCGAGTTGATCAGAAAAGCACTTGCCGGATTGGATATGCCCTACTATGAGGAGATTGTCGAACAGCGCCGAACGAGTGTGTTTTACGATTTGGATGGAGAGGCGCGGTATTATTGCGGGCATCTCGGATTGAAGGAAGACCGGTTGGAGTGGATCCGTGGAATCATAGAGCGGAACACGGTGCGCCGCGAAGGGCGTTTCGAGTTCGAGGGACTGTATCGCGACTTCATGGTAACATTCTGAATGCCGACGTCCGGGAGAATTCCGGATCGATCCGGAGATAGTACCGACGCCATACGACGTATTTGCGTTTAACCGCGTCGTGCCTTGCCATTACAGCCTTAAATTTTTCTCCGGCCCCAAAGGCCATCTCCGAGTAAACGCAGAAATCCTCCTCCAGCGAGGCGGTGGCGTATTCCGCGAGGAATCCCTTCGCGTACAGGCGCTCATCTCCGGCCAGAGAGTCTTTGCCCCTCCGGATGGCCTCTACCCCGCCGGTCTCGCCGCCCACATAGGCGAAGCCCGGGGGATTGCACGCGCTCCATTCTTCGACGGGGAAAGGGTGTTTGGAGTACAGGATGTGGGCCAGCTCGTGGTGAAATGCCCTGCCAATATATTCATCCGTATACCCCTCGGAAGCGCCGGCGCTGCACAGGTATATGCGGTCGTGGGTGCTTGTAGCCCCGAATTTAAGGCCGTAAAACGAAAGCTCGCCGCATAAATGGACGGAACGAAGATGCCTCTCGATAAGCGCTTTTGGATACGCACCCAGTGACGCGCTCAAGAGGGCTTTCACGCGCTTTAGCTCCTCTTCGGCCATATCCGAGGCGGCCGCCGAGATTGGGGACTCGAGCCACTCCACCGGGAAAAAGCCTTCGCCTGTCACGCATCGCACTTCGATGCCATATTCCAGCTCCAGCGGACCGAGGAGGCGCGCGCAGCGGTATTTTTCGGCGGAACCGCAGAAAGCCGCAAAGAGTGAGAGCGCGGCCGGTAAGAGGGCAAAGCGTTTCAGCGTTTGAGCACCTCCGGGGCGAGACGTTCGATCAGCTCGAGCGCGGCAAAGAGTCTGTCCGGGTCGAGAGCGTGCAGTTTTCCAGCGTGTTCGATCATGAGTATGTTATCGGCCTGTCCGGCAAGCCGCCACCCGAAGGGCAGGGCGCGGGCCGAGGACGAACCGTCCGGTAGCGCCTGGATAGCTTCATTGTCCTCGTAGAACATTCCTGCGGAAAAGAGCGCAATGTCGGAGATTCTTCCGGGGCGGGCGATCTCCCCGAGGACGCGGCCGTCCGGAGAGAACTCCGTAACCGTCCGCAGGCCCGGCGCTCCCGTGACGCACCGAAAGCCCCGGTCGGTAATCGCTATCCTGGGGGAGGCGATGGCCCTGTTCGCGAGGATGATGGACGGCGGGGCCGTGGAAACGATGCTCATGTTGTACCGGCCGGCGATGCCGGCAATGACGATGGCCCGCCCTTGCATCCGTTTAAGCTCTGCCCGGTAAAAATCCCCCCGAAACGGCGGCGAAAAATTCTCGCCTTTCAGGAAAGGGGTGGTGCCGCCGCTCGAAGGCGAGTAGCGGTACAGCGACCTGCCCGCCAGGAAGAGGACTGTGTCGTCATCGAGTCGGCACGCGGCGCGAACCGGGCCTTCGGGGTTTGGGACCGTTACGGCGGCCGCCCTTCCCGAATAAATCATCAGCCCTTCGGCCCCGGCGACCGTCAGGGTCCGTTTTGTCGATTCAGCCGAAAGCAGTACCGCGTCCTCCCCGGCTTCTATCGTCCTCCTGAAGGGGAAGACAACGGAAAGCTTTTTTCCGGAACGGAAGACAAGCGAGTTGCCCGACTCGATGGGATACGGCTCGTCGAACGATTCGACAAGCGCCATCGCGATTACGGCGCCCCCGATGTCCGCGATCGTGGACGCCGGAGTTGATTTTTCGTAGCGAGAAAGGGCTCTTTCGAGGGCCTTCCGGCCGTCGTCGGAGCAGGAGGCCACGACGACACACACGAGCGCGACGTGAAGGGCCGTGTGAATGAAGGGCTGTTTCATTGTCCGACCCATTATGGTTTGGAGCGTTTCATCATCACGCGCTCCATGGCCTTGTTGAGGAATGTCGAGTCCATCAGCTCCATCATCATGGAGGCCGCCGCGTTCTTGGCCCGGATGCTGAATCTTGCCGTGGTGAGATAGATGCCGCTCTTGCAGTTTTCGGCGTTCATCCGCTTATAGAAATCGTTGATCTGGGATTCGGTGATGTCGCGGGTGGTTCGGTTGAAATAGATGGCCAGCGGCGGCTCGTTGATGCGTTTGATATTGAAGGCCTTGTAAAAATATTCATTTACATTCACCGGGCTTTTCGATATTATATTGTAGTTGAGCCTTGCGATTACCTCGGTAATGAGCGGCTGGAGCTCCTCGAGGGAAGCCGTAAACAGGACCCTCTGGTTCTCGTTGTCGAGTATGCCGCGGTAGTCCTCGAGCTTCGTTTTGGTGCTTCTATAGGACGAGTTGGTCTCGTAAATTTTCCGCCAGTGGTAGACGGCCTCGGTGATCTTGTTCGCCCGTTCGTAGCACTCGGCCAGGAGATAGCGGTAGGCGAGGGAGTCCTCGTCCTTTCCATCGAGCCCCTTAAGCCCCTCCTCCAGGCACTCGATGGCCTCGTCGTACATATCCTGCTCGAAGTATATCTCGCCGAGGGCGTGGGTGCTTCCGACCAGAAACCGCCGGTCTTTTCGCACGGCATTGTACATGCGCATGGCGGATTCGTAGTCCTTGCGCGACTTGTAGATGGCGCCCAGGTAATACTGCGCCTCGGCCGTATCGGAGGATGTTTCGAGTGATTTGAGGAGATACTGCTCGGCATTGGAATGGTCCGCGGAGTGGTAGCACGATACGCCGAGTGGAAGCAGGCAGTCGTCGAGTGACGGGTCCTGGGTATAGGCCTTTAGAAGGTGCTCGCGCGCGTCGCCGTAGTTTTTCTGACGGTAAAGGACGTGTCCAATTCTGTGGTTGGCGCGTATGTCATCCGGGTTGAATCTCAGGATGGCCCTGTATTCCTCTACCTCCTTCTGCCATTGCTGGGTCTCGTGGTAGAGGTCGGCGAGATGGTAGTGTATGTCGCTCTCGTTCACGAAATCCGCGAATCCGTTTATCCCGAGCAGGCCGTTTAGCTCGGATATCGCGAGCAGATATTGTTTCTGTTTGATTAGAATTCGGGCCCGGAGATAGCGGGCCGGGACATAGTCCTGTTTATTGCCCAGTATCTTCTTTACGATTTCGCTGGCCTTCTGTATTTCGTCGTTTTCGAGGAATTCCTCGGCCTTTTTTATCCGGCCCGGAAGATGGGTCCTGCGCGCGAACAGTGCCGCCATGGCGGCGATGCAGAGCGTAAAGACGGCAGCGAGAAGTTTTATCGTTGTCATCGTTTGTAGTCCGCATGGTCGCGGCCCGGGTCGGGCCCATTGATTTACGTCCGGTAAAAACGTATCGGGGACGCCCGTTTTTTTAAAATGGGCCATTCCCGCCGAACCGTCAAGAATAATACATGCCCGATAACGCGGCCCATAAAATTCTTTACAATAATCCGAAGAACGGTCCAATGTGTATCGTTTCCGGGTGTTTCTCGATTTTAAGGAGGTTTCACATGCCGCTGGTTTCGGTGGTTTTAGGGAGCGATTCGGATCTCCCCAAGGTAAAAAGCTGTTTTGACCTGCTCGAGGAATTCGGAGTCGATTTCGAGGTTGTCGTTTCCTCGGCGCACCGTACCCCGGAAAGGACGAAGGAATGGGCGCTCACCCTTCGCGATCGTGGGGTAAAGGCCGTTATCGCCGTTGCCGGCGGAGCCGCGCACCTGCCCGGGGTCGTCGCCGCGTTTACCACATTGCCGGTTATCGGCGTGCCCATAGAATCCTCCATAGCGGGCGGTCTCGATTCCATTTTTTCGATTTTGCAGATGCCGTCGGGTATTCCCGTGGCGACCATGCCCGCGGGCAAGGCCGGGGGGGCCAACGCGGCTCTCTACGCGGTGGCGATGCTCGCCGCGTTCGACGCCGGGCTCGACGGCAAGCTTTCGACCTACCGGAAAAAGATGGCCGACGGTATCGCGGAGAAAAACGAAAAACTCCAGAAGATCGGTTACAGGGAATACATCAAGGGACTTGAGTCCAAACGTGAGTAGGACGCATGCCGGGCGAGCCCGCCTATTCCTCCGCTTTGGGCTGTTCTTCCTTTTTCGGCCGGTCCGCCTGGCGCTCGAGGTGGACCGCCTCCTCCCGGGCGGTGACGCCGGGTGAGTAGTGGTTCGCCATCGCGAGGCACTTCCTGGGGCATACCTCGACGCAGCGGCCGCAGAAGATGCACCTCAGCCGGTCTATCTCCCATTCTTTAAGGTCCCTTCGTACGGTGAGCGCCTCCGTGGGGCACCTTCGCGCGCACAGGTTGCAGAAGGTACAGGCCTCTATGTCGATTAGGATCATGCCGCGCGAACCGGGGCTGTACTCGCGCTTTTCCCTGGGATAGCGGCGAGTAACCGGGCCCTCGATGAGGTTGCGCGCGATGTTTCTGCCCATTGATAGAAAACTCATCCCGTACCTCTATCGCTCCACGCAGCTTATACAGGGATCGATCGTCAGTATGATGTTCGGCACATCGGCTAATCCCGCGCCTTTTAGCATCTTTACCATCGCCGGCAGATTCGCGAAGGTGGGCGTACGAACTCGAAAACGCTTGAGGTTCTTGGTGCCGTCCGCCTTTACATAATAGATCACCTCGCCGCGCGGCTGCTCGACCCTGCTGAAATATTCGCCCTCCGGCGCGCCGGTCACCCTTATCTCCGTTTCGCCGGGCGGTATCTTTTGCGCCGCCTGTGCAATCAGCTCGATCGACTGGAATACCTCGCGAACGCGCACACGACAGCGGGAGTAGCAGTCGCCGTCCTTCTCGATCACCGGTTCGAATTTAAGGTCGCGATAGGCCGCGTACCCGATTTTTCTCGCGTCCATCGCTATACCGCTCGCGCGAAGGACCGGCCCCACCGTGCCGAGGCGGTGCGCCTCCTCGCCGTCGATCACGCCGACGCCTTTCAATCGGTGCTGGACCGAGTAATCGTTTAGAAAAACGTCGGTGCTGCGCCTTATCTCCGAAGCCATGGTTTCGAGTTTTTCCACGATTCCTTTCATCGTGCCGTCGTCTATGTCACGCCGTACGCCGCCAATTTTACAGCTTCCGAATATGACCCTGCCGCCCGTCGTCGCCTCGATGATGTCCAGAACGCCCTCGCGATGCCTCCAGCAATTCATAAAAAGGCTCTCGAATCCGAAGGCGTCGGCCGCAAGCCCCAGCCACATCAGATGGCTGTGGATGCGCGAGAGCTCGGCCCATACGGCGCGAAGATACAGGGCACGCGGCGGCACGTCCAGGCCCATTATCTCCTCCACGGCCTGGCAGTAGGTCATGCCGTGCATAAAGCTGCAGATGCCGCAGATACGCTCCGCTACGTAGACAAATTCCTGGTAGTCTTTTTTTTCGACAAGCTTCTCGAGCCCCCGGTGCACGAAACCGATCGAGGGAATGGCCTCGACGACGGTCTCGTCCTCCGTTACCAGATCCAGGTGTATGGGCTCCGGAAGGACGGGGTGCTGGGGGCCGAAGGGTATGATGTTTCGCTGCGCCATGTGGGTTCCCTATTCCCCGTCCGCCGGACTTTCTACCGGGCCGGGAGTGACGAAGGGGGTCGGCATGGCTGTACGGTAGAAGTGGCCCTGGTAATCAACAACGATGTTTTTGATATTGAGGCCAAAAAGCTCCCGCATCTCGTTTTCATATACAAAGGCGCTCCAGTATATGATGCTGATGCTCTGTATCTCCTCCCCGGGCTTTACGGAGAGCCGGAGGTTTGTGAAGCTGTAGTTTAAATCGAACGAGTAGTTGACCTCGATCGCGTCCTCAAGAGGAGTACAGCATATCTGCACAAGGCGGTATCCCTGGAAATGGAAATCGGCCACCCTGCCCAGCAGGGTGTCTTTCCCCACCTCGATGATGGCCTGTTCCTCAGTCATTCAGGCGGTACCTCCTCAGTTTTTTCTCCTGCCTCTGCGATTCGACTCTAAGCTTCTTGAATTCCCTGGAGCGCTGTTCGAGTATATCGAGCGCCTTTACGATGCCGTCGATGATCGATTCCGGCCTCGCGGCGCATCCGGGAACATACACGTCGACCGGTATGACCTTGTCGATCCCTCCGAGTACATTATAGCACTCCCTGAAGATTCCGCCCGAAGTCGCGCAGATGCCGACCGCCACCACTACCTTGGGGTTCGGCATCTGGTCGTAGATGTTCCTCACGACCGCGCTGCTGCTCGGGTTTACCGATCCCGTTACGACGAATATGTCGGCGTGTTTGGGGTTGCCCATGTTGATTATCCCGAAGCGCTCGAGATCGTACAGGGGGGTGAGGCTCGCTACCACCTCGATGTCACAGCCGTTGCAGCTCGTTGCGTCGTAATGAATGATCCATGGAGATTTCCTTAAAAACATGCCTCTCCTCCCGCCCTACGGCCTTATGGCGAAATAAAGGATGATGATGTTGGCCGCCCCGAAGAGCGCGGTGACCACCCAGGTGCTTTTGAATGTAAGCTCCCATTTGAAGCGGGCGTTGGTGTTGTCGATGACAATCTCCAGGAAATATAATAGCAGCATTGCCGCTACGCCGACGGCGGAGTTGAAGGAAAAGAAAAGATAGATGATGCCAAGGAGAAGGACGTTCTCGTACCAGTGGCCGATCTCGATCATGGCGAGGGTCGTGCCCGAAAACTCGGTCTTGAGGCCGCTTACCAGCTCCTGGTGCGCGTGCGCGGACATGGAGAGATCGAACGGCGATTTGCGCAGCTTGATGGTGAGGACGTGCAGATATCCGAGGAACACGCCCGGAAGGAAGAGTATAAGAGGTTTGTCGTATAATGCGATCGCGTCAACCCTGAAGGTGCCGGTAACCAGGTACATCCCGACGGCGACAAGTATGATCATAGGGTCGTAGGACATCATCTGTATGAGCTCGCGTTCGGCGCCGAGATGGCAGTATGGGGAGTTTACCGAAAACCCCGCCAGCGCGAAGAAGACCCCGGCAAGCGTAAGCGCGAAGATGACCAAAAGGAGGTCTCCTCCCAGAAAGAAGAGGGAGCCGGTGAATATCATGAACACGAAGAAGAGTATAACGTTGAAGTTCTGGAACTTGTTTACGATGATCTTTTCCTTCTGGAACAGCTTGAGGACGTCGTAGAAGGGCTGGAGGATCGGCGGCCCTATTCTGCCCTGCATGCGCGCGCTCAGCTTGCGGTCGATGCCGGCCAGCAGGCCTCCGAGGAGCGGCGCCAGCACTATGTAGATGGCCGCCTTGAGGTGGATGTTGTCCAGGTGGATATAATAATCGATCGGCGTCATGTGATCACCACTCCGATCATGAGTATGACCAGGAAAACCGCAGCGACCCAGCCGAAATCGAAAAGGCGTTTCTCGCTGAAAAAGCTGTCGAGATAATAGTTTCGTATATCCGCGGTCAGCTCCTCCCCCGTCGAGCCGAGAAAGCGGATGTTGTCCACGTTCGCGCCTCCAAGGTAGGTTCCGACCCGCTTGTAGTCCTTGTCCAGCCAGGCGTAGTACATAAGCGCGACGGGCAGCATGGTGAGGAGCCCCAGCATGATGATCATTATAATGATGATGTTGAACCTGTCCATCGACGGACTCGTCCCGAAGAGCTCGGTGATGTATGGCTCGATGAGAGCGGAGGAGAGGACAGGGAATATTATGCACACGCCGATGGTCATGAACGAGAGCACGGCAAGTGTCGTCCATTCCCAGGGGCTTACCACCTTTTCGAGGTTCTTGAGGCCGTATTTGATGGTAATGATCTTGCCCATCCATTTGGTCCAGAAGAATAGCGTGGCCGCGCTGCCGTAGGCCAGAATTATCGCCATGATGGGGTTAAAATCGATAAAGGCCTTGAGCGTGGCCCACTTGCTGATGAGCATTCCGAACGGGGCGAGGAACATTCCGGATATACCGATGATCATGGCGGCCGAGACCTTAGGCATCACCATGATTAAAAAGTCCATGTTTTCGATCTCCTTGCTGCTCAGCTTGTGCTCCGTGATGCCCACGCACAGAAACATGAGCGATTTCGCCACGGCATGAAAGACGATAAGCAGGATGGCGCTCCAAATAGCCTCGCTGGTGCCTATTCCGGCACAGGCGACGACGAGCCCTAAGTTCCCTATGGTGGAATAGGCAAGCACCTTCTTCGCGTTGCTCTGCGATATGGCGATGAGCGAGGTGACGAGAAATGTAAGGCCTCCCAGATAGGAGAGCATGGCGGCGGCAAGGGTCCCCTTGAGCGCCGGGGCGACCTTTATTATTATGTACACCCCGGCCTTGACCATGGTGCTGGAGTGCAGCAGGGCCGATACGGGCGTGGGGGCGACCATGGCCCGGGTTAGCCATGAGGAGAAGGGCAGTTGAGCGGATTTGGCGAGTCCCGAAAACGCGATTAAGGCCGCCGGAAAGACGGCATAGGCGCCGCCGTCGGCGATGAGGCGGTCGAGCTCCAATGTCCCGGCGTATATACCCGCGTAGGAGATTCCGACCGCGAAGGCGAGGCCGCCCAGAAGGTTCATGGTGAGCGCGGAGAAGGCGCTTCCTATCGATTCCTCGTCCTCGTGATATTTGATGAGAAGGAAGGAACAGACTGTCGTTACCTCCCAGAAAAAGTAGATCCACTTGAGATTGTTTGAAAAGACTATACCGAACATGGCCGAGAGGAACAGGTACATCAGAAAGAAAAAGACCCTTCTGTTGTCCTCGGATTCCTTGTGCCGCTCGTGGTACTCCTCGATGTAGCCTATGGCGTAGAGGCAGATGAAGCTGCCGATTACGCCTATGATGAGGGCGAGGATGATGGAAAAATTATCGATGAACAGACTGTGGGCCACATGGATGCCCGGGGCGGCCACTGTTTCGAAGTGGACCAGAAGACCGAGCTGCAGAAGCGTAAAAAGCACCACCAGATAGCGCCTGTACCGCACCCCCATGTAAAGGACAAACGCCGAGAGGGCCGCCTCCAGGGCCAGCATGGAGCGCTCTATCCAGACGCTTTCGAGCTCGAAACGCACAGTCCCGCCCGAGGATTCATACAACAGGCGGATGGCGCCGGCTATAAGCGCGATGTTGGCTATGACCGCTACCGTCCGCCGCACCGATTTAACCGGTATGGAGAGAAGGAGGAGCGAGACCCCCGCGGGGAAGAGTATCAGAAAGAGTATGGTTTCCACATGACCTTCCGGGCCCATCATCACGAAGGCCGCCGGGCCAAGCCTTGCTGCCCGGAAGCCACTCGAATTATACTACCGGCCTGCGCCGCAAAGTCAATGAAAAAGTCAGCGATATTTTTTCATTGCGCGCTGAATTTCGCGCTCGCCCTCGCGCTTCTGTATCGATTTTCGCTTGTCGTACAGGGCCTTCCCCCTGGCAAGCCCCAGGAGGAGCTTGACCTTTCCGTTTTTAAAGTACATCTTCAACGGCACAAGGGTCAGCCCCTTCTCGTTCAGCTTCCCGGTGAGGCGACGAATCTCATGCCTGTGCAACAGGAGCTTTCTCTCGCGTGTCGGCTCGTGGTTGAAACGGTTTCCCCTGTCGTAAACGGCGATATTGAGCCCGAGTATGTAGGCCTCTCCGTTCCTGATCCTGGCAAAGGACTCGTTGATGCTCACCTTTTTCTGCCTGACCGACTTTACCTCCGTGCCTACAAGGACGATGCCGGCCTCGAAGGTTTCGAGCACCTCGTACTCGAAGCGGGCCTTTTTGTTTTTTGCAATGTCCGAAAAATTATCTTCCACTCGCGTTTCTCCATTCCCGCGTCGACGCTTGTATACTTGCCATACCGGACGCCGCGCGGTCAAATCTTTTTAGGCCCGCTTAATGGTATTTGCCTCAAGCCGGGTCCTGGCCTATCCTTAGGAGTCGCGGTGGGCTTCCGCCGGGCCGTGAACTCGAGGTGGCGGCGCTCGCGGAAGGCGGGGGCACGGGTTTGGACATCACCTCCAAGCTCGATGTCTGCGGCTAGGCTGTTGAAACGCGCCGGCTTGGCATATGCGAAAGGGATCCACCTTTGAAACGGCGCACAACAGATTTAATTCGCCATCGAGTGGATATGTGGGTGCGATCGGGCGGCGCGTTTTATTATCTTGACTTGTCCCGATTTGCCTTTATCATTTCACGCGTCACTTCATCCGCGGGAAATTATCAATGCCGGCCGTTAGAGTATTCATAGTCGAGGACGAAAAGATCGTCTCGCGCGATCTCCAGAACGTGCTGGAGTCGATGGGATATGAGGTCGTCGGCGTCGCCACCTCCGGTGAAGAGGCCGTCGGACTGATCCCGGAGAAACGGCCGGATATCGTTCTTATGGATATAATGCTGAAAGGGGCGATGGACGGCATAGAGGCCGCCGAGAAGGTCCGCCTGGAGATCGATGTTCCGGTGATCTACCTCACCGCTTACGCCGACGACACGACCCTCCAGCGCGCCAAGATCACGGAGCCATACGGCTATCTGCTCAAGCCTTTCGACGAGAGGGACCTTTCCATAGCAATAGAGATGGCGCTCTACCGCCATCGCATGGAGAACAGAGTCCGCGAGAGCGAGCGTCTTCTGTCCGCCACCCTGAGGAACATCGGCGAGGGTGTCGCGGCCATCGACGACGATGGAAGGGTGGTGTTCCTCAATCCGCAGGGCGAGGCCCTTACAGGCTGGTCGGCGGAAGATGCCAGGGGAAGGCCGATCGAGGAGGTCTTCAGCGTGCTTATATTCCTGGAGGGCGTCGAAAAGACTGGCGACTTTAATCGGGTGCTTAAAGGCACCTCCGGCGATAACGGTTTTATACTGATGGACAGGGCCGGAGGGAGAAAGCACGTCGAGTTCAACGCTTCGATAATACGGGACGAAAAGGGCGCCGCGACGGGGGGCGTGCTCAGCTTCCGCGATATAAGCGCGCGACGGAAGGCGGAGGAGGAGCTTCGTCGCCACCGCGAACACCTCGAGGAGATGGTGCTCGAAAGGACCGCCGAGATACGCGCCGCCAATGAAAAACTCCACGGCGAGATAGCGGAGCGCATGAAGGCGGAGAAGGAGCTAAAGAAGGCCATGGAGATGGCACAGGCGGCCAACCGCGCCAAGAGCGAGTTCCTTGCCAATATGAGCCACGAATTGCGCACGCCGCTCAACTCGATCATCGGATTCTCCAAGCTCATGAAGATGCAGTTCGAGGACGGAGATTTTGCGAATTATCTGGACAACATCCTCTCATCCGGACTGCACCTGCTCAAGATCATCAACGATATCCTGGACGTCTCGAAGATAGAATCGGGGCGCATGGATTTCGAACGCGCTCCCCTGGATCCCGGAGAAATCATCGCCTCCTGCGTATCCATGATGGAGGTGCAGGCCGGCGAAAGGGGTGTTAAACTCGAAAACCGCTTGAGCCTCCCCGGGGAGCTTGCGATCTTCGGAGACGCCAAGCGCATCAGGCAGATATTTATAAACCTCATTTCAAACGCGATTAAATTCAACAGGTCCGGCGGCTCGGTCGGGATCGACGCCCGGACGGAAGGGGCCATGCTTGTAGTCGAGGTTTCGGACACCGGCATCGGAATCAAGCGGGAGCACCTTTCCTTCATCTTCGAGAAATTCAGCCAGGTCAATTCCGACCTGAACCGCGATACGCAGGGAACGGGCCTGGGGCTTACCATCTCGCGCATGATAGCGGAGGCCCACGGTGGCCGTATCGGCGTGCGGAGCGTGTATGGAGAGGGAAGCACCTTCACGGTGAGCCTGCCACTGTGCGGTGACGAGGCTCGCTCCGACAGGGGCGCGTGAGCGGGCATTAAAACTATTGGAGAGGACCGCAATGAGTGAAGCCATGAGGAAGACAGTAATCTACAGGCCGAAGGACCCCATCCTGATTGTGGAGGACAACAGGGAGACGCAGGATCTTCTGCGGGGGATCTGCAAGAACATGGACGTGCCCGCAGTCGTCGCTGTGAACGGTGAGGCGGCGCTCGGGATGCTCGACGAGCACGAATACTCGATATTTATCGTGGACCTAATGATGCCCGTAATGGACGGGAAGACATTCATCTCACACCTTAAAAAACGCCTTCCGGAATCGATTGTGCTTGTCGAGACGGCCCTCGATTCGCCCGGCACCATCATCGACATAATGAAGATGGGCGCATTCGATTACATCATCAAGCCGATCGACCCGGAGCTCTTTCAGGCGAGCGTGGTGCGCGGCCTCGAGTATAAAGCCCTGCGCGATCACGAACGGAACATGAGCATGAGCGCCGGGCTCAAGATACGCAGCCAGATCGAATGGCTGAACTACAAGGAAAGCCGCCGCGTGGCGGACAAGGATTATTCCGAGACCAAATCGGTGTACAATCTGAAAACCTCGCTCTCCCAGGGGGCGGGCTTCGGCACCCTTGTTTCGTTAATTGACGTAATGGCCGCCACCATGACGGGAGAGGGCGACAATTACATTGTTCAGAAAGACATTGTCGAAATGCTGATAGAGAACAACACCTACTGCCGCAATCAGCTTGCCGGCCTTCAATCGACGACCGCGATAATGGACGAGAGGTTCCCCCTCTCCCGTTCGAGCGCATCGGAACTCCTGGAGGCGCTTCCCGGGATGGTTGAGGCGGTGCTCCCGTATATAGAGCGCAAAAAACTGCGCATAACCTATCCCGAGCTGAAGACCAACTGCGCCCTCGACCTGAATTTCGAAAAGATCGGCCTCATGATGGAAGAGCTCATCGTGAACGCGTACAAGTACTCGGTAAAAGGGAGTTCGATCAACATTTTCTGCCACATCAGTGAGGGCTACTTCTGGCTTTCGATCAAGAACGACGTGACGGAAAAACCGTATGGCGGCATTCCGGCAGAATACGAAAAGCTGGTGGTAGAGCCTTTTTTCAGACTGCTTCCTCCGGACGAGTCGGCGGCCCTTATAGAGAAATTCGGTTTCGGGCTTGGGCTCGCCGTGGCCGACAACATAGTGCGAAAGCACAACGGGATATTTCTCATACACGACGTAAAGGACCACACCGGCAGAGAGGCCAAAAGCTGCGTGCTTGCGGAGATCCTGTTGCCGGTCGTGGTCGAGGAATGAAATTTATCGGACGGATGGAGGGACCGTGAATACCGGAGACATTTATCGGGAGCTTTCGCGCAGGCTGATGATGGAAAATTCCGAGCTCATTCCGAGCATCTGGCGCGCGGTGTGCGACGAAAGGGAGGCGCGTCTGGTGGCCGCGCTTCCCGGGACCGTTGCGGAGCTTAGCGAAAGGATGGGAATCGGAAGCGAAGAGATCCGGGGAATGCTCGCGAGCCTTTTTCAAAAGGGGGCCGTTTTCGAGTCGGCGCGCGATGGGGAGACCCTTTACCGGATGCCGAGGCACATTATACAGTTCCACGACGCAACGCTACTGTGGAAGGAGGCGCCCGGGGAGATGATCGACCTTTGGGTGCGTTTTATGGACACGGAATACGCATCGCTATTGGAACTCGTTACGCAGATTAAAATGCCCTCTTTCATGAGGGTGATTCCAATAAACGAAACCCTGGATACGCTTAGCGGCGTAATGGTATACGAGGATGCGGCGCGCCTAATCGAGGGGGCGGAGACGATCGCGGTGGTGCCATGCGTTTGCCGAAAATCTCAGAAGCTCTGCGACAGGCCCGTGGAGATATGCATTCAGCTCAACAGGGGGGCCGAATATACGCTCAAGCGGGGTACCGGGCGCAAGATCGACAGGGCCGAGGCGCTCGATCTTTTAAGAAAGGCCGAGGAGGCGGGACTCGTCCACATGGTCGAAAACAGGGCCGGGATGGGAAACGCAATCTGCAACTGCTGTCCATGCTGCTGCGAGATGCTGCGCTACGCGGCGAATCCGAAGACGGCGGGAGTGCTCGCCCCGAGCCGTTACGCCGCGCGGGTTAATGCCGGAGCATGCACGCTCTGCGGCGAATGCGTCGAGGTATGTCCGGTGCACGCCATCGTCCTGGGCGATGAGGCGGCCGGGATCGGAGAGGCCTGTATAGGCTGCGGCCTGTGCGCCAGGACCTGTTCGTCGGGCGCGATTGCCCTGTACGAGACCAGGCCTTCCGGCCATATTCCTTCGTAAAGTCCCTTGGGATTATCGGCGGTTTTTAGGCGCGGACACGGCGCATCGCGACGGCGCCGCCAGAGGCGATGAATATGGTCCCCAGCCATACGAGCCAGATGAGCCGCTTGAACGAAACCTCCACGATGGCCGAATCGGGAGGCGTTGCCGCTCCCTTCGGCGCCTCTACGAAGATGTACACGGTCCTGTCGCTCACGTTAAAATCGAGCAGGCGAACCTCCTGCCCCGTGAATGGTATGCGCGCGCTTATCTCTTTCCTGTGCCCGGCTTCACCCATAACAAGGCCAGGACTGATCGAGGCGGAGGCCGGGCCACGCCGCGCCAGGAGCCTTGCAAAGAGCTTCATCTCGCCGCCGGATCTCATGTGCTCCCGGTCTACGTCGAATCCCTCGAAGGTGATTTGAGCGCCCGGGGTCTTTGCGGCCGATCCCTTTTCGAGCACAAATCTGGTAAGCGAGTCGATTCCGGAGCGGTATTCCACCGGGGAGATGTAAACATCATGCGAGAGGCCGTAGCTGATATAGGGTTCACGATAGAGCGAGTGCGTTCGCTGATCCATATAATACGGGGTCTGGATCTCGCTCACCGAGCGGCCCCGCGCAAAGGTGAAGGCCAGCGCCGATTTACCGGAGTCGGTTATGCCTCTGAAGGTAAGGGCCGAATCGCCGACCACGGTATGCCTTCCGAGCGGAAGCTCCAGTTGTTCCTCGGTCGAATGGAGAGACGAGGAAACGATGCCGAGCGCCAGTACGGCGACGCCGATGTGCGCGAGTCGCGACGGCAGCACTACGGCCGGCCTGTATTTCAAGAGATCGAAGATGCCCCAGAGCGCCACGAATATGGCGGCGGCCGAAAAGACGTAGGCAATGGGGGCGGACGAATGATTTATATTGAAAAGGACGGCCATGATAACCGCCGTCGCGCCGACCGCCGAGAGCTTCCACGCGGATGGCCTTTTGGGGAACTGGAAGACGGCGGCGAGGGCGATCGCACCGAGGATAAGCATCCCCATGGGCGCGGAGATGCCGTTATAGTAGCCCGTCTGAAGGGAGAACGGCGCCGCCGCGAAGAGGGATGAGATGATGGGCATGGAGGTTCCGACGAGAATGAGAAAGGCGTATACGCAGATAGTAATGATGCCGTAGGCCACGAGCGTGTCCCAGGAGAGGGCCGAATCCCCAAGCCTTTTCGCGCTCATGTCGCGGAAGCGCGCGGCGAACAGGAAGATCGAAATTATCACGTAGAACAGCATGAAAAAAACGAGGTGCCTGGAAAGCCCGAGATCCGAGAATGAATGCACGGAAAAATTCGAGAGCACTCCGCTGCGAGTCAGAAATGTGCTGTAAAAAACGAGGATAAAAGACGCGAGCGCGAGCGCGATGTTCGTGCGTACCAGCGCCCCCTTCCGCCGCTGGACGAGCATGCCGTGCACAAGCGCCACGAGCGCGAGCCAGGGGATGAGCGAGGAGTTCTCGACCGGGTCCCATCCCCAGTACCCTCCCCAGCCCAGCACCTTGTAGGCCCAGTATCCGCCTAAGAATATGCCGATTCCAAGGGAGGTCATCGCGAAGAGAGCCCACCCGCGACTGCGCTCGATCCAGGTGGAAAAGTCCTTTCTAAGAAGCGCCGCTATGGCATAGGCGAAGGGGATTGTGGCGGCGGCGTAGCCAATAAAGAGCATAGGGGGATGCGCCACCATCCATGGGTCTTGCAGAAGGGGGTTGAGCCCGGCTCCGTCCGGCGGCACCGCGCCGACCGGAAACAGTTCGGGGTCGACCTGCCATACATATCTGAAGGGGCTGTAGATCGCGAGAATGAGAAGCAGAAAGACCTGGCTTATGGTGACGATCGACATTACCAGGCATTCGTCGCGGTCGTTCGAACGTATAATGAAAAATCCGAGGACGTACAGGATGAACACCAAGAGGAGAAGGGTCCCCTCCTGCCCCGCCCATACACCCGCTATGAGATATGCGAGGGGGAGGTCGCGGGATGAATAATTGAAGACATAGTTGAACTGGAATCCATGGCTTACGAAGGCGAAAAGGAGCAACAATATGGAAAACAGGGTGGAGATGCCGCCCAGGTAGAAAATTCTGCGCGCGGTTATCCTTGCCAGGGCGTTTCCGGCGGCCCCTTTTGCCAGGAAATAGAGCGATATGACCGCAAGCAGAAGAGAGACGAGAATTAAGACCGTGCCTGTGTTCATCGGGGTTTTTCTCCGGTGTATTTTGAGGGGCACTTGACCAGGATTCTGTCCGCGACGAAGAGGCCCCGCGCGGCGTCCCAGGATCCCAGCGCGACAATACGGTCGGCATGCTCGAAGTTCTGCGGCCTCGCTCCGTTATGCACCACCCGAAAGGCGGTGCCGTCCTCATCCCTCATGGTGAACATGAATGAGCCCTCGGAGACGTCAACGGGCGAGGATCCGGGCCGCTCCCCGATTATCTGGACATATTCTCCGGACCTCATGGCCTCGGCGAACGAGACATAGGGGGTGATCATGCCCCGCATGGAATAGGCGGCAATGGCAAGGCAGGCCACGACGATCAGCGAGCCGACGGCGCGTTTAGCGTTCATCGATCTTTTTCTCCAGCCGGGAGAGGTCCCGGTCAATTTTAAAGAGGAAGGCCCCTATGGCGAACCAGAGGAGAAGCACTACCCACATTACGAGGTTTGCGGGGCCGGCCGACTCGGATGTTTCGGAGGCAAGCGCCGAAGCGGCGGGCCATGCGGGCGGCAGGGTTAAAAGGAAGGCCGCCCGTGCGGCATGAACGAGTTTATTCATCGGACAAGTCCTCCATGGCGGCCTGGATTTTCGAAACCCGGTTCGTTATCCGGAGAAGATGAAAGTAGAGCAGGCTGAAGGCCGCGGCGGAAACGATTAGGGCAAGCTTCATTTCGGGCTCCAGAAGTATTTTCATGCCCGGGTTTATCACCGGGTCCGGGTGCAGGGAGCGGAATACGCGCGGAATGACGAAGACGAAAAACGGCATGACGGTCATGGCGATGACGAGGTAGGCCGCGGAAAGCCTGCCGCGCGAGGCCTTTCCGGCGAGAGCGGAACGAAGGCTGAAATATGCGAAATATATTAGGAGCAGGATTACGATAGAGGTCTCCCTGGGGTCCCAGTTCCAGTAGCTTCCCCACATGAGCTTCGCCCATACCGAGCCTGTGGCCGTGGCGAGGAGCGCGGAGAACGTGCCGAGAGTCGCCGAGTTGTGGAATGTGGTCTCGGCGGCCGGGAAACGCCCTTTCGAACCGGCCAGAAAGGCGACGGAGGCGATTCCCGAAACCGCGAAGGCCATGACCGAAACCCAGGCCAGGGGAACGTGAAAATATAGCAGCCTGCTCGTCTCGCCGAGGACCTCGGCGGCGGGCGCGTACACAAACGCCATGACTATGGCGGCGGGCATGAATACATGGACAAGCCTTGTGATAGCCATATCGATCGCGCCGCCGGGGATTATTCTTCGATCCAGATGTGCCCGAAAAGCATATACGATACAGCGACGAGCGCGCCCGAAAATGCAAGTAAAAAAACAATGCTTTGCGCCGCGCCGCCCCCGGCGATCGAAGACTGGGTGGCTTTAATCGAGACCCAAAGCGGGGGGAGCACCACGGGAAAGGAGATGATGGTGAAAAGCGACCCGCGTCCGCCCGCCCTGGCGACAATGGCGCCAAGCGCCGTCGTGGAGGAGGCTATGGCCGCGGAGCCAGCGCAGGCGACCAGCGCAAACCGGCCCGGGGAGGCAATTTCGACATTGAGAAAAAAGACATACAGAGGTACAACCGCGGCGGCGATGACGGCCATGACGGCCATGTTGAAAACGAGCTTTGCCGTGAACACGGCGAGCTCCGGGGAGGTGGTGCGCAGAAAAAGGGCGGTGCCCTCCTCCTCCTCGCGCGTAAATACGTGGGAGAGGCCGTTCATTGCGCTGAAGAAAATGATGATCCAGAAGAGCAGCGCGTGTGTCCGGGTTTCCAGTCGCGCGCCGCCGGCGGTAAGGCTTACGGCGAGCGTGGTGATGGCGGCGAATGAAAGCGCAACGTTGACGGCAAAGCGCCGCCTGAACTCTATGCGGAAGTCCTTGGCGATATTCGCCAGTATAGCTTCAATCAAGTCGCACCTCCGAAGAGCAGAGTGCGGCCTCGCCGCGGTCGTTCGTGGCGATGATGAGGGCGGTGCGCGCGCGGATTAGCTCTATAAACTCCGCGAGCTTCCACCGGCCCTCATCGTCGAGGTTCGCGCCCGGCTCGTCCAGAATTAGAAGGGCCGGGTCGTGCAACACCGACAGTATGAGCTTTAGGCGCTGGCGCATACCGGAGGAGTAATGTCTGAGGAGCTTGTCGCGATGCCGGGCAAGGCCGAAAAATTCGAAAAGGGGCGCTGCCGTAAGAGGGTCGGCCCCCCGCGCCCGTGCGGCGAAACGGACGTTTTCCATTCCGGTAAGCTCATCGTACGGGTTGACGCGCGGAGCGGCAAGCCCCGTGACGCGAAGCAGGCTTTCGCCTTGCAGGGGGGCCCCGTTCAGATAGTGAGAGATAGTACCCCTGCCGGGGCGCCGTATGCCGGCAGCGATGTCGCAGAGCGTGGATTTTCCGGAGCCGTTAGGGCCGGTAAACGCGGCCGACTCGCCCGTGGCGATGGAAAAGGACACGTTTTCGAAAACCCTCGTTCGGCCGTAGGATTTCGAAAGCGATACCGCGTCCAAACTGAATGATCTGACGGTCATGGTGCTTGTTGTACAAAATATTCTCCGGCTCAAACGAATCGGAGTGCTTCCTATACGAAGGCCCGTGTTTAGGCTTGTCAAACGATTTAATCGAGCCTTTGCGGTAAGCGCGTCAAAGCTTTTTGGTGTTTCATTCTTTTAACGCCCTCACCCCCCGGCCCGCTTCGGCTGGCTCAGCGACCGCTCGTTTCGATACGCACTTTCAGTGCTACTCAACGAGCGAGGGCCGGTCGCTGAGTAGCGAAGCGTATCGAAGCGACCGAACTTCGACCCGGTCACCTCAACGCCCCCGGCGCTTTGCGCCACCCCCGGAGGGGGTTTTGCTGATGCCTATGGCCTGTTGGATTACTGACGGATAGGCCTTATATGCTCTTCGTGCAAAAGTTAGGGGTTACAACCCCTTGTTCTCTGAAGATATTAGCCTGATGCCACGAAGAACCCCCTTATTACAGAGCAAGGGGCTGAAGCCCCTTGTGCTCGATGACTTATTCAAACTTTCAACTTTCGACTTTCGACTATTTGGTTTTTGTCAACATCACAGCTCGATTTTTAACGATTCCCGATAGTTTTTTCTTTAGACATTTGCTTTTATTACATGCCCTTGCGATATTGTATTTGATAAGGTATCCTCTAATAATCAGGTTTCCCCGCCCGCCTTCCGCGGGCGAGGAAGCATAGTTTTTATGACTGCCCAAAAGCTGCCAGTTCCGTGACCGGCGGCATATCAGGATGATAACGAATGTCTTTAAGCTTTCTTCCCATAACCCGGTCGGAGGTCGACGCCCTCGGCTGGTCCGACGCGGATGTTGTCCTTGTAACAGGCGACGCCTATGTGGACCATCCGTCCTTCGGCAGTGCGGTTATAGGCCGTGTACTGGAGGCCGAGGGCTACAGGGTCGCGATCATGTCGATGCCTCCATGGAGGGAGCCCGGGGCGGCCTCCATGTTCGGCAGGCCACGCCTCTTCTTCGGGGTGAGCTCGGGCAATGTGGATTCAATGCTTTCCCGCTATACCGCCTTCAGAAAGGTCCGTAACGACGATCCATACGCGCCGGGAGGAGCGGCGGGCGAAAGGCCCGAGAGGGCGGTGATAGTGTACGCCAACATGATCCGCTCCGTTTTTAAAATGTGCCCATAGTTATAGGCGGCATAGAGGCCTCTATGCGTCGATTCGCCCATTACGATTTCTGGGACGACAGGGTGCGCCGCTCCATAATGCTCGATTCGCGCGCCGATATTCTTGTTTACGGGATGGGCGAGAGGCAGATCGTCGAGATTGCGCGCAGGCTCGATGCCGGGGAGGGCCTTTCCGGAATACCGGGGACCGTGGAGCTGCGGCGGGAGCCTCCCGCGGGAGCGCATCTCCTTCCGCCGGAGGCCGAGGCCATAAGGGACAGGCGGGCCTACTCGCGCTTTTACCGCGAGTTTCATCAAAACCAACACCGCGTCCTCGCCCAGGAATCGGGAAAACGCTTCATCGTCCAGCATCCCCCTCCGCGCATGAGCGGCGAGGAACTCGATGCCGTGCACGCCCTGCCGTTCGCACGGCTGCCGCATCCATTTTATACGGACGAGGTGCCGGGCTTCGCGACCGTGCGCGCCTCGCTTGTCTCACATCGCGGTTGCGTATCCGGATGCGCCTTCTGTTCCATCGCCCTGCATCAGGGGAGGCGGATCGTTCGGCGAAGCGAGGGCTCTGTTCTGGAGGAGGCGGCGCTTCTCGCAAGCTCGAAGGGCTTCGGCGGGCACATAACCGATGTGGGCGGGCCCTCGGCCAACATGTACGGGGCCGTGTGCGCGGCGGACTGGCGCTGTTCCAGAGAGAGCTGTCTTTACCCGGAGATCTGCCCGAATCTAAGGATTAATACGGCCTCCTGGATGGGGCTTCTGGCCAGGACCCTCGAGTTGCCGGGCGTGCGGCACGCCACCGTGGGTTCGGGAATACGCTACGACCTCTTCATGCGCGACGATCCCTCGCTTCTGGACAGGCTGGCGCGTCATCACGTTAGCGGCCGTCTCAAGATAGCGCCCGAGCACACCTCGGCCGGTGTGCTCGATGTTATGCGAAAGAGACATCTGTATGGGATAGAGGACTTCGCCGACGCCTTCCATTCGGCCTCCAGCAGGGCGGGAAGGCGGCAGTATATCGTCCCCTATCTGATGTCCTGCCATCCGGGCTGCCGAATGGGCGATATGCGCGAGATGCGTAAGCGCGTGCTCGCCGCCTTCGGCTTCGTGCCGGAGCAGGTGCAGGCCTTTATTCCGCTTCCGCTCACCCTTTCCTCGGCGATCTATCACACGGGCATGGACCCGCTTACGGGAGAGGAAATCTTTGTGGCGCGCACAGATCAGGAGCGCAGGGGACAGCATGATGTATTTCATAAAAAAAGGAACAGCTAAACAAAAATATAGTATTTTTCTTGACTTTTTCGGATAAATAGACGAGGTAATCATTGAGAATCGCGGCCGCCAGGGAGCGGCCCGCCTATTGAGCGCGTTTTTCTTCCGGCGGCCGGTTTTTTGTTTTTACATTTTCTTGCCTGAATTCGTTTACATAGTAGCATGGGGCCGGAAACTTGCCGGACGCCCGGCGCCGTCAGAACGCAATCCCCTATCGGAGCGATACCGTGAGGGCGGTTTGAAAACACGAGGAGATCGGAATGTCAGAACAAAAGGAACTAAACCAGAAGATCCAGGCCCTCGAGTCGGCCATGGCCCAGATCGAAAAGCAGTTCGGCAAGGGCTCCATCATGCGCCTCGGCGACGAATCGGCCAAAATAAAGGTGGCCTCAATATCTTCGGGCTCCATCGAGCTCGACGTGGCGCTGGGCATAGGGGGCATCCCGCGCGGGCGCATCACAGAGATTTTTGGCCCGGAGTCCTCCGGCAAGACCACTCTAACCCTGCACATGGTGGCCGAGGCGCAGAAGCTCGGCGGGGTAGCCGCGTTTGTAGACGCGGAGCACGCGCTCGATCCGGCCTATGCCGCCAAGCTCGGCGTGAATACCGATGATCTCCTCGTTTCGCAGCCGGACACGGGCGAGGAGGCGCTCGAGATAACCGAGGCGCTGGTGCGCTCGGGCGCGCTCGACGTGGTGGTCATAGACTCGGTAGCGGCCCTTGTCCCGAAGGCGGAGATAGAAGGCGAGATGGGCGACTCGCATATGGGCCTGCAGGCCCGCCTAATGAGCCAGGCGCTTCGAAAGCTGACCGGCGTTATCGCCAAATCCAAGACCTCGGTCATATTTATAAACCAGATACGGCACAAGATAGGCGTGATGTTCGGCTCGCCCGAAACCACTACCGGCGGAAACGCGCTCAAGTTCTACGCATCGGTGCGCCTCGACATCCGGCGCATCGAAACCTTAAAGAACGGCGATGAGGCAATCGGCAACCGCGTTCGCGTTAAGGTCGTAAAGAACAAGGTGGCCCCCCCGTTCAGGCAGGCGGAATTCGACGTGATGTACGATTCCGGCATATCGCGCGAGGGCGGCATACTGGACATGGGAACGACCCTCGGCATCGTCAAGAAGGCGGGCACCTGGTACTCCTACGGGGAGGAGCGAGTGGGGCAGGGCCGCGAGAACGCCAAGACCTTTCTAAGGGAGCACCCGGACATGGCCCAGGAGATCGAGCGAAAGGTAAAGCTGGCGACCGGCATTCTGGCGGACGAAAACCCGGCCGAGGAAGCGGTAAAGGCCTAAGGGCCCGGGGTCTTTCATGAGGGACGTCCGCCTCAAATCGGCCGACGACATCGCGCGCATCCGTGAGGCGGGGCTTATTATAGCCGAAATCTTCGCCGAGCTCTCGGTGGAGGACCTCGAATCGCGCACAACGCTGGATATAGACCGCTTCATCGAAGAGCGAATACACCGGCGCAGGGCGCGGCCCTCGTTTAAGACCATCCGCCGGTACGATCACGCCAGTTGCATCTCGCTTAACAACGAGATCGTCCACGGGATACCCTCGAAAAATAAGCTTGTGCGCGCCGGGGACCTGGTTAAAATTGACATCGGCGTGGTAAGGAACGGTTACTTTGCCGACGGCTGCGTTACATTCCCTGTGGAACCGGTCCGCGAGCGCGCCGCTCTTCTCGTGCGCACGGCGGAGGAGGCTCTAAATCTGGCGATACCCCTTCTTCGCGCCGGAAACCGCCTGGGCGACCTTGGCGCGGCGATCCAGTCCCTCGCCGAGAGCAGGGGTTTTAGCGTGGTCAGGGATTTCAGCGGCCATGGGGTGGGGTTTGCCGTGCACGAGCAGCCCCTGGTTCCGCATTTCGGCAGAAAGGGTACGGGGCTGGTCATAGAGGAGGGTATGGTGCTGGCTATAGAGCCGATGATAAACGAGGGCGTGCCGGATGTGCTATCCCTTCCGGACGGCTGGACGGTCGTGACGGCCGATGGAAGGCTTTCGGCTCAGTTTGAACATACGGTGGCCGTAACATCGAAGGGCCCGGTGGTGCTGACGGCCTGACTGCGATTCGGAGAAACCGTTCAGTTTTTCTGAGTACTCGATAAACCGGGCCATGGTTGGCCAATGTGCGGGCTGGAGCGTTTCTTCATTCAAAGCGATTATTGCCGGTCCGTGCGGTGGCGGGGCCGGCATAAATGTTTAAAGCATAAAATGAACCGCCATTCGCCCGGGCGAAGCGCGCGAACCCGCCCTCGAATTGGATTCGGGCGCCTGTTTTTATGAATCGATTGAACGCGCCGGTCTCCGGACGGCGCCGCATGATGGTTGCCTTTGATTCAAGATTTTATATCCCTGGAAAAGGAACGATGCCTCGAAAGGACCTAAAAGACATACAGTCGGAGTCCGATCCCCGGAACCTGCCGATCGACAAGGTCGGGGTGAAGGACATATCCTATCCGGTGGTGGTGCTCGACAGGGCCGAGGGGCGCCAGCACACGGTTGCCCGAGTCAACATGTATGTCGACCTGCCGCACAATTTTCGCGGCACTCACATGAGCCGCTTCATAGAGATACTGAACCGCTACCAGGACGGCATCAGCACGCTCAATATCCGCGAAATACTGGATGAAATGAAGGCCGCGCTTTCGGCGCGCAACGCACATTTCGAGATAGACTTTCCCTATTTCATCACCAAGGAGGCGCCTGTCTCGCGCGAGAAGGCCAAGATGGAGTACCGCTGCAAGCTGTCGGCAAGCTCCTTCGACGATTTTTACGTCCTCGAGGTGAGCGTTCCGGTGCTTTCGCTCTGCCCGTGCTCCAGGGAGATAAGCGAGTACGGGGCGCACAATCAGCGCTCCATCATCACCATAACCATCAAGGCCCGCGAGCGCATCTGGATAGAGGACGTTATCGCCATCGCGGAATCGGCCGCCTCCTCGGACATCTACTCGATACTCAAGCGAGAGGACGAGAAATACATCACCGAGAAATCCTACGCCAACCCCATGTTCGTGGAGGACATGGTTCGAAGCGCCGCCGAGCGGCTGATGAAGAAGGATGGTATACTGTGGTTTTCGGTGGAATCCGAGAACATGGAATCCATCCACAACCACTCGGCCTACGCCCGGATCGAGATGGATTTGAATAAGGGGTAGAGGCTTCGTCCTTTCTTTTTCAGCGCGGAAAAAGAAAGGACCAAAGAAAAGCGCGCCCTCAAGCGCCGGGAGGCTTGCCGCTCAAGCGGCGCGGGGCCTGGGCTTTCAGGATGAATTAATCAAAGGCAATCCGATATTATTCGTTTTAATGGTTCTCTGTGTTTTACTGTCGGTTTTCCCGCAGACTTTCTGTTCGGCTGCGGAAGGTCCATCCATGGACCATCCTCGCCCCACGCACATCCGTGCGCGCTGCTTAACGATTGTTCGATGGTATCTGTTGGTGTTTGTGACTGTTCCCGGCACTCGGCATCAGCAAAACCCCCTCCGGGGGTGGCGCAAAGCGCCGGGGGCTTTAGGAGCCGTCTCCCGCCCTCAGTCCAGCGTCTTCATTGACTGCATCGCCTTCTCCGTCTCCTCGTAGCTTGCCACTCCGGCGTCGCTTTCAAGGCCCGTTGCAACCAGCGCCGATACGGCCGCCGCGAAGCGGCAGGCATTCGGGGGGGGAAAGTATCAGAGAAAGAAGATGTCCGTAAACCGGCGCATACGATGATGGAAAAGAGAAAAAGCGCCGGCCATAAACCGAAGAGCCTTCGTGACAGGATGGAGGATTTGGATAAAGCGATACGGGAAAGCCCGCGCGATCCGGAGCTTTACAGCGAAAGGGGCATGGTCCGATACCTGCTCGGCGATTACCGGGGAGCGGTCGCGGATTACGACGCGGCCATAGCGTTGAATCCTAAGCTTGCCGACGCGTACGTGCGGCCGCGGAGAGGCGAGCCTGGCAGGGGTATAGGCGGGAGTGGCGTATACCGGCGATTTTTTCGACGCGAACCTGACATACGCGCGAAAAGTGTCCGCTCCGTCTTTTATAAAGGAAGACGAGTACGTTATATACGCCGTCGCGACGGCGAAGCTGACTAACGCGGCGGCGGGGGCGTGGCGCGCGTTTTCGGGCGAGAATAAAAATCCGACCGGGATTGATAAAAATCATTGACACCGGGAGACCGCTGTCTTACAACTAACGTTTGCAGCCCGGTGTACGTGTGAATAACGACAGGAGTCCGAAAGATGGGAAAAACCGCGAAATTGACGCTTGCCGCGCTTGCCGTGCTTGTGGCGGTTGTTGCCGCCCGGGCCGAGGAGAAAGTGGTAGTCAACATGAACACGGGCGAGCTTGCCTTTTCCCTCAATCTGTTGAACTCGATCGAGCTGGCCGGCGGAGAGGTGGGCCCCTTCCTCGATATCAAGGCGCTGCTGGAGTCGTCCTACAAGGAATCGAGCAGTGGGAAAAAGGGCTCCACCGATGTCGGCTTTACCGTCCCCATGGCCAAGAACTTTCTTTTCTTCATGCAGCGCGCCAAGCTGAGGGGCGAGGACGCCACCGTGTTTTATGATCTGAACAAGAAGATGGTGGCGGCCATCAAGAAGGTGAGCAAGGAATAGGTGATCCGGTAACGCCGTACACTCCCCGGCGGTTCCCGCCCGTGGGATGTGTGGTGCTTGTTCATAGTTTCAGCGGTAAACGGTCTTTCATTTTCGGGTGAGTGCTCATCGACGCAGTCATCCGAGGTGCGGTTCTTCCAGTTAAAACCCCGATCCCCGCGTCGACCGCACGGAGCATTGATAATTCAAAGACTTGTCGCCAGCCCCGGGCCGGTGTAACCCTGAGGCTCCCGGGACAGGTGACAATTCGGAATAGAATACTATGAGAGGCATGTCATCGCGAGGAGCGCAGCGACGTGGCGATCTCAACAGGCAACAGGTCGATTCATGCAACTCTGTGCATAGAGAGATTGCCACGCCCCGAACGGCAGGGGCTCGCAATGACAGGGTAATCAAGGAGCCCTTACGCCCCGAACGGCCGGGGCTCGCAATGACACTGACTAAAGTAACAATGCTATTGATGATGAACCGTATGAGAAAACCGGTAAAAACCATCGGGCGATTCCTGGGGCGCGCGTTCGAGTACGCGCTGGTGTGCGTACTCATAGCGGAGCTCTCGGTGTTCGCGCTTCCCGCCTCCGCCGGAGAGATAACGGTGGACCCGTCCGCCGCCGGCAACAGGCCGACGCTCGATACCGCGCCCAACGGCGTTCAGATGATCAACCTGGCGAAGACCGACGGGCGCGGCGTGTCGCATAACAAGTTTACGAACTACAACGTGGGTCCGGGCGGCGTCATCCTCAACAATTCGACCGCGGACGGGGTGTCGGTGCTGGGGGGCGCCATATACGCCAACCCTAACTACCGGGGCGGCTGTGCGGCCTCGCTCGTCATAAACGAGGTGACGGGGAACAGGGCGAGCAATCTCCGCGGCTACACCGAGATGTTCGGCCGGCGCGCGGACTTCATCCTGGCAAATCCGAACGGGATCGTGCTGAACGGCGCCGGATTCATCAACATCCCCCGGGTGACGCTTTCGACCGGGGTACCCGTTTTCGACGCGGGGGTTTTCCGGGGGTTCGACGTAGTGGGCGGAAACGTTTCCATAGAGGGAAGCGGCGTCGACGCCACGCAG